>JAALOO010000169.1_pt5 | contig 23330 bp, 25 predicted proteins | sample 7257641 | NCBI WGS metagenome assembly JAALOO01 (sample SAMN14085613, study PRJNA598686) | mite metagenome | biome: ENVO:01001000; feature: ENVO:01001002; material: ENVO:01001226; isolation source: single female mite from University of Michigan culture on fish food culture... ...
ACTCTATACAAGAAAGTACACCAAAGTAAACACTAACGCAGAGACGACCATTATCTGTTGCACAATTATGCAAACGGCACAGCAGCAGCAGCAACGTGCACCGGCAAATGAGGAAAATGTGACAAATAGTTGGTCGTTCTTTCGCCTCTAATAAATTTAATTACACACAAAAACACAACAATAAACGAGTTCACTTTCGATGGCTTTTTTGAAAGCTTTCTTTACACCCATTCAAAGAGCGCCATCGTTGCCGGGAAAGCCCGTCCGCCATCCGCCGACCACCGGCGAATGCGGAATTGTTCCGCCAGTCTGGGAAACTTAACAGTTTTTATTGGCGACTTTTCGGATGACCACCACACAAAGGAAACTCTAATTGCCAAATTGATAGGTAATTGAAGATGACGGAACAGAAAAGCCTGAATCACTCTAAAAATAGCGATCAACACCGGCCAAATTGATTCTAATTGCAATGTTGTTCGCTGTTGTTGTCCGCATGGTCCAGTGAAGCGCCGTATTAATGACCGCTATTTCGGCCAGTGGCAATGGCTGTTTGTGGCCAAATTAGCAAGAGATGCTCTAAAAATAACATGAATCAATATTAATTTCGCTTAATTATAATTCACAGAGATGCGTCGTCAGAGTGTTGCTGCTGATGCTGCGGCTGCTGCTGAGGTAATGCTCAGACTTTTCTACTCATTTCCACTGTCCCAGTGAGGAGATCAGAAGTTGAAAGAAGAAAGAGTGGAAAAAGATGCTACGCGATGGCAAAGACGGTCATCCGACAGTCGACTAATGGCTAATGGCAGGATCATCGGACAAGTCCGTCCGGCAGCTTGCTGAGAGCTGATGCGGCTGCTTTCAATTAGTGATGTGCTGAGGTGATGCGACGGCTCGGTGCAGAGCACTATTTATAGCCAAGCAGCTCTCCGTGCGTCCTTAATGCGTCCTAATCAAATCGAGTAATAGTCAATCGATATACTGTGCACGGCCGTTTCAGAGAACGTTAGCCCTAGTTTGGGCACCTCGCCAGAGAGGCTAACCTGCCGCCACAAGTTGGCCAGTGCGGTGTACTTTTAGTCCTGTGCCATTGAAGATGATCGCTCAGCTTAGGAGAGATAATAGAAATCCAATGCACAACACTTTTCACTGGTAGTGAAAGAGAAATGTGCAAATGCTCAGTAGGGCATTTGCACCGGCCTCCTCGGCATGCATACACAAACACACGCAGACAGACTAATTTGCCCTTCTTTGTTCGTAAGTGGACCGAACTAGAAGCTAATTTCACTTTTGTACCTCGTTTGTGCATTTTGGCAGTCCGCTTAGCAGCAGCAGCAGTGAGATCAGTGCAACTGCCAATAATGGAACTTCAAAAGTAATTGCGCTCATTAGCATCGTCGACACTCAGCACAGAAGATGGTCACAGAGGGGAGTTAAATATAGCAACGGACCAGTCATTACTGCACAACGGTAGCAGTCATTTGATCTATTGCCCGAGTCAGACTGGGTGACTGTCAATGTGACTGTGACTGCCAATGGATGAATAGCGGTGGCGGACGTCTCCCTTCACTGGTCCACTACTGTCCCCCTGGGCGGTGAAGAGGAGCACCACCAGCTACTGCTTCGGTCATTGCAATGCAAATACTTACAAGTGATCGACAAGTGCATTATTACTCATGCAAATCTCGATAACCTCTGCAGCCAACTCTTTTTGGCCAAACACAGAATCGACAGCACCTCAAATACTTGGCACGTGAAACACCAAAAACCTGACTTGATAAAGCTGCATTCTCTCGGCGGAGTCACCCAATCGTCCCAGTCTGATCCTCAGCAGCAGCAGCACCGAGTGGTTGGCCATCGACCCAAGGAGTGCTGTAATTAAATCAGGTCAAGTGAAGTGGGACATCAGTTTGAGGCAGTCCTCCGAGCCGAGTGCTGCTTTAGATTTACTCATTTAGCACTATCACTTGTTTGATTTTTCGCTACGCTATAATTATTGGCCCGCCTCGTGTAGCGGGCTGGTTTATAAATAAATAACAATATATCAAATATTTAAATCTGCAATCGAGATGAAAGCTAAAAATATTTGCCTTTCACCTCAATTGCCGATTCACTAAACTAAGTGGTCACTCGTCGACTAGAGGATGGACAAATAGGAGCGTCAAAGTGATGCATTGAAAGCACTTGTTCACTTGAAATCACAACCACCACCACCATTAACAACACTAACACTGCGCAAAATATTGTAAATCAACAGTGCGCCATTGCGAAATAAAGGTCAAAAGGTCTATAACTGGCTGAGAAGGTGACTACTACTTCTACAGCTAGTAAATGACCCAGAAGACATTGATTGCTGACAACTGTCAGCGGCAGTGAGGCAAGTGGCGGAAAAGCACTTTCCATGTTTATGCGCCTTCTCTGCTTTCGATCGAACTGGTCAGAACCGCTTGTCTGCTGGCCACAGTGTGTGAGGGTACGGGAGATGTACATCAATCGATCTGGCAATGGTGCTCCTTCGCCAGCCACTGTTCAGTGGCACACCAATGTACAAGCACTATTTGAACAGTATCAGTCAGTGAGTGAGCTTGATGCAGACTACTCAAGATGAGCCTCAACCTTGACTGCAGGCGATGTGTGCGCGATGTACGAACAGATGCAACAGCGCGAACTTATCGATAATGGACAGTGACAGTGACTGGTCTGTGCATCAGTGATTACGGCTAATCGCCTCGCCATCGGATTGACGTCCTTTCGCACATACAATCGGACCAGCAGTAGAACTACTTCATTAAGTACTGTCGCCACTGATCACAAGCCACTTCAAGTGCCGCCAGGAACATGTTACTGAAACACCTCATCCGCCGACTTCCCACCTCATTCAGTGCTGCCAACAACAGCACCTACCGACTTTCAACGGTAGCACATGTAAACAATGTGAAGAATAAAATTGAAGAGAAACGCAAGAGTGCCCTTCTCGGTGGCGGCGTGAAGCGAATTGAGCAACAACATGCCAAGGTATGATGCAGGTGTAATGAACTTCTTTGAATGTACTCATCAATGTGCTCCCAAATTCTATCACAGGGAAAGTTGACATCACGAGAAAGAATTGACCTGTTGCTCGACCCGGGAAGTTTTGTCGAGTACGACATGTTCGTCGAGCACACATGCAATGACTTTGGAATTGATAAACAGAAGGTAAACTTGGCTGTTGAATGCAGTATACGAACTTACCAACATTGCTCACAAAGTTCACTGGTGACAGCGTTATCACAGGCCACGGTTTCATTCATGGGCGCAAAGCGTTTGTCTTTAGTCAAGATTTTACCGTCTTTGGTGGAAGTCTCTCCAGTGCTCACGCTAAAAAGATATGCAAGGTAACTTCTTCTTCTTTCAGACTCTTTTGCAGGCCACTAATAAACGTGATTTTAGATCATGGATGCAGCCATGGCCGTGGGAGCACCCGTTATTGGTCTAAATGACTCTGGTGGAGCTCGAATTCAAGAGGGCGTCGACTCCCTTGCCGGTTATGCGGACATCTTCTTGAGGAACGTTCAGTCTTCAGGAGTTGTGCCTCAAATTTCCGTCATCATGGGCCCCTGTGCTGGAGGAGCTGTCTACTCTCCTGCCATAACAGACTTTATCTTCATGGTGAAGGACACCTCGTACCTCTTCATCACTGGGCCAGACGTCGTAAAGGTCACTATTTAAGCAATATAAACAGCAAAGAAGTTTCATACTAAAAACTGTTTTCCAATCTGCAGGCAGTCACCAATGAAGATGTCACCCAGGAAGAGCTTGGTGGTGCAAAGACTCATACGAGCGTGTCAGGTGTCGCCCATCGAGCTTATGAAAATGACGTGGATATGCTGCTGCAGCTGCGAAGATTCTATGACTTTCTGCCGCTTTCCAACAAAGAAGCAGCTCCCATTCGCCAGTGCGATGACGCTTGGGACAGACAGGTGCACAGCCTGGACACTGTCATTCCATTAGAGAGTTCCACTCCGTACAACATGACTGATGTTGTTCTAGAGGTAACAGGGTGCTCACTTTGGATGCACGACAAACCGCCTCTTAACCGATGAAAAACTCTTTGCAGATAATTGACGAACGAGATTTTTTCGAAGTTATGCCCGATTTTGCCAAAAACTTGATTGTCGGCTTTGCACGAATGAATGGTGAAACTGTTGGAATTGTTGGAAATAATCCAAAATATGCTGCCGGTAAAAATAAGTCAATTTTTTCATTGTCAGTATCACTAATCCCATCTTTGTGAAGGTTGCTTGGACATAAACTCCTCTGTAAAAGGTGCCCGCTTCGTCCGTTTCTGTGATGCCTTCAACATTCCGATCATTACTTTTGTTGATGTACCAGGTAAAATGACAGAAAAAGTTGCTAGTAGGTTAATTGTAACGGTTTTTTGCGACAGGCTTTCTTCCTGGAACTGCTCAAGAGTACGGGGGAATCATTCGTCACGGAGCCAAGCTGTTGTACGCCTTTGCAGAGGCAACAGTGCCAAAAATAACGGTGATCACTCGCAAAGCTTATGGTGGTGCCTATGATGTGATGAGCTCGAAGCACTTGAAAGCCGATGTCAATTATGCTTGGCCGACGGCGGAAGTCGCCGTAATGGGTGCGAAAGGTGCAGTCTCTATTCTCTACAGAGGAAAGGAAAACACAGCAAAGTATGAGCAAGAGTACATGGATAAGTTTGGCAATCCGTTTCCGGTGGCTGTTAGGGGCTTCATCGATGATATCATTGAGCCTCATACCACGCGAATGCGAATCTGCAGAGATTTGTACCTTCTACGAAACAAGAAAACGATCAACCCACCAAAGAAACATGGCAATATTCCTTTGTAGAAGCTTGTTGCAAAGATGCTTGATGAACAATAAAATTCCTTTGCTGAAATGTATTTATGAGTATGCTTGCATTAACAATCTCGGTTTACTGGTAGTACAGTTCCAGGTTCATTCCGTCGTGAATTTCGTAGTCCTCCAGGGTGATGTGATCCTTGTAGATGGTGTACCACTTCTTAAGGACAATCTTCTCCCAGTGAGTTCCCGTCTGAGCGGCAATCAGTTTTTTTAAGTCACCAATAGTGTCATCTGCAAATGTAAGTTTTAATTTTAGCGGTTTTCATAAAGTACAAATGAAATTGATAACCTACCAGGGTTGCATTTGATGCGCACTTTCTTGCCAAGCCGGTCGTTGCATGTAATTTCAATCATGGTCGTTGTCAATAAATGTTACAGCAATAGATGAGAAATCAGCAGATTAAAATGAAGATAGGCTTCCAGTCGTTTCAGGAATGATCACTTCAACTCGGCACTATTTTTGTTTTGGGCCACACAAGTTTTGTCAAACAACACGGGCAACTATTTCAGTGCCTCCAAACCAAAGTCTGTTGATCTAGCCCGAACTTCACATGCGCCAAAAGTGTGTCCACATCAGAGAATGAAAACAAACCAGATTGTGTGCACTGATTTATGCAACAGTGACTGTTGAACAGTTTTTGGCGAAACCAATCTTCAAACAACACCGGAGTGATGTGTTGTCATTAAATTAAATGATCCTCATCACTGCCACATTATTTATTTGTTTCTTCTGCTCTAGAATCGTCCGGCTTCAAAATGGAACGCAAAATCAGAAAACGTCGGCCGGAAAAGCAACAGCTCACAGCTTCTCAGCCGGATTATCAAAATGCATTGCCTCAGCAGTTTTCTTTTTTCAACTTTAATAGTCTTATTGGACTTTTGAGCTTATTTTTTCTTTGTGCTTTTGCCGTATTTTGTTTGACCAGCTTTCTCCCAGACAATGCATTTTTGCCGTTTGAAAAATCGTTTCCCATGGACAGCTTACTGGGCAAGCACTACTGGAGTTCGCTTCTAAGTGGCCACTACTTTGGTTTGCGATCTTCATCGCCGAACTCTCCAATTGTCAGCATGATGTGGTTTCGAAACCATTTTGACCCACAACATGGGTTTCAAATTCGTCACTGGTGCAACCAGGATGATAGACTGGAAAAGTTCTTTTGGAATTACAATGATTTGTCCTTCGGCCACCAGACAATACAGGACAAAAATTTGCAAATCAACACCACCTTTATCAAGTTTAGTCCTGGAACTATCAAAGCTCGTTTCAACATTTCCGATAGCTCAAATTTAACAAGTTTAGCAAAATTTAAGTTAAACTCGTTTATTTTGTACTCAGCCATTGACAACTCTGAGGACAGCATTGAAATGATCAACTCAACTGAGCACTCTGAAAATGAAGCATTTACACTTCGAGTCGGCAGTAAGACAGCAGGAAATTTCTTTTTTCATGTCCGAGTTATTGATGGGCATTTGTTCACGAGCAGCCATTTGACGACAAACAGCACTTTAGACCAGCTGAAGGAAACGGTCACAAAGAATATGTACATTCACCCCAAATCGAAACCGAATGAGCGGATATTTGTCATTGCGAATGAAGTTGCAAGTGGCTACAAGTACAATTTTGCGGCTTGCCAACTGATTTTCAGAAAACAATTGGAAGTGGAAATTGAGCTAGTTTTTGACGATGCTGATGAAAACCCACCAAAAAATAGCACTTATAAAGAAAAGCTTGCCCAGCATATAAGCAAATTTGATTTGGCTTTTGAAGAGAAGTTTCCTTTGCGTTTGAAAAACTTCTCAGATGATATGATCTTATTTGCACGCGCCGTTTTAAGTAACACTATTGGCGGAGTTAGCTACTTCAACGGCTATTCGCTGGTTAAATCAAAACGCTCACCGGATGCAAAACCGTACGGGCCATTGCAGTTGCTGACTGCAGTTCCTTCAAGGGCATTCTTTCCCCGTGGATTTCTCTGGGACGAAGGATTTCACCAGCTGTTGCTAAGTGCATGGGACTCGGAACTGTCGAAGACCATCATTAAGAGTTGGCTTGGTCTCATGAACAGAGATGGCTGGATTCCTCGAGAGGTCGTCCTGGGCAAAGAGGCAATGGCCCGAGTGCCGGCCGAGTTTCTCGTACAGGATAGCACTTTTGCCAATCCTCCTGCGCTCTTTTTAGCAATTGAAAATTTAATTGACCAGAATAAGGCTGACAAAGAATGGCTAGGCAAAATGTTCCCTCGACTGGAGAGCTGGTTCAACTGGTTCAACAGCACGCAAAATGGCAAGTTTCCACTTTCCTTCAGGTGGAGAGGCAGAAATGAAACGACCGATCGCGAGTTGAACCCCAAAACATTGACTTCAGGTTTAGACGACTTTCCACGAGCCAGTCACCCTAATGAAGATGAAATTCATCTTGATCTTCGCTGTTGGATGGCTTTGGCAGCTCGGGTCATGACAAAGATTTGTCAGGCTCTTTCAATCAACGGCGACCTGTACAGCTCATTCTATGATCTTCTCCGTGATAACACACTTCTAGACCACCTGCACTGGTCACAGAGGGACAATATGTACTGCGATAAAGGTCTGCATACGGATGATTTGAAAATGACCTCCATCATGCGTAATGGTGAGGAGCAGTTGGTGAGGAAAGTGTACGGCAATCCTCAGTATCAATGCATTGCTCACTTTGGATACGTCAACCTGTTTCCGCTCATCATGGTTCTCCTCGAGCCGAGTAACCCTAAACTGGAGATCATTTTGAAGCGAATGGAAGACCCAGCAGAGCTGTGGACGCCTTATGGACTTCGTTCTCTTTCCAAGAACAGCTTTTACTATGACAAGTACAACACTCGCTGGGATGGCCCTTACTGGCGGGGGCCCGTCTGGATACCGATCAACTTTTTGGTGCTCAAAGGACTGAACCACTACCGCACAGTGGATGGCCCTTACCAGACTAAAGCGGAGAGCATTTATGGTCGTCTGCGAGAGAACCTCATTCGAAATGTGTTCACCGAGTACAAACGCACCAACTACGTCTGGGAACACTACAATGACAAAACTGGCCATGGTCAGGGCACCTTTCCCATGACAGGGTGGACGGCTTTGATTGTCCGAATTATGGGCGAAAACTACTAGTTCTCCAGTGGACATGTACAGTTTTTTAATTGCTAATAAAGCTCTATGAGTAATATATAACTTAATAACCAAACAAAAACGCAAATTGGATCCTAATCATCCATATAAATACAAAGAGCCTGCACTGAAGCGTGATCCACTGGAGCGTTTGTAAATAGAGCGCCTACAAACGCCTTGGTGCCCCATTTGCTGTGTGAAATCACCTTGCAACATCCGAGGTCTTCAATTTCAAAGCCGAATTTGCGGTATCTCTCGTCAGTTTCAAAGAACGTGGAAGGTGTGTATTCGCCCTGAAAAGAAAACATAAATTGTATTTTGGCTGACAAAACAGAAAGGGAAAAATACGTACGTGATACGCTCTTCCAGAGGCGGGATCAATAAAGTCGGCCCAGAAACCTTGGCTTTTAAGATAAGAACACATTCGATCAGCAGTGAAAAGAAATTTTTCCATCAACTCATCTCTCTCGGCGATAACTTCACTAGACCAGGCGGCCATGTCATTTTGCGACTTATGAGTGATGGTCAGCACAGTCAGGCCATTGATTAGATTTGCCGTGTTACTCGGAAACAGCTCCTGAAAGTCTTTCACAAGAAGAATGGGGCATTCAAAGGCATCACACTGCAGAATGGCTCGATCATCTGCAAGGAACATGTCTGTGTTGGGCATGGGCTTGTCTTCATTGAGGTTTTTCAAAAGCTCTTCATTAGTCAGCGCAGTACTTTTCAGTGGTTGAGGCTGCTGCGGATGTTGCTGTGTCTGTTGCTGTTGCTGCTGTTGCTGCTCTTGGTTCATCTTTTCTAGCTTCTTCAGCCAAGTGTTATTCACAAAAATGCCCACATTCCCAGGCAATCTGAAGCGGGTGTCCTTTAGTTCTAGAAGATCAATTTCGCGTCCTGTTTGAGCATTGCTGGTGTCCATGATCCTGCTAGTGTTTGAGGTGGCTGTAAAGGAGACAAAGTTTTTGGGGATGTTGGTGCTACATTGGCGAAGGGCGGAGAGCAGTGATCGGTCGGCCAGCTTCTGAGGGGACAAAACTAGGCGAAACATATCGGCCAAATATGTAAATATTGAGCACAAAATCAGCAAGTTGTTGGCGTTCTGAAGAGTGAGTAAACAAGCAAACCCGAGCTGCGTAAGACACGACTTATTCACAGATGGGGTTCAGTTTCAGATATTATCTTATCGGTTTTCTTGCGCCTAGAGTGTCCCAATTTGATGAAGATAATTGTTTGGGTGTATCCTCACTCCTTGCTTGATCTTCGCCAAATGGCCAAGGGTAGCAGAGCTCCAAAACTAGAGGAAAAATTGGCAATCACAATAAGTGGATCAAAATAGCTGGATAGAGAGTCTCTAATCAAGAGACGCTTCTCCAAGACGTTCAGTGAAAGTCTTCAGTTGTCACCTCATCGAGCAAGTGTAGCGATCTGTCGTGGCCACTTTTGCAGTCACTATCCGCATCATCACCTGCATCACCACCACCACCACCAAGGGGCACGTGATTCGGCGCCTGACCAGAGCTCGTACAGAGTGTATCTTTGATCTCCTTATCAGAGCCACAGTCCCTTCTGCCTTCTCATGGCAGCCTTTTACAACGGGCCTCCCAATGGAGTGCCTTATTTTCCGCAGATTCCATCGCCAATAGTTCGCCCTCCCATCTCGGCGATTCCCTTTGGGCTGCAGGCCCTCTACGATCGGTGTGCCTTTGTGTACCCTAACCAACCTAATCCACTGCAAGTGACAGCCGTCGTTAAATACTGGTAAGGCATTTTCTGATTGACCACCTTATAGAAGCAACAAGTGATTTTCCTCACGCACATCGTTTTCCCCTCATTCTTACTCTCTTACTTCAGGCTCGGAGGACCTGATCCTCTAGATTACATTTCAATGTACCTAAATGAAGGAGATCCAGAAAATGGCATTGCTCCTCACTGGCACTACGTCAGCTTTGGACTGAGCGACCTGCATGGCGACGGCCGCGTTCACCCGTACGGTTTCTTTTCTTATTTGTCTGTTCAAAAACAGATTTTTATATTACTCTTCTGTTTTATAAACACAGAATCACAGATGCTACTAACCCAAGTGGCTTTGGTTTTGAGTTGACATTTCGCCTTAAAAAAGAAGAAAGTGAACAAAATCCGCCCACATGGCCAGCTGCTGTAATGCAAGCATTGGCAAAATATGTCTTCCAAACTGGAAACATACTCTGCTCAGGTGACCATGTTTCATGGTGAGTTTAGTTTAGTTCACTTATTTTACCATTGTCACTGAACTGACATTTGAACCTACGCCCAATCAAACCTGTCAGGCACTGCCCACTGGACAATAGTGAATCTCGCATTCAACACATGCTCATGACAGAAGATCCTCAGCTGGGAACTACCCCGACACCTTTCGGACCAGTCACATTCATTCAGATTGTGGGCGTGTGTCTCGAAGAACTGCAAAGCGCTCAGCAGTGGAACGGACTAGGCGTAATTGACCTGATCAAATCAGTGCCGACCGCAGGCGGCCCCTGGCTGATCACTGATATGCGTCGCGGTGAAACCATCTTTGAGATTGATCCCGAAATGAAGGAGGCAGTCGATGATGGCATTGCCACAGAAGGGTCCAACTTGAGCGGAGTCAGTGCTCGATGTTCGTACTCAAAGTATGAAGCCTCTACCAGTAGCGACCAAGAGGAAGACGAAGAAGTGGAGCAGAAAGAGTCAAAGGCAAAGAAGGAGAAGTGTCCCTCTTCTAGTAATCAGTCGACTGATGCGGCTCGAGGAGGAAGCCGCATCAGTCGACACTCCTCAATGTCAGTCTCTCACGATCGTCAGTCGCGAATGTCATTTGCCAGTGAGACCGGCGCCAGCGAGCCTGCCGAACTCTCTCAGCCAAAGTTCTTCGACTCTTTGCATCTCACTTTTAATTACGAAGCAGGAAACTTACTGCCTCTTGCTTTGAGGTAAATACGAGCAATATATTTTCATATGTAGATTTTAATTTTGAAAACATCTATTTTAACTACCAAAATAGAGGACGCTTGAAGCACGATCGACACTTTACCTTTAAAAACATTCAAAGCGATCTCGCTATCACCTTTGTGACGCCTTCAGTCTCCGGATCATCGGTAACTCGAGAACAGCCATACGCTCTGCTAGGACCCTGGCTTCAGGTACTTATTGTTAAAGAAGACATTGACCTGATGCTCAGCGAACTCGATGATGTTTCGGACCTCGAAAAGGTATTATTTCTCGATTTAAACTGCACAATCGGCGACAATCTTTCACACATACTTTTTCTTTTAGGAAGAACTGCCCTTCACTTACCGTTGGCCAAATAAGAATCTGGCAATAACTCTGCAGCCTGAAGAATAATGCTCCCGGGAGCAGCACTGCAGTTTTCAGTATTTTTGACTATTATTATAACAATTGACAATATCAGTATTTATATTAGCCGTTTGTATTTCATTACATTTGTCATAATAAAAGAAATTGATAAAACTTATACAAATGAGCCAGAAATGATAGTTTTACTTATAAGCTCTAAAGCAAGTTAAAGTTAGTAAAAATGAAATACAGTCAGCGTTTTATAAAACTACTAAATGTAACATTCTACAGGTCGTCAGCAGTAGAATTAGAGTTTGAATCAAGATCAGCTGCTGCACGAGTGCGCCTGGAGGAAGTATTGGCAAGCGAGTTTCTTGGTTTGTACAGGTCAGAGGAGTCGTAGCGCTTGCTGCTGTTCGGATCAACAGGCCTGTTCAGAGATGTTACAGTAGTTAGTAAATTATAGCAAAACACTTAGTAAAGAGCAAAGGGCAACTTACATAGCTTTCTTCGGTCTACCACGACCTCTCTTCTCCGCCGGGGTCTTTTCGGCATATTCCGAAGACAGGGAAGCTTGTCTTGTTCTCAAGTTGGTTAGTTTTGCATCGCCTTTTCCAGCCGGTGCCTCACCTTGTTTGCGTTTCAGACTCTGCCTCGTACTGGCACCTTCTTTAATCTCTTGTTTCTTGCCCTTTCCACTGTTCTCCGGAACTGGCTTTTTAATACTGGTGGATTTCTTCAACTTTTTAACAGGTTCATACGACTCAAATTTAGGATTTTTCTTTCGTTTCCGTTTTAACTTGTCGTTTTCCGAATCACTCGATGCCGTACTTTTATTTGATGGTCCCTGTTCACTAGAATCGTCCACTTCGATTTCAGTTGATTTCTTTTCCTCAAAAATAGAAGCTGTCAGCTCTTTGACAACTTTGAGGCTAATTTTCTTTTTCTTTGAATCCTTATGGCCATCATCATCAGATGAGATAGATATTTCATCATCAAAATCGGATAAATCGCTGGTATGAACTGAACTGAGATCCGACATTTCTGCTGGTTCTTTCATTTCAGCCTCTTCTTCTTTTACAACATTCAATGTGCTTTCAGTTGACTCCAGTATTTCATTTGAAGCTGTGATTGTGAGGTGGTCACTTTCATCTTTTGAAGGTGATTCAGAGCCATCGTTTGTGGCAACAGACTCATCGGCAAATTGTTGCGTTGTAGAATTAGAAGCAGAGTCAGCATGAGAAACATCAGCAACATCGAGGCTGGATTCATCGTACTGCTTTGTGCAAAGTTCTGATGCACTTGTTCGTGATTCGGAGTTCTCCTCCAGTGAAAGCTCGTTTTCTGCTTTTTCTGCAGATGCATCATTGGTTTCTGGATTCTCTTTATCAGAAATAGCTTCATGCTCAGGAGAATGCACTTCAGATTTATGTGGTGAAGGCAATGATTCGCTGTCAATGAGACTACTGCCACTGCTACTGCTGATACCACCACAACTGCTACTACTATCAATGCTCATTCTGTCAAAGTCCTCCTCGTCCGAAATCTGTTCCATGTTCTCCTTTTCAGGCAAAAGAGGCTCATTTTGACTTTCAATGACATTTTCAATATTTTTGTCTTCATCTTTCTGATCATTAGCAGCACTTTCATCATTGCCAGGCTTGCTTGATGATTCTTCACTTTCAATTGGCGCTTCTTCGGGATCTTTTATTCCAAGATAATCTTTCAGTGATTTCTCGATTTTTTCCTTAAATTCTGATCTAACTTTGGTGTTTACTATTTGATCCACCAAGTGATGAATTCCATTTCTGACTTGGTCAGCGCTGAAAATGAAAGTCGGTTATTGTTATAGAGCATATGACGATGAAAAACTTACTCATTTATTTCATTTCGAAGGCGATTTCTTAGCTGAGCTTTATTTAATGATGGATTCCAGCTTTGCTTAGAAAAAAACTTGTTGACACATATATCCACTCGTTGAATAAGATTTCGGTACGATGGCTATAATGGGATAAAGTTGGTGAATAAACTGTTGTCAATCACTATCAGTTACCTTTGTGTCTACATCGGAGAGACATTCACGTCGAAACTGATCAAAACTTCCATTAGACTTTATAGTGTTCACAATGTTGGACACACATTCGTTGGGATTGATATTGAAATCCATTTTTATTTTGTAAAAAACCAAACTGGATGCGTTGAATACAAAATAAATCTTGTCAACAACAAAGCCGTCATTCTGTTTGTGAGAGGTTTGCTTATGATTTTTTTGTTTTTCTCACGTGGTAATTTGTTTTTGCCGATTTGAATCATTTTAGTTCAAAAATCTCACGCTTTATCAGCAAATGGATCCGTTTAAAATTCTTACACATGGCGTTAAATTTGACGGCAAAAAGTTCCGTCGAGAGGTGAACAGGTTTAAGGTAATGTAGGCTGATTTGATTACAACTTTTAATTAAAACTCGCAATATTTTTACAGCCAAACACAAACGAAGATAAAAATATTAATTGCAAAGAAACAATTGCTGCCAGTCCAAAGAAGAAAAAGCGCAAAATTGACGCAGATGAAATCAGAAAGGAGCATAATATATTGCTTGATGGCTCTGATGGAAACTGCCCCATTCTCTCATTTGAAGAACTAAAAGTTGAGCCTTTTCTGAAGGAGAATTTGCGCAAAAGTCACTACGAAAAGCCAACTCCAATACAAATGCAAGCCATTCCACTCATGTTGGACGAGCGTGATATAATCGCCTGTGCACCTACCGGATCCGGAAAAACACTTGCTTTTCTTCTACCTCTCATCAATCGTTTAGCTGCGCCGAAAAAAGTGGGCTTTCGAGCTATCATTTTAGTCCCAACCAGAGAGCTTGCAAAGCAAATTCACCGTGAATGCATTTGGTTGTCTGAAGGCTCTGGCCTAAGAGTGCATCTTATTCGTAACACCGGATTGGCCAGCAAAAAATTTTCACACGCAAGCTCACTTAAGTACGACATTCTCGTGACAACGCCTCAGCGATTAGAGTTTTTATTGAAGCAAGAACCGCCGGCGATTAATATCGAGTAGTAAGTTTTGATTGTTGTTGCAAACCGACTTTCATAATAATTTTGACTATTTTTCCAGTCTTGAATGGCTGATCATCGACGAGTGTGACCGACTGTTTGAGCCCACTTTTCGGTCTCAGCTTTCGCTCATATTTAATGTATGCAATCAATCAAAGGCGAAGCTTAATCACGCATTATTCAGTGCCACCTACGACATGAATTTGGAAAACTGGTGCAAATTGCATCTGGACAATTTAGTTACTGTTCTCGTCGGCGGCAAAAACACAGTTACCGAAACGGTGGAACAAAAGCTGCTCTTTACCGGATCAGAGACAGGAAAACTGTTTGCTTTAAAAAGTCACATTTCAAGTGGCTGCCAAACGCCTCTGATTATCTTTGTGAACAAGATTAAAAAGGCAAGCTTTTTGCAGAGAGAACTACTTTCCATGGGCATCATGGTAGAGTGTATTCATGCTGACAGAAGTCAAGAACAACGGGATAAAATTGTGAGAGCCTTTCGCGAGGGAACAATCCCCTTTCTGATATGTACCGAGCTCATGGGAAGAGGCATCGACTTTAAGGCGGTCAACCAAGGTATGATAGTTTCACTGAGCGAATCAGATTTAAAATGTGCTTATCCTTCAGTTATTAACTACGATTGCCCGAGCTCCAAGTTTGCCTACATTCATCACATCGGTCGCACCGGAAGAGCTGGCAGAAAGGGATCGGCCATCACATATTACACCCAAAAAGACGATGAAAACTTGTGTGCTATACTGAATATTTTGCGGCAATCAGGTGCTGAAATTCCTGATCATCTTAAAAATTTTAACAAAAAGTAATTTTCAGTTCTGCCATTTTCATTTCTAATTCTTTAAAATTATTTTGGAATTACAGGAAAGCTCTTCAGTTTAAGAACATGGAGAAAAAGTTTGCCCTTATAAAAAAGAGAAAACTAAAGCAAACGTCAGCTCATGATACTAAAGAAGATGAGGTGGAGGAAGAGGAGGAAGAAGAAATGTGAACTGTGTTAAATAACTTGGAAAATAAAGTAAAATGTGATTCACGTTTTATCGCGCCACTTTTTGAAAGAGTTAACAAAAGATAAGGGAAGAGTCGTTCTTCAAGACGACACTGCGCTTCTCTCTTGACATGCAAAGATCCGGGAATTGTAGACGGGTGAAAGAGAGCAAAGGAGAGCGAGAGATGCTTCACTGGAAATAAAAATAGGCCATGACCTATTGGTCTCGGCCCACTGTCTCTCTCTTTCTCTTCTGCCCTTTTGTTGGCCTACATGTTGTACCCCTCAAAGTAGGCCAATCACTGGCCTGATATCAGCAAGGGGCAAGACAGGTGACGGGCTCATCTCTATTAGATGGCATCATGAAGATGGCGTCAGTCAGAGTTTAATTAAATTATAATCATGGAAGAAGAAGATTAAATGGAATGAAGGATCCGTCTTCTAGCCCTGTTTTGAGGACACCGTCCTCAGCCAAGTCCTAACAAGCATCTGAAGAGTGTCTAGCCAAGTGTTCAAAAAAGACTTTTCTTCATCTTAAGATGAATTTTTCTGTGACAAGTCGACTATCTACTTTGTATTAGTCACACTAAAACTTGTACTGATATAAGCTTTTAAAAAATTGGGAAATCAGTTCCTAGCAGGGGCAAATCGTAGAGGACGTAACAGTTTGCAGAAAAAAAATGCTAAGGCGCAAGCTGCGTCACGCAAGTGTATGAGTCCGCTCTGCTGACGGAGAGTGAGCAGCTCTCTGTTTTTATCTCTGATCACTCTGGTCGTCTTTTCGTGTACGACACCGATGTTCCGTGTTCTTTGACGTCACTTTCTGTGCGGCCCACCTCGTCCCACCCCGTGCAAAGTTCACCGCCGCCATCAACAGTGTTCTTCGCATTTATCACATCCACGGATTTTACTCATTGTTGTTCTCTACACTGCTCGAAACTCAGTCATGGACGCCGTTCCAATGGCCAGTAATTGCTTCCCCGACCAAAATATTACTGTAATTACCGTTATTTTGTGCATCAAGTTCAGCTTTTTCTAATCTAATTGGCAAATTTATACTTGCAGGATGAGCCAATGACTGAAACTCGAATGGCCGACTGTATGGAAACCAAAATGGAAGTTCAAACAAAAGAGTTCACTGATGATCATCGGAGTGAATTTGTATCCCAGTATTTCAAAAACTGGAACGAAAATGATCAAAATCATTTTGTGCAAGCTTTACTTTCCGAGATGTCCCACTATCAACATTCTCAAATTAACCTATTCCTCAAACCAATGCTTCAACGAGACTTTATCACCCTCCTTCCAAGTATGATCATCGTACGTTTTTTATTTTTATTGTTGTTTACTTTTGTTCTATTTTAGAAAAGGGCCTAGACCATGTTGCGGAAAACATTCTCACCTACATCGACGAAAAATCATTGTGTTCAGCAGAACTAGTGTGCAAAGAATGGCACAGAGTTATCTCCGAGGGAATGCTTTGGAAAAAGCTAATCGAATCAAGAGTTAGGTCAGACTCCTTGTGGAAAGGGCTTGCTCACCGTCGTGGCTGGTAAGTGTTTATTTTTCTGCTAAACGGCAAACATGTTTGATTTGCTAATTTATTGTTACTTTAGGATAAAGTATTTATTCAAGCCTGTTCCTGGAGAACAACACCCTGACCACTACTTTTATCGAAGATTATTCCCTAAAATTATTCAAGATATAAAGACGACGGAAAATAACTGGAGATGTGGTCGTCACACATTGCAACGCATCAACTGTCGAAGTGAAGGCAGTAAAGGCGTTTACTGTCTACAATATGATGATCAAAAGATTATCAGCGGACTTCGTGATAATACCATCAAAATATGGGATCGTAAAGGATTACACTGTACTGAGGTAAAATCTTGCCTTGTCAATAACAATCAGCAGCAACTATAACTTGCTTGTTTATTTATTGTAGATTTTAACCGGCCATACTGGGTCAGTTTTATGTTTGCAATACGACGACAAAGTCATCATAAGTGGCTCCAGCGATGCAACAGTTCGTGTGTGGGACGTTAAAACGGGACAGATGATCAAGACACTAATTCATCATTGTGAAGCTGTTTTGCATCTTCGTTTCAACAATGGAATGATGGTGACATGCTCAAAAGACCGTTCCATCGCTGTCTGGGACATGGTCTCCCCCAATGAGATCAACCTGCGTCGTGTTTTGGTCGGCCACCGAGCGGCTGTGAATGTAGTCGACTTTGACGAAAAGTACATTGTCTCAGCTTCCGGTGACCGAACAATCAAAGTTTGGAAGACCTCAGACTGTGAGTTTGTTCGAACACTAAACGGACACAAACGAGGAATTGCCTGTTTGCAATATCGAGAGCGCCTTGTCGTCAGCGGAAGTTCAGACAACACCATTCGGTATGACTACTTGTTGGCATGAACGGCTGTGTATTTATTAATCTTGTTATCAATGACTACAGGCTATGGGACATTGAGTTCGGAACGTGCCTTCGAATCTTGGAAGGCCATGATGAGCTGGTTCGCTGCATTAGAGTTGACAACAAGCGCATTGTCAGCGGAGCTTATGACGGGTGAGTCTTGTTAAGCTTAAATCTCCTCTTCTTTCAGTGTCTTATGCGTTTTTACAGGAAAATTAAAGTTTGGGACTTGACTGCTGCACTGGACCCTCGCTCTCCTGCTGGGACTCTTTGTTTGCGTACTTTGGTGGAGCACACGGGACGTGTTTTTCGACTTCAGTTTGACGACTTTCAGATTGTCAGCAGTTCACACGACGACACCATTCTCATCTGGGACTTCCTTAATCCTGAAGTTAATCAATGTGATTGATAATCATACAAATACCATCAACAACAACCCCTTTTAGGTTTGTCACCTGTCTTTTATTCTTTCATTATTTTATGAATCCAATAACAACATGTACATTACCTTATAAATCTATGCTATATATATTTATTCTATAGTATTATACAGACAAGACAAATTAAAAGCAAATAATCATATACTGAATAAAGTATTAAATTGTGATATTTTATTTATACAATTTAAATTCAAATACATTATAAAACATTTTAAAATTTATTAAATCGTTTAGGTTATTACAGTCGAATTCACAGTTCTTTCAGTTCATCATATCGTTGATTCCCCCGCTGTTTGTTGGTGTTTTCTGATACTCAGAGAGCGATTTTCTAAAGGTCAGACGTAAAAAAGTGTTAGGTGGTTTAGTCATCGATAAAATTACAATTCTTACCTCATCTGAGATATTTGCTGGGTCAGCCTAATGTAAAAAAGCAAATTAAAAATATATTCCTACAACAGCCAAATTTAACAAACCTGTCACGATTTTTTGAGAGTAAGTTTCTCTCGATTCCATTCATGAGGTCGTCAAAAAGTTGATTCATCGTAGCTTGCTTTTCGAGAGGCTGCTGAGCTATGATACTTTGTCGTAGTTGATTAAAGTAGTCTTCGTTGAGGAGAATCAAACCCAACAGTGGTCTGGACATTGACCACTGATTGCGACAGTCTTCGAACATGATGATATTCAAAATGGTGGAAAGCATTTGCTGGAGAATTTCAGGCTTTAGTTCGATGAGCTTTATGCATGTCTGAACTTCGTTAAAATCCTTCTTTTTGTTCTGTTTAGATATCTCTTTGAAAATGTAAGTAACGATGTGGTCCAGAATAGAGCAGCACGCAGTGCAGATTTGATCAAGTGAATTGAGACCTTCAGAAATTGAAGATATAATGTAGAAGAAAACATTTGGTTCTAAGTTGGCGAGAAACTTCATATGATCTTGAGCAATGCATTCGAGTAAGATGTAGTATGATTGACTGAGTTTAGGATATTCCTGCGCCCAACAAGAGTTAGTTAGAAAAGAATATTCCCAGTTGAGTTAGTGCTACTTACGAGAATGTTGGAAATGGTTATCGACAGAATGAGCTTGATGATTGTGTTTAAGGCATCGTCAAGTGCACGATCACCGTACAGCTGGAAAACGCCAAAATTGACATATGAACCACTCAAGGCCAGCTTAAGAATGGAAAAGCAAATGGAAATTCCCTTCAACTTGAGCGGGTAGATCTGGTCAGCAGCAATGTCGCCAATCATTAGAATTTTAGAGCCATAGTTGACAAGTAATTTGCTGGCGTCACGAAACAGGAGTATTCCGTTGGGGGAAGAGATTTCAAACTGAAGTCGCTGTGAGCGATTATTCACCAGTTCAGCGTACAACTTTAGTATTGGAGTTGTCACTTGTGGATCGTGGCACCACATGTCAATGGCGGCGTGGAACACCGGCGTGTAGGCTGGATATCTGCTCAGAAATAAAGAACATTTATTAAGAGGAATTTTGTGTGCCTTAAAACTAATACTTACATCCAGTTGAAGAATATCATAATGTTTGACTTGGAAACAAATGAAAAGACTAAACCGCGTAAATCCCGAGCGATTCCAATTAATGCTCTCTGATGTAAAAGATAATTTATAAATTACTATACAAAAAAGTTCACAAATGTGAAAAGCTGACTTACCTTGGTCTCTTCTTGACCAAACAAGGACTTGTTGCTCAGCATACTTTTCAACGTATCCATAGAAGCTGAAATTGAAAACTTTAAATAATGAAATTTCAAACGGTAGTACTTACTTGTCAACGGTTGCATAAACTTTTCAAACTTATCTTCGTCTTCACCCGAATCAATCATGAAAAGACGACCTAGAGAGGTGTAGAAAATAGTTCGGCATTTCATGTAGTTGATATCAAAGGTGTTGCTGAGAAAAGGGAAGTTTTGAGGCTAAATAGAAAATGTTAGTTGATCAACAAGTGAAAAATAACCAAACAACTTACGGTATGACTGTTCAAGATGAACTGAATTTCATCAAGCTGAACAAGTTTGCGGACACTGCTGTAGCCAATGGAAAGATCACTTAGAATTTTTAACGTCTTCAAGACGATCGATTCATCGTTGCCCCAGTACTTTAGGTTGGTAATACTACAAAAAATAAAAGTTAGTCTCGAGTAAAGTTAAAAAGATGACTGGTGTAATACATTTTACGGACAAATACGCTCAATACCATAGTTTCTTCGTTCAAGCCCAAAACTTCTGACAAACGCTTGTAGACAGAGGACGTTTTTTGGACTTGATCTCCGACATAGGTCTTTCGGAATTGTTCAAAAAAGCTTAGAAATGCCAACTCGAGCTTCTTGCAGAAACCACCTTGCGACAGTCTGACATCAGTGTAGTTCATTAGTTGTAGCACTCGAAATGCTAGCTCTCCGTCCATGTGGTCTTGCTCGTCGCTGCTGTTGAGGAAAACCCTACCTCCGATTGCGGCGCCTGAAACATGATAAAAAGTGTTAAGTCTTGAACAAAATAATGAAAAATTCTTACCAATGATGTACACTAGCCAGGTCAGTCGGTTTTCTTGAATCTCGACATCCAATTGCGTTTGAGAATTGAGGATTGACTGCATCAGTTCTTGGTATGTCTTGGCGGTTTGGTCAAACAGTGAGACTAAAAGAGTGCACGTCGATTCGTACTCGCACCGAGCAATGGTTGAGAGCTGCTCCAGTTGCTGTTGAATCATTACAATTTCCTCAAATGGGTCATCAAGTCCGTTAAGCACAACTTCGTTGACCAAGTCTAGACGTGAAGTAATGTAAGCTCTGGTGATTTCGGGCGCAAATCGCTCCAAGAGATGAGGCTCGTTGGCTTTTACATAAGGCACAGAAGTGACCATTTTCTGCCATAGTATCAATAAGTAGTGTATCGAGTTTGAGGCTACAGTCCACAACTACAAAAAAGAGAATTAAAAATAAACCAAAGCTCATATAAAGTTGTAATTACTCTTAAACTGGTTATGGTAAAGTTGGCGATCAGCTCCAACGTTTTCGGGTATTCTTCGGCTTTAACCAATTCACCCAGCTGATAGTTGGTCTTTAGGCGAGCTAGTAGGCGGCAAAATTCGTGATATGTGCTAGGGTCGGATAAACCTTGAGGGTTCTCCAAAATGCACCTAATTCCGGTTATCAAGTTGTTCAGAAAGGTACCACGTTCAATATTGTTAAACAGTGTACGGCGAACAGAGGCTAGCTGAACTAGGCATGAGAGAGACTAAAGAGAAAAGAGTCTCATAAGTTTACAATTTGAAAATAAAAATTCACATACCAGTGCAGAAAGTCCAGAAGGCAGAAGATGAAACAAATCAAAGTATAGCTTTAACGTGTTTGCATCAAGGAAAACAGGACGCCAATTGGTTGGAATTTGGACGCCTAAATGTGTTAGAAAATTCAAGTATTAACTGTTAGATAGAAAGCACAAAATAAAATAATTACAAGTTAAGTCGTCAGATGAATCGTCAGATGAGGCACCGATAAAATCAAAGGAAAGGCAGTTAATTGTAAGCTTCAAGAGGTTGCTAATGAGTGTTTGTTGGTTATCATCCAAAAATTTGGTGCTTTTAAGACCGTCTAGTGCACGTTGAAGTAAATCTTGCGACAGTTGGAAAAACTCAAACAAGTTTTTATCACGAAACGAGGAAGCAACTTTTCTATGCCTGAATAAAGATCGATTTGCATCTTGGGAACTTGGTTGGCTGATTAAAAGCAACAATGTTAGAGAATGAAAAACTAAAGAAAAAGGTAGTAACATACTTCATTTCAATTACAAGATTTGATATAAGCTGCACGCCAATATTGCAAAACTCTACGTTTCCCTGCAATAAAATGCTGACCGTTACTTATTTACTCAGTCAATTAAGCTGAATTTTACCTGGACAAATGGAGTAATGTGAGGAATAATTTCCCGAAACACGTACTCATCTTCCTTTGTACTCTCAAACCACCCAATTTTAGTAATCCGGGCAAACAGTGTTACTAAGCCTTGAAGGACAAAAGGTGCCAGTTTTGAGTTAGAGGCCAGGTAATTTAAAATGTAGTTGCGTATGTCAAGACGCTGTTCTAAAGAAAGTCCACTTGGATTGCGGGTGATAATCTTCGAGATGGTACTTGCAGCGAGGAGTTGAGCATAGGAAGACTAGCAATGAAAATCGTGAATTAGTTTTGTTTTTATCATGTCCAGAATTTTTGTAAACTTACGTTTTTTCGATCTAGCAATAGACGACACTTCATTAAGTCCAAGTTGTTAGAAAAAAGCGCATTCTCGGCTCGTTTTCTCTCTTCTGTATCGCTAGACTCGTACAGCTGCTTGCACATCACCTCAAGCTGGATCAGCTCCTGTGAATAAGGTAACTTGACACGGTAAGTAACTTCACATGGTACCCGGCACAGATTACCTGTTCGTCACACATAATGCCGGCACTAGTAAACACTAAAAGCAACACAAAGGTTCAGCTCTATTTTCGGTTGTTGTCGTTGCTGACAGTGGCTAACAGAAACGGCACGACCAAAGGGAAGAAGTTGCCAGAGTTGGCAAGTGTTTGGTCGAGCTCTTGGTGACAGAATTAGAAAGAGCGGCCAATGTTGATGGGACCGAGGACTTGAAGACAATCGACGAAAACAACAAGGCTTGCGGCAACTCGTGGCGCCTCTATCGGATTAGTTCCCTGCTATGATATTTTTTCTTTGCATCTCTCATTTTGCCGTGTACTGTCATAGACGCTGTTCTGCGAAGTGCGAACACATTCAATCAATCAGTTCTCCCGACCGACCACTCTATCATTTTTCTATCAAACCTTTCTTCCATTGCTTTTAAGCACCTGTGAGGAAGTACCAATACACTTTCCTCCTCTGTAGCTGGGTATTTTTTTACTCTTTATCACCGCAAAGACTCTAACAGTGCTGGGGACACTATTTTAATGCTTGAAATTAATTACATTTTTTCTGGCAAAATTTAATAGTTTGTTCTGATTCAAACACTGCTTGACTTGTAGGACTTCTCAGAGAGAGAGAGAGAGAGAGAGAGAGAGAGAGAGAGAGAGAGAGAGAGA
>JAALOO010000085.1_pt2 | contig 23320 bp, 22 predicted proteins | sample 7257641 | NCBI WGS metagenome assembly JAALOO01 (sample SAMN14085613, study PRJNA598686) | mite metagenome | biome: ENVO:01001000; feature: ENVO:01001002; material: ENVO:01001226; isolation source: single female mite from University of Michigan culture on fish food culture... ...
CTGCTGTGGCTGCTGCTGCTGCCGTTGCTGTTGCTGTCTGCGACCCTGCCAGCAGCAGCAGCCTGTCCCACTGCTGGTTACCCTCATTGCATCGTTTGCCCACGTCTGCCCCGCCTCCTCTCTCTCAGTGAGCCAGGCAGCTGCCGGTGATTGGGCGATAAGACTCTCAAAGGACGTCCTTCCATTGGCTGCCGCTGCTGTGATGCGCTGTGGTAAGCCATAGAGCACCATCGTCGTCGTGGTTAGAGAGTGCAGTGCATTCATCAATGATTTAATTATGGAACATCCTGAAGATGCTGCAACGTTTGCACAATCATCATCAGCATCATCAGCATCGTCACTTACACCGCCTGCTGACGAGTACTGCTGCCAGCTTCCCAGAAGCTTCTGCTCTGCCTGTAGTGCATTCCTCTTGCCTTCTCTTCGTTCTTCCCTTTCGCTCTGCACAGATGTTCGTTTGCCACCAAACAGGCAAACATTGAGAAACAAATTCAATTAAATATGTAATCCAATTTAATTGTAACACTCCACGCTTGAATAATCGGCCTAATCGCCACTTGTCCAAGGAGGAGTTCGCTTTCTCTGCTCATGCGACATTTTTAGATGATATTTTAAATCAATTAAATCTACATAAGTTGACAATTGGTTAATTTTAAACAGAATTATTATTATGAAAAGCCATATTGGAATTTTCTGTAACTTGATACTTTATTTATAATTTGAGTGATTAGCAAAGCATTTTTAATTGATTATGACAAGAAAAACTCAAACATATTTGATAAGCTGCATTTATGACACTTTACTAAAACGAGTCATAGTATTTTTAAGTCTGAGGCAATCATAATTGTTTGTAAACTGTGACCCATAGATAGTCTTTGGCTGGTCAAACAGTGGTAAGAAACAATTGGCAACTGTCAGAAACTCTCCATTAAATGATTGACGTGCGGTTCAAGCAGGGCAGAAATTAGACAGCTAGCTCTTGGGCAGTTTTTTAGGCACCTTTCTCGCTAATTGTCCTAAGCGTCGATTTATAAGCCAAACAAAGACTAATACCTGTGTCAGTTCACCACTATAATTAGCTGCATCGCGGCAATTGAGCAATATCGCCACTACGACGGCTGTGCCCACTTGACCACTGCCAATGCCAACCGGTTCATTTGCGAATGTGCGCGCTTGGGCAATTAATTAAGTGGTCCTGCAACACTTTCCGCCTTGTATGTTCTGCTTCTAAATGAGCCTATTCAGTCTGCTTTTGGTGCCTGTTTTCGATCACCGTTCTCGCATCGTGTTAGAAGCAGTAGTGAATGGCCTCTCATTCACAACTGCTCACAGCGAGCAATGAGAAATGACGTACACTTGTCTCTACACCAGTCTGCACTTTTTGGGTAATCAAATGCCTGCTCTCTGATCGTTTGTCATAAATCACTGCACGCAGCCAATGTCACTTGGACTCAGTGGATAGCTGTTTCCTCTTGTTCGATAGCTCTTCTCGAGAACTGGCCGCTAGTGACACCTGCTGCTGGGAAGATGCACCACTACTGCACCCTTACTGCGAAGCCGTTTGGTGTTTCTTCGGACGACAATTGATTAAATTGAATGATTGCGGATGATAATGAGACTGCAAATTGATGACTGTAAACGATTGCTTCGTGGCAAGTGTCTAATGCTCTTAATTGGTAAATCGTGTGGCCCAGCAGCACCGGTCTAACGATGTCTCACACTACCCTCCCATCTCGATTTGTCGTGCCACTGTCCGGGTAGGCACACAGCTCTGCCAATTATTTGCTAAGTGCCAGACACTGCTGTGCTCGCTCTCTGTTCTCCAAAGATTAAGACAAACACAGAGAGGGAGAGAGATAATTAATTGCACGACTCACCTAATCTTTATTCATATGCTGCCGGAACGTGCTCAGACACGCACGAATTTCACACACAGACAAACAAACGCAGACACTCAAAAAGCATGAATGTTACCCTCAATGTTCACAGGACATTACCGTGAGCACCATTTGGACATTTAGGTGAGTGTTTTGTTTACTTTGCAGACAATTTACAGATATTAACCACTGCTGAGATATATGTGACAGAAATAAAAAAGCACCGAAAGACCGTACAGTAATGAAAGGCAGCAGAGCATCCGCAGCAACTAGAAATAGTCCCTCAATTATCGCTTATTATGGGCATTTGGATTTTTAGGAAATAGAAACAAAGTCACTACTGAGAAATGTTTTTAAGAGATGCCTCTAATTGCACGTTCGCTTCTGAAGGCCAGCTATCCGCCGCTGTAGTCCACTAATGGTGGCGGTCCTGTTCAATTGCCCTTTATATCGATTATTAATAGCTCATTACAGCTAATCGCGAGTCATTTGCGATTTAATGAGCAAACAATACCAAATTGGCGACTACCAGTGCTCACACCGACAGACTTAATTCTGTGGGCGCCATCGAAGGCGTACACTGCGTACTTCAGCTCACTTTGGAAAGCGCAATAGCACCTGTAATTGCTTTCGCGCCACCGAGTTAGCGCAATCATGCGGTGTGCAGTGTACAAATCGAGAAAACGATCAGGCGAAATTGGCCCAAAGACTGTAATGACCGGCAAATGACTGCTTCTCAGTTTGGGAGCGTCGATGTCTGTCCACTGAAAGAGGAAAGTGCTCCAAAGATGGAATGTTGCCTCAGATAAACAACAGTCGACAATGGCACTGGCTAAGCGCGAACAAATTAGCAAGTCTATAATGATACTAATAATAGTTAAACTGTTGATAATTATCATTATAATGATAGCTTGCCTCCAAAAGGGGCATCACCGTTTGCTATTGATTTATTGTTCACTAATTAATAATCCAATGTGAAGTAGCCTAATTTATTTATGATAAACACGCTACCTGAAGAGGATCAATGAGTCAATTGAACTAAAACCAAGTGAGCTTAAGCTCAAAGAAACACAAGAATGCCAATTCATTAGTGGACAAATGGACAGCGCTGCTGTGCCTTTCTCCTGCTCAAAACAAAACACCTCAGGCACTGGAGAAAGGTGTGCAGCTTAATGAAATAGTGACTTCATGCCTCTTTTAGCTGCTCAATATTAGTGAGTTCGGCAATTTTGATTGACTTTGTCTAAACAAAAATGCTTCAGTTTATTTATATTTGCAATTTTATAACTTGAAGTTAATTTTTAAAAAAATATTGTTAAAAAATTGAAATAAAATTCAAACATAAATTACATTGCCCACAGCTCTTAAAACAATGTCCCACACAGCAAAAAGTGTTATGTCAGGAGACTCCAACTACTACTGTCACACAGCTACAAAAACAAGAGTTCAGCTTCATTGAAGTTAATTGAAAGCTTCCTGAATGCTTAATTGTTGGCACTTGCTCATTGAATTCACTCAGCATCAGCGGAAAGTGTCTGTGTGCTAATGGCGTTCTTTCGTGATTGCTAGTGGCCACAAAGTAAAGACAATGTGCTGACAACAATCAGTACATCACAGCCCGACGACGGAGGTTGCTTGGAGCGACCAGGCAATGACATTCTAATCTACTGCGACTTGCCCATCTTTGCTGAAATTGACGTGCACTTGCCTTGTGTTGCCATTGCTTACCGAGTAGTGATAAAGTATTTTGATTTATTTTGACCCATTTACCCCTTTGCCACTACTTGCCATTTTCTGCCACTAACATCATGTCAAGATTATACAAATGGATCTTTGCCTTGTTGAGTGCCCTTCTTTTGGTAGCAATCGTTGCTACACTTTTACTGGTAAAGTCATCAGAAAACACTACTAAAGAAGAGGAAAAAGAAACTGAGATTCAAGAGAAAGTTAAAGCGGAAAACGAGCCTCCTGCTTTTGAAATTCGACACCACAATACCAGCGAGCTGCATTCACTCTTAAGGCATTATGCAGCAAGTTATCCTCACCAAGCACGGGTTTACAGTATTGGTCGATCGGTTAGAGGAGTGGACTTGTTGGTTATTGAAATCAGCGACCATCCAGGCCTGCACAAACCTGGTCAGCCGGAAGTGAAACTAGTCGGCGGCATTCACGGTAATTTGTAGTAGTTTGCTTTCGCTAACATAATGAAATGGTTCCTCAAGGTAATGAAGTCGTGGGTCGCGAGCTTTCGCTTTACCTGATTGACTATCTCCTGCGAAACTACCAAACTCTAGATGGAGTTCACAACTTTGTAAACGGCGTTCGATTGCACATTGCGCCAAGCATCAATCCCGATGGATATGAGGTAGTTTTTAAAATTTTTGACATCCTTTTAAATTAGTTGCCTTTATTGTAGGATGCTGTTGAAGGAGATTGTGACGGGACGAAAGGCCGCGAAAACGCAAACCAAGTCGACTTGAATCGAAGCTTCCCCGACCAGTTTGGTCGTCAAGATTATGACCACGCCGAGCCAGAGACGACCAGTGTCATCCGGTGGACTCAAAGTGAGCCATTCGTGCTGTCAGTAGCACTGCACGGTGGTGCTCTCGTGGTCAACTATCCATTTGACTCAAATGCAATCTCTGCAAATCAGTACTCAATTTCACCAGATGATGAGATTTTTAGATACCTGGCCAAAGTGTACTCAACTGTATGATTCAGTTAAAAACTATTTTTTTAAAGTTAAAAATATTTTTTACCTGCAGAACCATGGGCAAATGAAAACAGGCAAGTGCGCTGATCGGTGCAGCACATCTAGTGAAGATGAATTTGCATTTAAAGACGACGGAATCACCAATGGAGCAGCTTGGTACCCGATAAATGGCGGCATGCAAGACTGGAACTACCTTCAAGCTGATTGCTTAGGTTTTACTCATTTGGCAACTAACAGTTTCTAACTAATGTATATTTTTCATCTAGAGCTTACCATTGAAACTGGCTGCCATAAGTACCCGTCATCTGCTCAGTTAGCAGGTTACCTCTTTGAAAATTTAAATCCCTTAGTGAAACTGATACAATCAGTTCACATCGGCGTTCGGGGCTTTGTTTTCAGCCCAAAAGGAAAACCAATTGAGAATGCAGTGATTGTCGTGGAAGGTATTGCTAAGAATGTGACCACCCACAAAATGGGCGACTACTGGCGACTGTTGACACCGAATATGCAGTACACCATTTCAGTGCACAAAGCTGGATACCTGTCACAAAGCATCAAAGTTTTCATTGAGCAGCTATACACACTCAATTTTACATTATACTCATCCTCATGAAACATTTCGCCATACCGTTAGCTATCTTTAGCATTAAGACATTTTGATAGAACTGAGAGTAAACACACCGCCACTAGTATGATGCATTATTTGACCACTGATCTCGAGCTATCACAGTATAAAAAAATCTTAAAAGAAAAATGCAAATGCTTGATTCACTACATCTTTGCAAAATCTGTTTATAAACTATAAAAATAAATATTAAAGAAAAAATAAAACATACTGTGCTCACAAGATAAACATTAGAGAAATGTTTAAAATTGAGTTTGAAGAAGTTTGGGAACATGCTTGTTTAGTTCGAGATAGCAAACACGTGGAACGGAATAATTTTCAATCAGCAACATTGAAGTTTCAATACTATTTACCACAATGACTAGGTGGTGCTTGAATTGATGTTTATGTTGAGTTTGTGATGATTGGGTTTTCGCAGCCGTTACCGTATTTTGTGTCTGAAGATCTTGATTATTAATATACTCTTCAACTTTCACTGAATTGGCAATCGATCCAAACATAGAAATGTCATCTTTGTGACGACAGTCAATAAAAACAAAGTGGTTTGAGATATTAGCCTGGTTCAGAGCAGCGTTTTCCTCTTGAATTTCAATCGACTTTTCAATCATCCTTATTAAGTCATCTAAATCGATGCGTGGAAGACGGGGGTACATTTTAAGATTCTCCAGCTTCCAGAGGCCCCTTTTAGTGATCGATTGAGGAGTAGCGCGAAAAAATTTAACCGAATTGCGAACGCATCGGTCAATGTCGATTTGAGGTAAATCGCTGAAAATCAAGATACAATCGTTGAAAGTGAACTTGAGTATCCTATCACTCAGTTGATGTAAGATTGCCAGACCAACAAAAAGTGGAAAAGAGTCGTTGCCTGAATAAACAAATGTACGTTATACAAAATGAATTATTGAATTTAGCAAAATCATACCTAAAATTAAAGTGTCCCAAAGTTGAACAATCTGATACAGGGGTAAAATGTGAGTAAACATGGTAAGAAACCAAGAAATGGCATAGAGATCTGGCACAAATCCAAGTTCGGCAAAGTGGTTGCTCATGACCGGATCGTGAAAGGAAGTGATAATCTGAAAAAGTGCCAAGTACTCCTGAATTGAGGGTGAGTTGTCCTTTTGAAAGAATCCGTAAAGATACTTTTTGATAAACAAGTGAAAACAGGCAAACGCTTGAGGTTCATTGTTAAAGTTGAGAATGACAAAAGGGGCTGCCAGCGAGTCGAGACCTTGCCAGTAGACTTCTCCACTTGCCTCATTGTACGCTAGCCAGGCCTTTAAAACGCGAGTCAACTTTTGGTGGCCCTCGGTTGAGGCAAGCAAATCATTGTACTGGTGACACCGAGGAATGTCCACTGCAATTTGTCTGTCAGTTGAGGTGCTGCTGATTTTGTCGATCCTCTCATACAACAGTTTATCAGACCAGCGAACATTGAGCAAGGCGGCCCAGATCTGGGCACGATAGTGCGGACAAATGTCAATTTTAGATTCAGAAATGAGTTGGTTTCGAATGAATGGATATCCTACAAAATAAAATAGGGGCTACAATTTTGCAGTTTTAAAAATGATATAGTTACCGTTGAGTAGTGTTTTAAAGGTCATCAGACGCTCACACTGGTAATCAAAGTCCATTTCACGAATAGGCAACGGCAGCAGCTGAGAGTTGCCCTTTCGAATTAACTCTTCTCTCGTGAAAATGTCGTTGAACAGAACGACAGGCGTGTAAATGTGATTGGAAAGTTTGAGTAGGCGTTCATTGATTGTCTCCACGGGTAAGGTTTTGAAAAACTTGTTCTGAGGCAACTTTACAACTCGATGATTTTCAAAATCTGACAGACTGAGCTTAGAAAATTTACTCTCTAAACAGTTTGAAGAAGCATTTTCTTGATTTGAGCATTCATTTTCTAAAACAACTAACCGGGGTATTAGCAGTATAGGAGGTAGCTTTTGTTTTTCTTTATCAGCATCTTTTGTAGGAAATGTGATGCACCACAGGTAGTAAAAGTCGTGAATGTTCAGGTATCGAGTTATTTCAAAATGTTCTTCATCGGCAATTTTAGTTTGAGAAGCCAAAGTTGACCGAATAAGATGATCAATTGGTGCATTCAGTTCATAGTTAGTGGGCTCAGAAAGTTGTAATATCTGCATCAACTGTTTGACTGAAAATCGCTTTTCTGGTGACGAGTTTAATGTGGCAGAGAAAAAACGAATCCACTTTTCAGAAAGTTCGTCTTTGTTAATTTCGAGCTTGGTAAATATTTCCTGAAAATTGCTACAACTTGCCAGCTCAAATGGATCGGAGGGGAAGCGGTCGCGACTTTTAGGAAACATAAAGTAGAGAATTGTCAATCCAAAAGACCAGACGTCGCTTTTTCGAGTGGGATTGCACATGAGAAGTTGTTCGATTGACAGGAAGCGAGTATCATCTGAAAGTAAATCAAACAGTGAGTACTTATCTGAGTATTTTTCCAATAAAGACTCTAACCTGGAACAATCAACGATTGACAGAGCTGACCACAGTTTGTGATGAGATTGAATGCCCAGTGGGCCAACTTGAAAGAACTTTGTTGTCCGGCATAGAGAAAAGCATTCGGTGTAATGAGTCCGTGCACTGAGCCGATGACATAGTGTAGATGATGAAGTGCATAGAGACCGCACTTGGTTAGTGATTCGATGTCGCCGAACAGGGGACTTTTGCTTGATATGTCACAGTCGTAATGCTCAAACACTAAGGTTATTTTTTCTGTGAGTAAAAAAGATAAGAATCAATGTGTATTGATTGGATTTAAAAAGACAAACCATTTTTGCTTCGAATACAGTCGAGATATGTGGTCAAATAGGGACAAGGTTTTCTGGATGTGTTGTTCGAGGCGACAAACGACTGAAAGTTGCCAATCATCTTGATGGAAGGAGGTGTCAGAGGCAGACCGTTTGTTCCAAAGACATCATTCTGGCTAGTGCTACTTTCAAATAAGTAAGTAGCCAACTTGTAGTGAGCGTTGAGCTTCATTGTTGCTTCCGAAAAAAATGGGGCGATGATCTGTGATGAAAGTGAAGTGAAGTGCCTTGCTTTTCAAAAGCAGCTATATTCTGCTGGGGAGCGATGATGATAGTAGCGCCAAATGATCACTTGCTGTTGTGTCATGATTAATGACACTGAGGAGGGAGAAAGTTGTCGTAATTCGCCCACTTTGCCCACTCTGTAGATGTTAACTGTGATTGTACAGTTGCTTCCACTCTGTGCATTGTAGTCTGCTGGCGGTCTTTAGGCGCACATGCCAACTTCTGTCCTTTCCTGTTTCAGCTGCAGCAGCTGATTAAACGGCTGAACAGCATCAGGCAATCGGTCCAACAGGTGCAGACGTCTTCAGTGACATGCTAAGCAGCGAGCATGAAGTTCTGGTTGACGGGGCAAAGGTGCCACCTCGACTGGTAAACAAGTCTGCCTGGTTTTGTTTGAAAAGTAACCTGGTCAGCTGATCACTGCTGGGGACAACTGTCACCGTAAGATGTCGCCCTGTTATTCTGGTTTTTTCTACAAAAAAATATCAGACAAAAACAGACGATTTGTGCCGAAGAGTCACGCCGGTCGGTCTGGTTCCAGGACACTTGTCACCGTTACCGTGTACCACTTCCGATTCATTCCATAGTTAATTACCACTAGCCTTCTGAAGGATAAATGGTGCCGAGAAATAACGTTGGAGAGCAGCGGTCCAGGAGGATCGGTGGAGTGCAGTTATCTGTCATGACGTGTCTTACCGCCCTTCCACTACTGTTCTTGCTCTTATCGTTCATCTTTGTTCAGTCGACCTTATCACTTGATTTTAAAGGCGGAAACAGCAAGACCTATAGCCAGTGTGAAAAGTGTAAAATTGTGGTGGATTCTTTCAAAGAGGTAAGTGTTGAGCTCCACTTGTTTTCATCTTTTATCAATCTTTCATTTTCAGGGCCTCAAACGGACTGCAAGAGGTAAACACGAGGGAGGTGACGCTCACTGGGAAGAGAAGAAGCTAAGCAATTATGCCAATAGTGAGATTCGCCTTACGGAAATTCAAGAAAACCTCTGTCACGAAGTTTCGCTGGGGAAAGATCAGGTAAAGAAAGCATCAGTTCATTCATAAGTTTGTAAAAAACTCCCTATTTTTTCTGTAGTGCCACAGTTTTGCAGAAGAATTTGAAAGTGCTTTGGAGGAGTGGTTTTTTCAGCATTTGAAAAAGGAACGGGTGGATCAGATTGATGAAGGCAGTTCGTTGTTTGATCACTTGTGCAACGATGTTGCCAGTGCTTGCTGTCCGGAAGGACACTACGGCCCAAGCTGCACTCCCTGTCAAGGATATCCCGAACAGGTCTGCAATGGCCGAGGGTACTGCGCCGGAAATGGAACTCGCGAAGGCAAAGGCAATTGTAAATGCTTTAGAGGCTACGGTGGGAAGCAGTGCGAGAAGTGCGCCAAAAGTTACTTTGATGCTGAGGCCACTGAAAGCAGTGGCGATTCTGCCAACCAAATACCAAAAATCTGTCAACGATGTGACCGCTCATGTGCCTCATCCTGCCACTCTTCGGGACCAAGAGGCTGTCACGTTTGCGGGAAAGGCTACACCTGGGACCAGGAAACCGGATGTATCGACGTGAATGAATGCTCGGAACTGGAGGTCAACCCGTGCACGGAGTCAACTTACTGTTCGAACACCGTTGGCTCGTTCAAGTGTTTGCGTAAGTGTTTAACTGATTTTGTTGGTCATTGTCGGAAAAAGGTAGTTTCGGCTAGGCTTTTTCAACTGCTTTGTAATCATTCCTAGTCGAAATGTGGTGATATTCTGTCCATGTACATATATTTGTTGCTCAACAATAAACCTGTTTTAAAAAACTTTTTATACTTTTTTTCTAAAGAATGCAACAAGGCATGCAAAGGATGCTCTGGACCAGGAGATAACATGGTAAGCTTTCTCTTCAATTGAGACCCAACTATTCTTTACATTTTTATCTTTTCTTTTAGTGCCTTAAATGCTCAGAAAACTTTGAGCTGATTGGAGAAAGGTGCAGCAGCAAATTTGAGCCAGACTGGACTCAAATGTGGCCTCTTTACCTTTCTTACCTTTTTCTGCTGGTTACGTCCATAGGCATCTTGAGATCAAGTCCGTCAATTGGTTGCCTCGTCAGCTTGATAACAGTAGCTTTTATAGGCATTTTTGAATTTGGGCTGAACCACAATAGCCAAATTGCTTCTTATGTGAAAAAGTTTTATTACAAGCACATTTAGTCATGTTTGAAGTTTTTTAATGAATGTAAATACAAGTTTTTGATGAATGTACAGTTTGAAGCGATTTATGTCTTTTACTTGGTCCAGCTCACCTTGGGTATGTCGTAGTGTTCAGATAGATTCTGGTAAAAATGAGAAACGATGAGATCAGGTTCAACAGAAAACTGAAGTCAATACAAACCTCCAGATGATTGTTGAACTCCTCAACACGTTGTTTGTGCGATTTGGTGGCTTTTTCCATCACCCGAGCTAGTTGGCGTTTTTCTTGCTGCGCCAAAAACTTTTTCTGGGCCTCAGTCATCCACGAAGTGCTATTTGAAGCCTTTGACTTGTCATGAGCCTGACTGGTGGAGGTCGTTGCAGTTGTAGAATTGTCCAGTAAGGTCTGCTCCACCAATTCTAGCTGTTTCTTTTCTAGTTTCTCCTTCTTCTTCTTCTTTTTGTTCTTCTTGCTGGCACTGAGTCCATCGTGCTTCAGCTTGAGCGAACTTCGTGATACGTGGTCGTAATCAGACATGTCGGAGATCACGTCAGCCAGCCACCTTTGCCGTCAGATGATTGGCCAGGCTAAACCATAAACAATCACTTTTGCCAAAAGGGATAATTAGGCCATTCACAAACTCAGTACCTTTCAAGCGTACTACTTGAGTACTTTCTGCGCTAGTTGCCATAGTGAAGTTGTAAGTGCAGCCAAATCGTGGTTGCTCTGGCTACCTCCTTGCAAACCGAAACTCCATTGACGATAGTTCAATAGTTTTTCCAAGTTTAGTGTTTCTGTCTTGGTTGGGCCTGTACCGAGTCGAAACATGATCACGTGACTAAGTATGCCATCTCACACGAAGTGCTACTTGATTGACGATGTACGCAGAGCACTGTTACTCTTAGAGCAGCTGTGAGTGTCTACGGTGGCCTCTGCGCAACGTAGGATGTGCCGTGAAGGCGACTTGTTTGTTTGTGCATCGAGCCTGCATGGACTGGCTAATCTAAGTTCCATCTATACACACCGAATGCTGGTGGCCGTGGTGGAGCTGGCGGTGGTCGTGGTCGCTCTTCTCTTGCGTCCATATTCATTTGAGGCCTGTCCGGTGTCGGTCCGCTGTTTGCAACCGTTGGCCAAGTGAATATAAATGTTCAATAAGCCATTGTGTCGTTCCAGCAGCAGCAGAAGCAGCAGCAGCAACCTTCGCTTCAGTGTATGTCACCATTCCTATATAATTAGAGGTGGCGGAATTTTCTCCTTTTCAAACAACTGACCTACCTCTCTCCTTTCAGAATTTCCACACTTGAAGAGCGCTCCTCTTATCTGTTAGCAAGAGAGATAATGGAGCCTTCCGAGGGTTATCTGAAACCGTGCTCTACAACTACTACTACTGCTAATACGACTAATAATAGCCACGAGCCGTTTGGCTTTACCGCCACAACCAGCAACGCACCAGAGTTCGGCAGCAGCAGCAGCAGCAGCAATCATCCCAGTGAAGCAAATATTGCTTTTCCTGCAAACGACGTCTCAAAAATGGCCGACACTGCCCTTGGAACTGCCGCTACTAATGCGGCTGCTACTAATTCCGGTGAAACTGGCGGTCAAAGCCGTGCTGAAAAACCCATCAGCTATGGAACTAGTGGCAAGTGCTCCAATGTTCCGATGTTCAGCTCCAACTCCTTTCAGAATTCGCTAAACTCCACCATACAGAAGGCTATGTATGAAATGTACAACATGTCTGCACTGAACGATTCGGTGGGGGAGAATGGCGAAAGCATGGAAGCACGCAACTCTGTGCTGGAGGCAATCCTTGAAATTGAATTTTGCAATATTCCCCTGCGGCAAGAAGTCCTTGACAGTGTTACTTCTAGGGAAGGCAAAAAATCTCTTAAATATTCGGATTACCTGCAAATAGAAAGTCACCCGACGCTGCACGAACTTGAAAGTGAAAGGCTTGAAGAGCTGAAAGGTGCCTGCTTGTTGCTTCGGAATGATGTCTACAAACATGTAGTCCACAAGACAAATCAACTGGTGGACGCCGTGAAGGTCACGGAAGCAGCTATTCGGAGGCTCATCAAAATGTCCAAGCGACTCTCTGCATTTAACAAGCTCAGTCAGAACGATCAAATATCTTTGCTAAAGGGCAGCATCATTGAGATGATGTGCATCAGGGCGACAACCAACTTCAATAGTGAACACAACTTTTGGTACTTTATCGACGATATCAACCAAGGCCTGACTGCAGTGTCACTGGATGTACTTAAAAATGCAAACTGGATCAACTTTATGTCGCATAAAAACTTTGCAATCAAGTTCAACTCACAGTTTAAAAGCGATCCGATGATTGCTGACTTGGTAAGCGGAGCAAAGATTTTTATGTTTATTCTAAAGGCAATTAACTCTTGTCGCATTTCAGCTTACTGCAATCATTCTCTTTCGTCCGTCTCGCGCCTCGACATCTAATCAAGAATTAATAAGGTAATGTCTGACTTCGGTATTACTACCATGTAATGTAACGTAATTTATTTTTCACAGAGATGAATTTCTGAATTACTGCTATTTGCTCAAACGGTACCTCTACATCAATTCAAACGGTGACAAGTGCAAAGCGAAAAGTTCGTATATTGTGCTAATGCATCGTCTGGAGGAGCTGTACTACCTTGCGGAAGACATTGTTCGCATATACCTTGATATGGACCCTGAGAATGCAGGCCCCCTATTTGTGGAGCTTTTTGATCTGAAATAAGAAAAATGACTGAAAAATGACCCAGTGAGCATGAAACTGCATTGACAAAAAATACCTCATTACTCCTAACTAGCTAGCAATCATACAACATTTAACGGGGCCTCATTTTTGCACAACATTTTAGTTTCATTTGGAAAACAGCAAACTCCTTCTGCTCTACTACTTTTCCCGGTTTACTACTAACAGTCTGTACTTCATCCTATATTGCAATGTACATTAGCGGCACTATTTGGAATTGAGCCTTAAAACAAAATAAATCACAGGTTACAAAGTTTATTTGACGACACGGACCAGCACAACGGCAATAAATACAGAATACGCAAAGACACAGAGCACGCCTGTGGTGACCGTTAGCTCACAGTTGGTCAGACAGAGAATGAAACTAAAGGCGAGGATGGAGAGAAAGAGTGACAGACAGACAAAGGAGAGGTGTTCGTCTTCCAGGGGAATCACCTGACTGCCCAGTTCACTCAGCTCAGAGCCATTGCGCACTGTGGAGGCGAGAATTTGAAGAAACCACGGCAAGCCAAGACAGATGAGAATGTCGAAGATGTTTGAGCCTGATCAGGGTACAATATGATAATCGGTAACTACACTTCTCAAACGATCACTCACCAATAGTATGGCAGATGGCCATGTCTGCGAGACGATACTTGCGCACCAATATGAAACTGGTCAATAGCTCGGGTAGATTAGCGCCGAAAGCCAGGAAAGTCAGGCCAGAAACGACTTCAGAAATGTTGAAAGTTTTGCCGATGATGAAGACCATCCACAGGTTAACATAGGTGATCATGGCGATCCATATACAGCTCATCGCAAAGGTAACCAGAAAGAAGGTTTTACATGGCCTTGGTATTGTCAGACGAATGACCACTAGGAAGGGCATCAATGAGTACCGAATGCAGGTGTTGTCCTCCAACATTGGCCCGTTTATGATGGTTCTCATCGGTGACTGCTGCAGAGAGGAGGGATTCGATTCGATGGAGTTCCTCTTGGCGCGCGAGTCATAACGAGATCTCCGTCTCTGTGAGAGGTATATCTCTCCTGAGCTTTTGTTGAGTTTGAGATTAGCCCAGATGTACAGCGTGAAGATGTAGAGGAGGTAGAGAAAGAGAAAACTAAGTGCTTCCATGCTGTCCACTGAGTTGTCTTTTATGGCCAATATGAAAATGATGGAGATGATCGCAAAGTAGAGGAGATCTCTGATTATGGACAGTTTAGAGTTTGCAGATAGCTTCGACCTGTCAGACGTGAAGAGCATCGCCAGGCCGCAGATACCAGGAATCGCAAGAGTGTTGACCAGAGTTGAGCCCACAACGGCTCCAGTGGCAATGCTGCTTTCCGCCACTAGACAGGAATACTTGAGAGTTGGAAAAGAATTAGTATCGAAACAGTTTATATTGTGATCGTTTTATTACCACACTGGTGAAGAACTCGGGCGATGAGGTGCCAAACGCTATTAGAGTTGGAGCTGCGAGGTTCGGAGGTATGCGGAGAACTGAACTAAAGTAGTGCAGTGATTGTACTGTGTAGTTGAACACATGTTTCAATATGAGTGTTTTATATTTTGAATAATGTAAAAAATAGCAAAAACTTACCAAAATAGGAGTCAATGACAACGGCCAATAGCAAGCACGAATACACGAATAGGCAAAGATGAATTATAAAACCACCCGTAATTTGGCCTTCTTCGGTGAAATCCAGCCATTTGGGGAACAAACTAACCAGATTCAACCTTAAATGCTCCCTTTTTTCATCAGGACCATTTTCTGGTTTAGTCACATCAAGGAAGCTTTCAACGGTGGTTTGATTTTTAACAATTTGTTGCACTAAATCTTCAGCACTTAAAAATCGATGAGCTCCATCGTTTGCCAGGGCCACTGTTTGACCTGCGAGGCACAGGCAGAGGACCAGTAAAAAAGGAAACATAATGGTAGTGAAAAGAAAGCATTCGTTGCCATTTAAGATACTTTGCGCGCAACTTTAGTCAAGTTGTGTCTGAGATGATGGTCACAACCGTTGAGCAAAAATTCCATCACATGTTTAGTTAAGCCATTCCAAGCACCCGAAAGCAATCAACAACAGAAGGCAATCAAAATCAATATATGGCCATCGATCAGTGTGAAGCTTTAGCTTTGGCTTCTTGATAACTTGCGCCCACTGAGATAATGTCACTGAGTGTGTGCACCGATTGCCATTCACCACCAGGGCCATGCACACTGTGACGCACTTTCCTCTAGGTAATCTTTCGTTTGTTCTAAAGTGCTACTGCTACTGTCGTGCACTGTGCACGACGCACACTGATAAGTGAAAGACCTTAAGTGGAGAGATTGTCCTTTTTGAGTAACAAAATTTATTATTAAATCAATTAAAAATTGGTGATTCGCGTACGATTCGTCTATGAGTGAGATGCGAATCAATGAAGCACGCGACGAGTACTCCAAGAAAGTGTAGACCACTCGGCAGAAAGAGTTGTCACCGGGCGATGAGAGGAAGAGTATTATTCAGTGTGTGGCAATGTCTCCAAATGGATCAGTTGCGAGAGAAAACATTGCGACACATGAGTTCAGCCATTGCGGCCACCACGCAAAAACACTGCAAACTTGTGTAGCTGCTTTTGTGCACTTGGAATCACAAATGATGATGCTCACCGTCTCAAGGCTGCTTGCCGGGATCAGCGAGGAGTTAAATTGCAGAGACAATTCACAATGATGATGAGAAGGAGGAGGAGGAAAGGGAGGAGGAGACAATACAACAGAGTAGTAAGTGGAGAAATTAATGAAAATAAATAAATGAATAAAATGGCTAAACAAAAAAAGAGTAAAAGTGAACAAGGGAAAAAGTGAGAGAGTGTGAGGGAGATAAAGAGGGAGTGAAGGAGTGAGAGGCTGATTGCATTCAGTGGTTTCAATGGTTCATCACTTGACAAAGAAACGTCTTCGCCGATTGGAGACAATCTCCACCAGAGCCGGCGGTGTGGCGGGGGGCGTAGCCGGAGGTCTGCTCCGATCAGTCGTCTCCACCGAAGAGGTGCTGCAGTTCAGCTGGCTGGCAGTCACTCGCTGCTCACACTGCTGCTGCTGTTGCTTGCGGAGGATGTACGACGACTGGCGGCCAGTGGCTGACTGGGCACTGCCCGTGGAGGAGGCAGTGGAGCAGGAGCTGCCAGCAGACTCGGACGAGCTCTGCGACATGGGTGAGTAAATGCACTTGGGGCTGTCTGCCTTCTTCGACGCTACGGCCTCCGGTACGCCGTCCGGCTGACTGCCCGCCGAATCGTCGTCGTCGTCCATCTTGGGGAAGGAGAGGACGGGAATATTGTTTAGTATATGACTATTGCTCAGACTGCTGCGACTAGAGAAGCTAGCACTGGTTCGGCGCCGGTGCGATATGGAAGGGGGTGAGACTGCCGCATTGCTGCCGTCCTTCGAGGCGTGCTGGCTGCCTCGAGGCAACTGGTTCACTACGCCTGCAGATGACGTCTTCAGAATCGGCCGAATGTGACCTTTGGAGAGGCTGGGCACACTGGCGCTGACCGTCGTTGTAGTGTAGTAGTAGCTGCCACTGGAGGACTTTGAAAGACTGCATCTATCACTGTTGTTGTTGTTGTTGTTATTATTATTATTGTTATTGCACTGTTTGACGACAATGTTGGCACGTGAGCGGATGTTGCCGTTCGGGGCGTAGGAAGTGGAAGAGGACTTGTTGCTGTTTGAAACCGAACTGTCAACTCTTTGCTTTGCAAGCACCACCTTGTTGCCGTTAACTTCCTTCACTGCATGGCCAGTTCCTTTCAGTTGACTTGTCAGAATTTCCGATTCCTCTTCGTCTTCTTCCTCTTCATCCTCTTCCTCCTCCTCTTCTTCTTCAGGTACTTTCACAACATTAGCTTCCTCCACTTCCTCCTCCTCCTCTTCTTCTTCCTCCTCATCTTCTTCTTCTTCCTCATCACTTTTAGAGTGAGAGATCACTTTAATATTATTTGGCTGTGAGCAAGTGTCACTCTGTTGTGCCTGATTGGAGGAAGAAGCCTTGCTGAGTTGCATATTCTTTGAGGAAAGAGAAACTGACTCTCGAATGGCGTACTCCCGCTCGGTGCAACCATCATTGGTATTGCTGCTGCTGCCATTCAGGCCTGGATTCAGGTAATTGTTGCGCATGAATCGGTGTGAGGAATTGGACTGATTACAGTCGTGACAGTTGTTGTTGTTGCAGTTGTAGTTGTTTTCATTGTTGCTGTAGCCACCGCCGTTATCGCCGTTATCTCCGTCATCATCGTACTTCTTGTCGAAGGTACCATTCACCTGAAAGTTGGCCTCATCCGCCTTCTCGTCGCCTCCCAAGGCGGCCACTGCCATCGATGGCAGGCTCATCGAACGCAACTTGTTCAGGTCTTTGATGATGGGGTACGTGTTGGAGGGCTTAATCTGCGAGACCGGGTAGTTGCCGCACTGACTGCCGTGGTCTGCCGCAGACTGCTCCATATTGCACAGTGGCGCGGCCAGATGATCAGCACAGGGAAGATTATCGGCAGCCTCCGTGCTGAAGTAGCCATTCTGTGAGCAGTAGTATTGAGAACAGGCGCCTTCCCCTTTGCAGTTGTCCTTCTCCGTCGATTCGCGGCGTTGAGTACTGCCGCCGTACTTTGCTGAACTAGCTCGGAATGCTTCGGGGTTTTCGAGAGCGCTGGTCGATATCTTTTCACGACTAGCTCGACTTTGATTTAGCGCACATTCCGTTGACTTGTCATTGGGCACATTCACCGGATCACAATCGTCATTGTCCTCATTGTCTGGGCAGTCGTTCTCATCATTGGCCACACTTTTCTCCCACATGTTCCTGTGTAAAAGGGAAGAGAAGGGGGTCAAAAGAGGATTAGTACGCAATAAAGTGGAACAAACTGCAAGTGTACTCACGAGACACAGTACTGCGTGACATTGCGCTTGTTTTCAATGTCAGTCGCATTTGGCTTCAGTGATAAGTCTTCCGCACAGGCGTTCATTTGAGTGACTAGAGAGACGTCCTTGTTGGTGATGTTCAAGTTGAGGTTGCTCATCTTGTTCATCACCGACTTTGCTTCATTTGGACTGCTAGCATTGTGAAAGTTGGCAAAGTTGGCATTATTTCCAGCCACGTTGCCTGATGAGACAGCATTTGCGGCATTATTTGACCGTGCACCGCCGTCCGCACTTTTGGCGTACACATTCTTCACTTTGTTGTTGTTATCCGAATAGTAGCCCATTGAAGTTTCATTGTTTTCATTGTTTGCATCCCGATTCTGGCTAATCAGCTCCCAATCGTAAGGGTCTTCCGCTTTGATGTTTCTTCTCTTAATGCTACGGTCAAATATGGAATTCCTATAAGAAAAGCAGGGGGTGATTTAGTGCCGAGTTCAGAGAGTTCTCAAACTCACAGTAATTGGTAATTAGGAGTGTCGGTGTAGGTAAGTGACTCGATGTGTTCGAGGAATTGCTTAAAGTCTTGCGGCAAGTGCTTCAACAGTAAACGGTGATCAAATGTCGACTTCATCAGACCGACTGAGTCCTTGTCCTTAATTTTACGCCATGGCAGCGACCCGTTGACCATTTCAATGAGGACGTAAAAGAGGGACCACAAATCATCGTGGCGACCCATCTCTTTGTTTTTGTGCGCATTGATTGACCTGAAAGCAGGGGAAAGAACGGTTACAGTAAAAGAGAACATGTGCTCGGCACAAAGTAACCTACGCATATCGAACGGTGCCTCTGAAGCCGGCGGCCACTCGAGGTGGCCTAACTTCGTTAGTGTTTGAAATGACGTACTGGCGAGCGAGACCAAAGTCAAGCATGTACACCTTCTTCAAGGTGCTCTCTGTGCGACCCATAGCAAAATTAGATGGTTTAACTAAAAAGGACAACAATTAATTGGAGCGCACTGTTGAGTCAATTTAAGTGCTCTTACTATCACGGTGAAGGAATCCAATGGAGTGAATGGCTTGAATGGAGTGCAGAATCTGTTGCGACAAGCGGAGGGCCGTTGAAAGACTAAATGCCGGTTTCTGGTTTATTTGGACGACTGAGCGCCGTAGCTCGGCCAGGTTTTTGCCTAGCATGGACATGACACAGTAGTTGAAGCGTTCATTACGGCCGCAACCAATGAACCGACAGACGTTGGCATTGGTGCTCTGCAGCTTCTTCAGTACGGCCACTTCCATTTTAAGCACCTAAATGTGAGGGGAAAGTGATTACTGATCAGCTGACAGTACTAGGGCTTGATTGCACACTGTCGCATCACATGGACACATCTGCTAACTGTATAAAGTGAAACAGAAACAATTACACATTCATCGGTTCCGCTCGCATTTGCCAGGATTCGATTGTTTCCTTGTTCGTTTTTTCATCGTCTGTATACACTGGCGCATTTGATTGCTCACAGCACCATCTTTTCCTTGGGAAGCCAAAACAATTGCCAGCAATACCAAATGTTAGTGGCAAGTGCTAGCACAGCATCCTCATTGCAACACTGAAGCCTGTCAAGTCCTGCTGAGCGCGTCCAACTGCAAACCAATGAACTTTGTCCAAAAGGCAGTTTCCCAGTGACGTTAGGCTGACTGTTACCTTTCCGTTCGACTGTTGAACTGACTGTTTCACTCTCATTAGGTGCCAATTAAAGCATCACATCCTGGCAGGGCTGGCGGTGATAGCGTCAGATGGAAATTTAAGCTCACCGTGGAATATTCACCCGGCAACTTGGTGAAAGGCATTTTCGCTTAGCCCGAAGTGGAAAGAGGAAAGAGGAAAAAGCACAACAAGATTGAAACTAACACAAATGTGCTTGCCAAAACTAGCAAAAGTGCAATGCTGCAGTTGCTGCAAGTGGCAGCAGTCTGCGAGACTGATGCTGCCTAATTGCTATAAATAAGAGGAACATGTACCGGAGAGGAAAAAGAGATCGAGAGGAACATCATTTGGCTTAAAAGTGCCACCACTAAATTACGTCACATGATGAGCAGAAGGAAACCAGAGTCTCTGAACTTGCGGGCGAAAGTGGTCGCAAATTAAAATTAGCAAAAAAACAATTACAATATTGATACTGATGGGTCCGCGGCAGGCAGCCTTGGGCACCACAACAACAAGTGCAACTGCTGAATTGCTTTCAGGTGCAGCAATTTACAAAAGCACGAGATCTCTCGATTCTCGAGTTGGCGACGGAATTGCCGTTAGAGGGAGAGCAAGCGAGCGAGAAGGAAGAACATAACGAGAGCCACTTGATGCGAACAAGTGAATGGAAGCGTGAAATGATGGCATAGAGAATCTCTCTTTCTAATATTATGAGGATATCGTCACATGGAAAGGGGTGGCAATGAAAAGTGCACACATACCTGTTTCTGTTGACGAGTCGACTCTACTTTAAGGGCAACGTGTAGTTGAGTTTGCATGTCAAGACACTCGAAGATTTCGCCGAAGCCGCCGCCGCCTATTCGGCGCACCACGCGCCACCGCTCCTTCACCACATGACCCGGTGACAGGAGCGACTGGTGCGGGTTGGCGTTTGCATTCGCCTCCATTCTGATTCAGCTGGCGAGAATTCGGGGCCTAGGTGAGTTAAAGAAGGAGTCATCGAATTAGCCACCCACGCTGGGCTAGTGCAGACTGTGAACGCGCGCATACGCGGAACACGGGACGTACCTGTACGAGAGGCTGCAGAGAAAGTGAGACAGTTTTTCACAGAGAGACAATCACAAGGTGTGCCTGCACATTTTCATGTTTGCTCATTAGAGCCAGTGATTGGTGATTGCAAATCAAAATGAGTTAAACTTTCGACTGAGTATGTTGAGTTACACATTGATGACTTGGCAAAGTGGAGTGAATGGTGGTGGTGGTGGTGAGATCAGCGGATTAGAAAGTTGTCTGCTGCAAAACCCGAAGAAGTGATGAAGAAGGTGTTGTCGAGAGACTGGTTGCAGAATAACGGAACTGAAGAACTGAACGGTGCGCTACTGAGCTTGAAGCTGCACCAGCGAGCCGATTGATGTCAGCCAGCGAGTGAGAGAGAGAGCTGTGGTGAATGGTGGCTGCACTAATTAAAGAAGACGCCAAGAAGAAAGTGCTTAGCTGTGCGCCTGCTGTAGGTGTTTTGACGACTCTCTTCCAGCCAGGCTGTCCTCCTCCTCCTCCTCCTTTTCACTGCTGGTGCTTCGAAACCAGCCGAGCCGATGTGAATGTCTGTATGTGTTTGTGAGTGCGGTATAAGTGTGTGTGTGTTTCTGACTGTCTGAGTGTGTCTTATCTTCTCATTCGCCTCTTTGTCGCTCCTCTGCTGTCTTCGTCTTCGTCTTCCCCCAAGTTGGCTCTTTTCCTCGGAGGGCGAATGATTCGCTCTGCTTGCAAAGTGAACGCTGCACGGGAATGGAGCACGGGTTCAGCGTAAGCAACCACAAACAACACACCGCCACAAACTGCAAAACATGACAGTTAGTTTGGGAATCAAGATCCGCAGCTCCAGTGCAACAATTTCAAAGTCGTAAACTGCTGCTGCTGCTGCCTGATTGGTGGCTAATCTAAAGAAGGAGCACCAAAATCTCAACAGAAGAGTGAGCACCCTTTGGGCCCAGCAACACTTACCAGCGTTGGTGCTGCTGCTGATGATGATGACGATGGTCGCTAGGATTGGCACTTGAGCAGTTGCACTCGGCACTGTACCACCGTACCAGAGGGAACGGCAGCCAACTGCAGGGGAGAGGAGATAAGGCGAAGCTGGCTGCAGCAATTTCCATGCGACTACCAGCTAGTCTCCAAACTGCAGAATTGCTCAGAGGCGAGTCGAGTCGGCACAGTACCAGCATCAGTAGCGGCACCACCACCACCACCAGCACCAGCAGCACTACCGCCGCCACCACCAGCAGCACCATCAACCAGCTCCATCAGTTGCGACGACAGCAGTAGCGGATTCTCTACGGGAGGCAGTGGGAACATGGAACTATATAGAGCATGGCTCCATCGCGTCGAGTCGGGCGCACAGACACACTCGCAAACACACCGGATCGTCCTGTCTGTCTGCCTGTGTTGTTGTCTTTGCATGAGGGGACTGAGAGAGGAGAGCGAGTCTCTGCTGCTTTCGGCGTTCAGCTGCAGTGAGTGTCGTGGAGAGTAACTGTCAGTTGGCACGGTGGAGGCGCCGTGCGCAGATCACCCGCGCCCACGACCTGTGATCGGTGCTGCTGCTGCTGCTGCATCGCCTCCTGCTCACTCCTTCCCCGGACTGCCACTGCCAAAGACGACGGCGGCAGTGGACACTGCACAGCACACAGAATCGACGGCTAGTAATACCTGTAGCAAACAATAGCTCATCATCGGCTTCCCGTCGGATTGCCAGTGCAGTAGACGACAGCAGCCGCCGCCACCGCAAGAGAGGGAAAGCCAGCGCTGCCAACTTGCGACAAGCTAACTCGGACACTTATTGGCGCAGTCGCCCCGCAAAACGGGACACTTTACGGGGAAAAGTCGGCCAGTGTGAGAGACGCCAAGAAAGTGCTGCTGGCGGGTATTCACAACCGTGTCACTGCTGTGCATTTTTAGTGGTGGCAGTAGATGGTGGGAGAGAAGGTGTCCATTGCCGGTGCTTGTTAAATGATTGGCTTCAGTGAGTGTGTGGCTGATTGGCGAGGAGAATATTTGTTTTTATTTAGGCTCAAAATATGAAAAGATAAAGGGCAAACAGGAATTGCTCTGATAGAGAAACTGTTCGCTCATCAAGCCCGATGGAATTGAGATGAGATCTGGTAGGACAATCAGATTAATAGTATCGCCGTAACTGCCTAGTGCTTTGGGCATTAAAATGTGCATGCACTGCTCGGAAAGGTCAACTGCTCGCACAACTCCGCAACCAAGGCAATTTCCATTTATGAGTTCATGATGAATGAGCTTTAACTGCTCAGGGCTTTGCGAAACGGATGCTGGATCCATTTTGGCCACTTCAGCGGGAGAAATATTTCCAAGGATGACCCAAGAGGCATTCAATAAGTCGTATACAGAAGATGAGCAAATGTTTGGGTTGCCGACACAGTGCACAAACAAGTTTCCTAATGGTAATCTAATCAAAAAATAAAATTAGAAACGCAACTTTGATATTAAACAA
>JAALOO010000917.1_pt1 | contig 23292 bp, 15 predicted proteins | sample 7257641 | NCBI WGS metagenome assembly JAALOO01 (sample SAMN14085613, study PRJNA598686) | mite metagenome | biome: ENVO:01001000; feature: ENVO:01001002; material: ENVO:01001226; isolation source: single female mite from University of Michigan culture on fish food culture... ...
AGAGAGAGAGAGAGAGAGAGAGAGAGAGAGAGAGAGAGAGAGGGAGAGAGAGAGATTCAGTCAGTGTGGTCATTTGCTCACTTTCTCAGACATCAGTCATCATCGTTCTCCTCCTCCTCTTCTTCTTCTTTTCGACGTTTTATTAGACGAGCTTGAGGGCGCAGATCTGCTGCTGCTGCCTCGTGTCTCGTCACAGTTTTGTCGCGCTTCAGTGCAAGTCAAGTCCAGTCAGCTGTGCTGCCGATGCTGATGCCGTCGATGTTGTCGTTGCTTCTGCAATCGATGGACTGACTGACTGACTAACTGACGGGGCAATCTTCCCCTCAAGGACGAGCTCGAATGCAAGAGCAGAAGCGGCAGCAGCTCACCGAAGCTTAGCGAAGTGCGGGGAGTTTTTGCCCGGGAAAAGAGGAGAAGAAGAAGCAGAAGCAAAAAAAGCAGTGCTCTTTGCTTCGGAGATGAACGATTAGACAAGAGAGAGAAAGCAGGGAGAGAGAAAGTGCCGTTAAAACAAAAGAGAAAGTGTGTGAGCATTAGCTTTCGATTTTCGATAACATTTGTGCCTTCTTCTTATCAGAGAGCCATCGCTTTTGCCACAGCTTCATCCTAAAAGTAGAAAACAACTTTAAACCTCTCACCACCACCACCATCAAGATGACCTCCCTGCTAGGCACCCTCGATCGGGGCTACACTTGGCTCATGTCCAAGGGCGGTAAGTGAAGCACTTACAAAAAAAGTTCAACTAGTCCCAAATTTGAACTTTCAAATAAACTCCTCCCCCTCCCATTTAGATCCGCGCATCTCCGACTGGCCGCTCATGTCCACGCCCTTCCCCATCCTCTCCATCATCGCCCTGTACGTCTACACCGTAAAAGTCCTCGGCCCTCGCTTCATGAAGCACCGCCCCCCCTACCAGATCGAGTCGGTCATCATCGTCTACAACATCCTCATGGTGCTCGCCTCCGGGTACTTCTTCCACTACGGCGGCCAGCTGACCTACCTCCCGCCCGGCGGCCGCTACAACTTCCTCTGCCAGCGCATCGACTACTCCCTCAACCCCGAGTCGATGCGCCTGCCCCGCCTCGGCTGGTGGCTCCTCCTCCTGAAGATGATCGAGTTCGCCGACACTATTTTCTTCGTCCTCCGCAAGAAGTACACCCACATCAGCGCCCTCCACGTCGTCCACCACTCGCTGGTGCCCTGGGGCTTCTGGATTGGCCTGAAGTTCGGCGCCGGCGGTCACAACGCCTTCTTTCCCCTCATCAACCTGGCCGTGCATACGGTCATGTACAGGTAATAATGGATGCACGGTTGATAAGATCTTTGATAAGCGGATTTTAAATGATGATTATCTTCTTCTTCTTCTTCTTCTTCTTCTTCATCAGCTACTACTGCCTGGCCGCTCTGGGGCCCAAGGTGCGGAAGTACCTCTGGTGGAAGCGGTACCTGACGATCCTGCAGATGGTTAGTTTTTCTTTTTATAAAAGGTTTTGGAGTTTAATTTAGAACTCCTCTTTTCCCTTCCCCCTAGATCCAATTCTGCATGGCGCTCATCCACGCCTGCATCCCGCTGGTAATGGACTGCGGCTTCCAGCCCTTCTTCGCCTACGCCATCATCGGCCACGCCATCTTCTTCTGGATCATGTTCCTCAACTTTTACCGGCAGCGGTACCACTCCAAGGAGGCCATTGCTTCAGAAAACGATGAGGCCAAACAGGTCAAATCATCGGTGACCTCCAATTTGAAGATGAAACCGTCCTCGAATGGAAAGAGCGCCTCATCCAATGGAAAGCCACGCCATTCACCCTCGCCACCACCTCGGTCACCCCAGTCACAGCTGATGGAGGCGCAGAAGGCGGCCCTGTCCCACCGCCGACTGGCCAGCCTCACTGATTCACCCTCAAACTCAAACAACAACAACAACAACAACAACAACAGCAACAACAACTCCAGGACAGCAAACTCCTCCGCCAAAGATCGATAGGTTTTTCTGTTATCCGACACGCCTAGAAAAAGAAAACACCTCTGTAGTTTCCACTCCATTTTTCCAATTTTCTAATTTCAACATCAGTTTCTTTTTCTGCTCCCAACCTCAAGTTGACCTCTGCTCTTTTCCGCTCTCTTTCTCATCTTCTTCTCTTTTAAGTCATCAACTTCCACTCAGCCACTTTTCCAAATCAGTTCAAGGTGTGTGTGTGTGTGTTTCACCAAGGTCAAAGATTTTAGTGAATGGGAAACACTGCCCCCTCCTCTCCTTCCTCCGCCCACAATTGTTTTAATGATGATGACCATCATGCTCGGTGACTGATTCATCATCATCATCGTGTCACTTCTTCTATTTTGGCCACTAATAATAAGCTGATAAGAACATTGGTAATAATTTATTATAATACAAAACAGTTTAATTAGAATACAGGAGAAAACTCCCACAGTACGCGGACAACAAAACTGCTGCTGTACTGCAGCTAATTTGTTTTATCGATTGTAATGGGTAAACAAAGGCACACCACCTGAACGGGTGGGTGTAACAACGGGAACAATAATTGGGATTGACTAATTTGTACTGAGAGTTTTGGGAGTTTCATTCACTCACCTTCTTCTTTGCCCTCCTCCTCGCCCTCCTCCTCCATCGAATCGGCAATGACCAGATCAGGCTGGCTCTGAGAGTCCTCATCTCCCTCTTCTTCTTTACCACTTTGACCTTTCTTAGCCTTCTCCTCCTCCTCTTCGGCCTTCTTCTTCTTCTTCAGCATCAGCTGCTGCTGCTGCTGCTCCTCCCGTTCGGCCTCCTTCTCCAGCTCCGCCTCGAGCATGGCCGCCTCCTCGGCGGGCACCACCACCTCGCCCACCACGCAGTCCACCATCTTCAGTCCAGCTTCAGCTTCTTTTCCATTTCCCTTCTTCTTCACCTCGGCGGCGGCGGCGGCAGCGGCTGCGGCCTTCTTCTTCGCGGCCTCCTCAGCGGCCACCTTCCTCGTCACCACGGTTCGCCGCTTTTTGTTGTTGTTGACGGCGAAGGCGGTGGCAGTGGTCGAAGCAGAAGTTGAAGGGGCAGACGTCTTCGACGGCGGCGCCGTCTTTCGCTTCACTCCGGTGGAGGCTTTCGGTGAGGAGGAGGTGGTGGCAGCTGTAGAAACAGCAGCAGCAGCCTTCGCCGATGAGGTCGTCTCCTCCGAGGCGTCGGTGGTGGTGGTGCTGGTCGATGCAGTGCTGCTGCTGGTGGCCCCCTTATCTCCGCCTGCCACCGGGGGCGGCGGCACTCCGGTGCACTTCTTCGCGTGGTCCTTCAGCTTGTCCATGCGCGGGTAGCGGCGGCCGCAGCGGTCGCAGGCGTACGGCCGCTCTCCGGTGTGACATCGGCGGTGCCGGTCCAGCTTGTGCTTCGAGAGGAACAGCCGCTCGCAGCCCTTCCACTCGCAGCGAAAGACCTTGGCGTTGAGGTGCGCCTCGCGGTAGTGGACCTGGAAGGCTGCGACGCTGGCGGAGCTCTTTCGGCAGAGCAGGCACTTGGCGCCGGTGGTGGCAAGGTCACCAGCAGTGGCGACCACCGGGGTGTAGTACTGCTGGACGGCGTCCTCGGTGGCGAGGAAGAAGTCCTGCGGCGGCTTCTTCTGCTTCGACCGCTGCTGCTTCTGACCGAGGACCGAGGCGGGAATGGTGGGCGGAAGTGTCAGCTGCGGCTCCGCCTGAGGCTGGTACACCTCAGGCTCGGAGGGCTGAGTTTGCTGCTGTGGCTGCTGCCGAAGAGGCTGTTTTGCCATCTTTCGCTTTCGCCCCACCCTCACTCTGAGCTTGGGCTTAGGTTTTGGTGGCTGCTGCTGCTGCTGCTGCTGCTGCTCCGAAGCATCAGCTTGAGCTGAAGGCTGAGCCGGCTGCAGTGGTTCAGTTGCAGTCGTCACTGGAGCCGAAGTTGAGGTGGGCGTGGGCGGTGAGATGGGCGCAAAGCCGCTCTTCATCAGCAGCGACTGTGTGGTGGTGGACAGCTGCTGCTGCGGCGGCGGCGAGTGGCCCGGCTGACTCAATGAGCTGTTGATGTTGGAGTTTGAGGCTGGAATCAGTGTCGACTGTGGTGGTGGAGAGGAGTGCAGAGGAATGAACTGTTTCTGCTGCTGCAGCGGAACGATAAGGGGCCCGGAAAAGGTTCGAAATGCGTTCTGCCCATCAGAGAGGACGGAGCCTGAGCTCAGGCGAAGCAGTGTGGGCGGTGGCTGTTGCAGTGGCTGTGCCTGTCCTGGCAGCGTCAAAATCGACTGCGGCTGCTGCTGGAGTGTCTGGTGGTGCATCATTAGGGGCAGAATCGCCGAAGAGGAGGTGGTAGTAGAGAGGACGCCCGAGAGCAGCGAGGTGCTCGAGGACTGCTGCTGCTGCTGCTGATAAGGCTGCAGCTGCTGCATCGACGGCGAGCTGACCTGCATCTGCATCTGCAGCTGCATCTGATGATTAGGATGAGCCTGGTGCATCAGGGCACTGCCGCTGCCGCCGCTGTTGTTGTTCCCATCGAGGTTCAGGCGATTGGTGCCGATGGCCAGTCGGGGCTTGATCGGTCGCAGATTGGCCAGGCCGGTCGCCGCGGAGGAGGAGGAGGAAGCGGAAAATGAGGAGCCAGGCACCGGGTTCTTCCGAGGACGACCTCGAGGACGACGCTAAAAATAAGGGAAAAATTAAAATAAGTTTTAAACCAACCGCTTAAACCCCGTTACCATTGGCTGGCCGGCAATGAGCGAACTTCCGCCGCCGCTGTTGTTGGTCCCCGCTGTCTTCATCGTCGATCCGGTAGAGGAGTTGCTGCTGCTGCCGTTGGAGGTGTTGAGCAGCGACACACTGCCACCTCCACCTCCATTGCCTCCATTGGCCCTGATGGCGGCCATCTCCTGCAGCTGTCGATTCGCCCGCTCCAGCATGCCCTTCAGCCGCTCCGCCGCGGCCTTCGATTTCTCGAGAGAGGCGCGCAGGTCGGCCACCTCGGCCGTCGTCTTCTTGCTGGCCTTCCGGGCCTCGTAGTGGGCGACCCGCTCCCGCTCGAGCGCCACCGAGAGCAGCTCGGTGAGGACGTCGTGGCGGAGGAGCGGAGCGAGGCGCCGCCCAATCGGCTCCAGCGCCGGCGACCAGTGGGCGGCGAGGAGGGCGTGCACCTGAGGGAGGGCGTGGCGGACGGCGTGCAGCAGCGTCAGGGTGAGCATCGCCGTCAGGCAGAGGTGGTTCTCCGGTGACGGGGAGAGGCTTTCTGAAATGGAGTAAGGGGAAATGTGAGCCAAATAGAACTCCTCAAAAGAAGAAGAGGGGATGACCACTTACCGATGACCTCGGTGCAGGCGTAGAACTGCCCCAGCCAGAAGCGAATGTAGCGGTGGACGTTGCCGACCCGCGTCTCGTTCAGGTGCCGCGGGCCGCTGGGCATCGGCGGCAGGTCCTTGATGAAGAGGCGCTCCGGGACGGCGAACATGGCGTTGAAGAACTGCGCCAGCGAGCCCAGGCGAAAGTAGAGATTCGCCTGGCTGCTGCTCCCGCTGCTGCTGCTGTTAGAATCGGTTAGGGGCGTCTCCAGCGGCTCCGTCAGCTCCGGCATGAGGGCGTTGAGGAGGGCGACCATGGCGGACTTGGCCTGCGAGGTGAACTCCAGCAGCTCGTAGGCGTCGTAGTCCACCAGAGAGGACGAGGAGGCGACGGAGGAGGAGGAGGAGGAGGAGTTGAAGGAGTCCTCGCCCTCGGCCTTCTCCTCCTCATCCTCGTCACCTTCTTCTTCTTCACCCCCATCATCATCAGCACACTCTCCGTTGGTTTCGACTGTAGCTTTGAGGTCGGTGGTTTCAGTGTCCTCCATTTCTATTTCTTCTTCCATTCGCTTTCCAGCGTCAGCTCCTTTGAAAGTTGATGATTCAGCTGCGTCAGCTGAAACAGCGTCTGAAGTCTGTGGCGACGGCGGTGATGAGCTCTGCTGCTGTTGTTCCTCTTGGTGGTGAACATGATGATGATCACTGCGAGTGGTGATAGTGGTGGTGGTGACCATCTTCGGGTGGGAAAGTAGAAAATCGTTGGGGGTGATTTTTATTTTTATTCCGAAACCCGTGCGTCACTTTTGGGGGAGCGAAAAAACAGAAGAAAATCAAAAACTTTTTTGCGGCGCATTCGTAAAGTACGGAAACCGTCCATTTGTTGACGCTGTCAAGACTTGACACTGTTTTTTTGTTGGAAATCATCACTTGATGTAGGATAAGATTAGAAGAAGATTAGGTAAGAGAAGAGAAGAAGATGGTACGACGCATCAAGGCGCTGGGCCTCTTTGCCGCCGGTGGCCTGACCACCTACGGTGTCCTCGAGACGCTGAAGACCTCAGAGTGGAGCGGCTCCAAGTGGTCGACAGCCAACGCTGGTCTGACCAGTCTTTTTAGAAGCAGCAACAGCAGCAACAACCTCGAAGTCGAACTCCCGCAGACGCCTCAAAAGACCAATCACCTTGGAGCCATCTCCTCCTCTTCCTCCTCACTAGTACTGCACAAGTCCACCCGACCTGCGGTGAGCTCCGAGCTGAAGAATGGCACCTTCACCGAGGCGGCAGCTGCCGCCGCTGGCAAGCTCAATCAGTGGCGGGCGGCGAACCAGATTCCCGGCTTCGTGGTGGGCGTCAGCGTTCGCGGGCAGACTGTCTGGCGGCATGCGGACGGCTACGCCGACATTGAGAATGGTGTTCCCTGTACGGCGGACACTGTGATGCGAATAGCCAGTATCAGCAAGGCGATCACCTCGGCGCTGCTCGGGAAGCTGATGGCTGAAAAGAAGGTGAGTTCTGGTGCTTCTATTTTGAGGGGGAGTTCTATTTTGTGGTAATAATCTTATCCTTTTTAGATCGACATTGACCTGCCCATCCGCGCCTACCTCACCGCCGAGCAGTGGCCCGACAAGAGCTGGGAGGGGGAGAAGGTGGAGATCACCCTCCGCCAGCTGGCCTCGCACCTCGGCGGCATCCGCCACTACAAGTGGCCGACGACCTCTTCTGCTTCAACCGGAAACGCCCACGATGGCGACTTTCCCGAGTCGGAGTTCTACCTGTACAAGCGCTTCCCGGGCGTCCTCGACTCGCTGGCCCTCTTCAAGGACGACCCGCTGGTGGCGAAGCCGGGCACCAAGTACAACTACACCACCTTTGGCTTTACGCTGATTAGCGCCGTCCTCGAGGCGGCGCTGAAGAAGGCCGCTGAAGAAGGTAAAAAGGACATCGATGCTTCCTCTTCTTCTTCTTCAAAGAAGGGCCCCACCTTCCAGGGCGAGCTGAAGCGGCTCTTCGCCACGCTGGGCATGCGCTCGACCTTCCTCGACGAGAACCAGCCGCTGGTGTACAACCGCGCCAGCTACTACATGTTTGATAGGAAGAGCGGAAGGCTTATCAACGTGCCCGCCATTGACGCCAGCTACAAGTGGGCGGGCGGGGGGCTGCTGTCGACGGTGGGCGACCTGCTCACCTTCGGCAACGCCATGCTCTACAGCTTCAAGGGGGCGGACCGGGCGGGCCGACCGGGGTTCCTCCCCCAGGCGGTGGTCGATCAGCTGTGGACGCCGGCGGAGGCGACCAAGGAGGAGAAGGGCGGCTTCTTTGGCTATGGTGAGCTTTTGGTTTTTTTTGGTTTTGTTTGGTTTTTTATTTCTAACGATATCTTTTCCTAATTTCTAGGTCTCGGCTGGGTGGTGGTCCGCAACGAGTCGGCCCGGGCGGCCTTCACCGCCGAGCCTCGCTTCTCCACCATTATCAGCCACTCGGGCGGCGCGGTGGGCGCCAGTTCGCTCCTGCTGATCGAGCCCGACCGCGAGATTGTCCTCTCGCTGCTGGTCAATGTGCAGGCGGCGGGGGAGCTGTACCGCATTGGCTACGACGTCCTCGAGGCATTCCAGCGACAGGCGATTGCCCTGGAAGGAGGTGGAGATCAGAAGATTGTCAACCCCTGGTCCAAGGTCCTGGAGCTGCTTGGGTGGCAGTGAAAGAAGATCTGATGATTTTCAAGAGCTTCTCTTGTGATTCTCTACAGATTCTCTATTTTTCTATCTCTATTTTTTATCCTTAGGTAATATCATTAGGTATCTTTTTGTAATTCCCTAGAAACGTAGGATTCTTCTTCATAGTAAAACAAGACTTAGCTTCGCAAGCCTCTTAGTTTATATCATGTTTCTGTCGATTGCCACACTGTAACTGAATGTGTTGGATCTAACGGGATCCCTTCTTTCTCCTTAACTGCCACTCAGCTGCGCTTTTCGAAAAACCTGCGACCTTCGAGTGGAGGAACTGGAACACACGAGGTAGACACACAGAACAATATTTGAAGAGATTATTACTTTAATTAAAGTTTATACATTGAAATGGGAGAAGAGTTTAGATAGAAATTAGAAACAATACAAATCTGGAAAGGGTGTCATCATTTTGCAAGGGTCAGCAGTGGCCTGCGACTGCTGCTGCTGATAGGAGCTGGTGGTGGTAACTTCAGTTCTCTTCAGTGGACGTAGCAAACTGAGCTCATTGAGTGATCGGCAAAATCAATATGTCAGGCAAAGGCTGGGCTGGTTCAGGCTCTGGCGGATTAGGAATACCGTCATCTATCATCCTCTCCGTCTTGCTGGTGTCCACCGATTCCGCCTGCTGCTGAAAGAGAGCCATTGTGTCGGTTCGGGGGTGTTAGTTCGGGCTTTCACGCTGTTGTTCAAATCGTTGCTGCTGGGTCCGGTCCGAAGTGTGTTGGCAAGCGTTTAGAGTTTCACTGAAAAACAGAACGTTCGTGTGACGCAGCGGCGAGTCACACTCATGGACCGTAAGTGGCTTGTCAGTGATCGCCCTTTCGTAGACGACGTATAGCATCAGCGCAATTTTCAAAAACTTCAAACAGGCACGATGAAATCTGATGGAGTTTCTACCAGTACACGGAAATGAAAAGGAGCAAACTTGCCAGTTTATAAGACCAGTTAATGTCGATTGCCACACTGTAATAAGAATTAGGGAGTCGCACACACAAAGCCAATTTTTTTATACAGTTGGGGAATAGGATTTTTAATGATCAACACTCGAAAAACGCACTCGAAAGAACACAAATAACTTCGAAATAATGCTTAATCAGTTGGCAGTAAGCAAAACAAAGGGGGTGGGGTAGTAGTAGTAAAGGGGTAATACTTGAGTGAGGCAATTATGCGAATGAAAAGGAATGAGAGAGAGAGATGAAGGTGATAGATGAGTGTGATGAAATGATCATGAGAATGATGATGAAGAGGTAGAACACTGAACACTGAGTCACATACAAACAAACACTGTCATGTGAGACACTCTCTTTAGTCTGTCACACGAAGCGAAGGGAGAGCGCAACAGCTTTGGCAGTGGCAGTGACGCTAGAAATAGATCATCACCGCCGCCATCATCATCACCGGCAGCAGCAGCAGCAGCAGCCGCAATTCCACTTCAAGGTCGGGGAAACCAGGCAGACAGCTACTACTTCGAAGTAGTAGTCGCTGTCGCCGTCCGAAACCACCAAAACACTACCAACTTATTATTAGTGGTAGAACTTTTCGGTGAATTTTCAAGTCAACTTGGGCAAGCTCTTGATCGCCTCCAGGTCGAGAATTCGACTGTACCTTCCGCCGGTTTTCTCTTCAGCAGCAGCAGCAGTCCTCGATTTGACCTCCCGCACCGTCTTTGCCTTGAGCAGCAGCAGCCTCTTCTTCTGAGCAGCAGCTTCAACTTCGGCCGCCGACTTTCCCGGTAAGTTCTCCTCCTCTTCTTCTTCATTCTCCTCCTCATTCACTAGCGCCAACTTTGACCTCACTTGAGGCGGTGGCTTCTTCAAAGAAGGTCCGGTAGAAGGTTTTGAAGTCTTTCTTTGAAGATGGTGATCAGTTGAAGAAGAAGAAGAAGGTGGTGGTGATCTAGTCAGGCCGTACTTCTCCAGGTAGTCCTTCGTGGCGATGGAGGTGTTGTGCTCGGAGAGGCAGTACACCGCCGCGTCGTGCTCTCGCTCCAGATGGTACCGGGCGAGAAGCTCCTCCGTGGGACTTTGAGGAGTTGGTGGAGGTGATGAAGGTGGTGACAGGTCAATCACCTCCTCCTCGTGGATCTCGTATTTTGAAGCGAGCTTTTCAATGTAGAGCGACTGCTCCGAGTGGAGGTACCGCCGCCGGCGAAAGGACTGCGCCGTTTGTGGACTTGCTGAAGAGGCGGCGGCAATCTTTGTCTGTCGAATGATGGTCGTCCGTTTGTGGTGCTGTTGTTGTTTTGGTGAGGACGCCTTCAGCGGTTTTCTGATGTGTTGAAATGAAGCTGACATCTGCTCGGGCTCTGAGCAGCTGGAGCGGTTTCCCGAGCCGCCCGAGCCGCTGTCGCCCGTTGAATTCTGCCTGGAAACGCCCTCCTCGAAGCTGCCATTTCGCACCAGAATCGAGTTGATGGTGGAGATCATGTTGGTGTACATGTCCGCTGAAGAGGAGGAGGAGGAAGTGGTGGAAGAGTTCACTAAAGATTCGCCATCAGCGTCAGAAGACTGCAGCAGCAGCGACTGCTTCAACTCTCGACGCGCCTTCTCAATGCTAGAATCTAGAAATAAATGGAATTAGAATTTACAGAAAAAGAGATAAGAAAGGGAAAGCTTACCGAGATAGTCGGAACCAGAGGGAACGTAGATCTGCTTTGGCACTGTCTGCTGCTGCTGCTGCTTTTTGGCATCGAGTTTAGCCGTCGTGGACTTTTTACTCTTTTCGTTTTGGCCACTTGGCAGCGGCCGATACCCGGTGGTCTCGTGAATGATCGACTCGGTGGTCATCGTCTGAATGGACTTGGCCGTGGTCGTCGTCTGCTTTGGTTGTGATGATGATGAGTTTGAGGATGATGATTTGGTCTGATGAAGCAGACACTGAGGAAGAGGAAGAGGCACTGTCTGGTGCTTTTGAATGCGCAGCAGCTCGTCAATCTGCCGGCTGATCTGCTGCAGCTGCTGGTCCTGCTTGCGAATGTAGGCCGCCAGCTCTAGCTGCTCCTTCTCTTTGTCTGCTGATGATGAGATCAGTTGATGGTGATGGTTTTGTTGATGAAGGTCTTTTGACTGTCTGTTTGATGAAGGTGGTGGTGGTGGTGGTGGTGGTACCTGTTGAGCAGTTGTTTTGTTGCAGGTACAGGTTTTGGTGGTCGCTGCTGCCGTTGTTGCTGCAGAATCGGAAGAGACGCCCGAGCTGGAGGACAGCTCAAGGTCCACTGGTTCAGACTGCTGAGGCTGCTGAGGCTTCTGTAGCTTTTCGAACTGCTGCCGAAGGTCGCTCTGCACTTGTTGCAACCGACTTTTGAGGACATTGTTGTTGTTGTTGCTGTTCTTAGAGGACTGAAGCCTCGGTCGCCGCCTGCTGCTCTTCTCCTCCAAGCAGACTACCAAATCATCCTCATCTTCATCCTCATCCTCTTCATCGCTAGAGTAGCCCCTATCGTCGACGACAAGGACTGGCCCATCCTTCTTGAGGATGCCGTACTTTCGACGAAGCTTCTGCAGGTACTCCTCAGTTGGTTGAATGGTCGTGGTCAAGGGAGCGGCGTTGGTTGTTGATAATGGTGGTGGTTGCTTTGATCGAAGCGGTAGAGGAGGAGGAGGTACTTTGGTTGGCTGGCGGACAGTCGGCGTCGTTTTCAGCTTTACCCTCGCTTTGGCGGATCGACCACTTTCTGGAGCAAAGTCGGAGGTGATTGAGACGTCTGACACTAGTGGCTTACTGGAGATGATCTAAGAGAGGAAAATATTAGATAAATAGAAGATCAACTGATGAGGAACTGCTTACCTTTGGTGGCTCAGGAATCGGCGTCGGAAAGAAGAGGTGATAAGGAATGTTGGGCGCATTTATCGTTGGCGGTGGCTGTTGGTGGCCACCATCTAACTTTGGTAGATCGTGTACCATCTTGAGCTGACATTCAGACAAAGGTGATGTTGATGATGAAGATGAAGATGAAGATGGGATGGGATGAAATTAAATTAAATTAGGTGATCATCTGTCACAACAACAACAACAAGTGGTGGCGATGATTCAGGTGTGACACAACACAAGGTACTGTTGTTGATGGTGATGATAACCACAGGTGTGTGATGCTACTTGCTGGACCGTTGTTGTTGACAGGTGCTGCTGCTACTGTTGTTGATAGTAGTAAGTCTTCAGGTCAGACAACCTTGAACACACACTAGTCATCACACCAGCACAAACACACACGAGGTCAGAGGTGGTCGGCGGTGGAGGAGGAGGCGAAGTTGAAGAAGAAGATGGCGCGTCACTCACAGTTTTCTATTTGGCCTTTGCCTTTTGGCGCGAGCCCCTGCCTTTGCCTGTGCTTCCAGCAGCAGCAACAGCAGCAGCAGCGGCGCAGCGCGTTTTCCAACCGTTTTTTTGCCGCTGGGAAAGTTTCGAAAGTTTTTTCCGGAAACTTTTCCCGTTGTTTTGCAGCAGCAGCGGCGCTTTGACCAGCGTTCTCGCGCGCAAATCCTCGAACAAAGAATCCTTTACCCGAAGATCATCATCACCTCCCCATCCATCCAAGGTTATTCCTCTGGTGTTTTGTGTTTTCCCCAACACTGTGCAGTAACAATCTCTTTTCCTTTGCACCCATCAGGTGAAGAAACGGACTCACTTCTGCTGGAGGCCCTCGAGACTGTCGAACTGTACTTCAGTGACGTCCATTAGGGCGATCAATACCAGTGGCAAGACTCTGCTTGTGTCTGTGTACTCTTCTCGTACACCCCCAATCGATCGACACTCCTTGTCAAGTGTTGTCGTCTCCTGCACCGCATCGACCCGAAGCAGCAGCAGCAGCCTCAAGTCTGCTCCTAATCAATCAATCAATCAAACATACAAACACTAAACTAACATTTTATTGCTCTTCGAACAACACACACTGTGCTCGGGCACATCGCAGAGAAGAGTGAAAAAGAGACAAAACCGTTTGTTTGCTTTGCTTCGCCAGGCTGCAATCGCACTGCGGCGAGCCTTTGCTTTTGCTGCTGAAGATGAACATGTGTCGAAGATGTCGGCTAGACTTTGGTCCTAGCTAGAACGCTACGCATTTTTATCAAGCACGGCAGCACTCTGAAGGAAAAGCACACGCTTACACTTTCACTTCAGTTGATAAAACCGCGCACATTTCAAACCAAGGTTTATCAGCTCGACACATGAAAAAAAGTGGAGCCGAATTAAGATTCACTGTGGTGAATCCAGCTTGCATCAAACATGTCTGTGCAATGTTCCGCTCACCAGAAGTAAACTGAAGCAGCAGCAGCAGCAATAACAACTTCGAACTGAAAAGCACTGTTTGTCGCAAATCGAATGGCTGCGAATCGAAAGGAAGATTTGTGATTGGCATATTGCACCGACCACGCTCCTTCCACCGCATTCAATATCCGAATTTACGGAAAATTTTTGAACTTTATTTGCAACTACGACGACCACGAGAGAGAGAAAGAGAGTACCTTTTATTTCTGGCTCCGTTTGATAAACTTCTATCTCACGTATTTGTCAGCAAGCAGCGCAAGGCAAGGCAACCACACCAAGTATGAGATGATCTACACCGAAACCGGAGTCTCTCGTTCGCCAAATGCTGATGATAGCTTATCTGAAAGATGGCAAAAAAAATCGGCGGCGGCCGCCGACAATATTTTCCTTTTAGCAGCAGCAGCTGATGATGATGATGATGATGCAAAGCTGGCTAAGCTAACGAGGCATCAGCAGCAGCAGCAGGAGTTGGTCATGTCTCATCTGTGGCAGACACACTCACAGTCACAGCACAAGATTGATGACAATCTGAGCAGAGTTATGGCCAAATTATGAACAGCAGCAGCGTGGACGACGGCGACACGTCTCTCCTCACCTCTTCTCTGTTATCAGCAACTGCTGCTGCCTCCTCTTTCTCGCCTGAAGCAAGACCGTCTTCTTTTTTTCTTCTTCTTCTTCACCATCATCATCAGCCTCATCAGCAGTAGCAACACTGCTGAGAAAACAACGATAGCCGATATCTTTGGCTCCCCTTTGGGGGCAGCAGCAGCAGCAGCAGCAGCGGCAACTTCGATGCAAGGTAGCTGATAAGGGAAAGTGTACGACACCTTCCCCCTCCTCCCTCCTCGCTTTTCAACCGACCACCACCACCACCACTGAACGAAAATCGACTATAAATTCGTGCAAACGAGTTTGCTCTAGCTCTAGAGAGTTGCTTGAACTGACTGTGCCACCACCGCTACTGCTTCTCTAAAACTAGTGCTTCAAACCGAGGATTTGCCACTGACTCTAAACTTCTAACTTCAACTTCAACTTCAGATTCGCCTTTTCCACCACCGCCACTACAACCCTCTTCAACATGCTCTCCAAAATGGCCCTCCGACGTCTGGCGCAGGCCGTCAAGTCGTCCTCGTCAATTCAGCAAAATGTTCACCTTGTCCGCTCTGTTACCTCGAGCTCTTCGGCCAGCTCTCGTCTGGCGACCGCTTCCGCCGCAGCCAAAGGACAACAGCTCAGCTCGCAGGACATCTTTGAGCGTGAGGACAAGTACGGCGCCCACAACTACCACCCGCTGCCGGTGGCCCTCGCCAAGGGAAAGGGTACGTGACCTTTGGTTTGTTTGTTTTCTTTTCAAACATTTTCGATCATTTACGGTTCTAAAATAAAACTATTTCCACCCCCTAGGCGTGTACGTGTGGGACGTGGAGGGCAAGCAGTACTACGACTTCCTCTCCGCCTACTCCGCCGTCAACCAGGGCCACTGCCACCCGCGAATCGTCGCCACGCTGCAAGCCCAGGCGGAAATCCTCACCCTCACCTCGCGCGCCTTCTACAACAACGTCCTCGGCGAGTTCGAGGAGTACATCACCAAACTGTTCGGCTACGAGAAGTTCCTCCCCATGAACACCGGCGTGGAGGCCTGCGAGTCAGCCGTCAAGGTGGCCCGCCGCTGGGCCTACGACGTCAAGGGCGTGCCGGAGAACCAGGCGAAGGTCCTCTTCGTGGAGGACAACTTCTGGGGGCGCAGTCTGGCGGCGGTCAGCGCCAGCACCGACCCCAGCAGCTATAAAGGCTTCGGCCCGTTTATGCCCGGCTTCGAGACGATCCCCTACAACGACCTGGCCGCCCTGGAGGAGAAGTTCGTCAAGGAGGCCGGGACGATTGCCGCCTTCATGTGCGAGCCCATCCAAGGAGAGGCGGGCGTCGTCGTGCCCCGAGCCGGCTACCTGCAGGGCGTCCGCCAGCTCTGCACCAAGTACAACGTCCTCTGGATCGACGACGAGGTGCAGACCGGCATAGGGCGGACCGGAAAGATGCTCGCCGTCGACCACGAGTCGGTCCGCCCGGACATTATCTGCCTGGGCAAGGCGCTCTCCGGGGGCGTCTACCCGGTCAGTGGGATTCTGGCCGATGACCGGGTGATGCTGGTGATCAAGCCCGGCGAGCACGGCTCGACCTACGGCGGCAATCCGCTCGGCATGAAGGTCGCCCTCACCGCCCTGGACGTCGTCCTCGAGGAGAAGCTGGCGGAGAATGCGGAGGCGATGGGCCGCCTCTTTCGCGAGCAGCTCACCGAGCGCCTCTCCAAGGAGGTGGCGCTGACGGTCCGAGGACGGGGCCTTCTCAATGCCATTGTCGTGCGGGAGCAGTTCGACGCCTGGCAGATCTGTCTGCGGCTGAGGGACGCCGGCCTGCTGGCGAAGCCGACGCACGGCGACAAGATTCGCTTTGCCCCGCCTCTGACCATCAACGAGGCGCAGATGGCGGAAAGTGTGGACATTATCGTGGCGACGCTCAATGGCATGAAGAGGGCGTGAGGAGGAGGAGATGATGATGGAGTTTGTGGAGTGTACAAAAGTCGATGATGTGATGTTCAGTTTTTCTCCCTTTTATTTATTCGTTCTGTCTGATGATGACGATCATTTTCAAGTGTGCTTCTTTTTCTACTGATAAATTCTTTTTCTTTTCTTATGATGAAACAGTGAAGAGAACTTCGCCAGAAAGGGGCCGCCAATTATATGGTCATTAGTTTCACTACAGCGGATTGTGTTTTTGTTTGTGGTGATCCCCCTGTCACTGCCACCAGCGCCAATTATCATTCTTGCCTGTTCTTCTTTGTCTCCTCTTCTTTAATTGTCTAATCTTTGGGGGGCCACCACTACACTACCATCACCGGCACCCTTTTAATCTTCTCCTTTCGGTGGTAATTGAAATCATCACCACCACTACACAATCCAATCCTATGTTCTCCTTTGTTCTTTTGCTTGATTGGTGAGGTGAGGAAGATATCCTGGAGTGTACGACACACATTCGCCTTCTTTCATTGTCCTTCTTCTTCTTCTTCTTCTTCTTCTGTTCTGGTTTCTTGTCTAATCGGTCGATCGCGCTGTGCGTTTGCGGTTAGTCGCGCGGCGCAGTGGTTGCGATTGCGATTGTCTGTTATGGCGGTCACCCTCTCCTCTCAACGAGCTCCCCTTCTTCTTATTCTTCTTCAGCTCTTTTAGCCAATTGAAGCAGCCAACAACGAAACGACCACTTTTCCGGTTGATTAGAGAGAGGGAGAGAGGCTGAATGAACTGAATGTGATTCGAAAAAGGCAAAAGCGAACTTCTCCTTCGAAAAGAGAAGAAGAGGAAATCGCCTGCGCGAAATAGCCGTAGAAGCAGAACCCGAACTCTGTCGTGATAGTCGCCACCAGCGCGCACGCGAAGCAGAAGGAAAGAAAGAAGGCAGTGAGGGCGGCGCTTCTCTCACTCACTCACTCGCTCACTTCTGCTGCTGCTGCTGCTGCGAAGAAGAAGAAGACGGGATCCTCAGACTTTCTGTTTGTTTGGAGCAGCGAGCACTGAGAGAGAATCCTGCAAAGACGGGTCGAGCACAGCCGAGCAGCGATCCGATCGGGCAGCTCACTTCTATTTATCTGTTTTGTCTCTTTCTGTCTCTCTCTCTCTCTCTCCGATCGACCGACTCCCTTCTACTCTTTGCCTCTTCTTCTTCTTCTTCTTCTTCGGTGCTACCACCAGGGCTGACGTCGTCGTCGCCGCCGCCGTTCTTCTCCTTCTCGTCGTGGTCTCGCCGCTGTCGTTGTCACTGTCGTACACAGACTGTTCTACTCTCTGTTTTACTCTACTGTCTACTGTCTACTCTACACTCACTGACTCTGTCGCAGGCGAGCACCCGAATAATATAATACCCGGTGTCCCGGACGGACCGACAACGACAACGACGGCGAGAGCTGTGTCGCAGAGCAGTGCAGTGTCTGTGAGTGTCCAGAAACCGACGGAGCTCAGTTTAGTGTTTGAGCAGAAAAGAAGGAAAAAAGAAAATGTGTGTCTGAATGTCTCCGCGGACGGCTTCTTCTGCTTCTACGCTACGCTGACAATTCTCGCTCTTTCTGTGTTTTGGTCGCTTTGGCCGTGCTCACCGCCGCTTTCTAGTGTTGTCGTTTCTTTGGAAAAGATTCTGGTTGCCACTATCATTATCATCACCATCGCCATCAGCATCTTCTTCATGATGGAATGCACTACGTTTTGGAATCTTTAGTATTCCGGCGAAAGACGGCCGGCGACAATCACCAGCTTCATCAGAAATTCAGCTCAACAGCAGCACCAGCAGCAGCTCATCATTTTCTCCATCAGCGTTCTCGCTAAAACCACCACCGCCTCATCACGTATTGTGTTTGCTGCAGGTCAACCATCCGACAAAGTCCAACGTCCGAATTTAGGGTAAGTCTTTCTAAAGTCTTCTTACTGTGAGAGAAAGAACGAGAGAAAATGATCCTCTGCTTTGTTTTGAAGCTTGTTGTGTGCTGCTGTTGTTGAGTGAAGTGAGTGAGCCTGCTCTCTCTCTCTCGCCTCACCTCAGATTAAAACCCATCCTCCACCGACTGACTGTGTCCATTTAATTGATTGATTGAGTGACACTCATGAAAGAATAGGAGAAAGAATAGGAGAAAGAATAGGAGACTGGCTAGAAAAAAACACTCGCTTCGAATCGATGCTTTGCGTCTTTTTCTCTCTCTCTGTACGGTTCAATCAAAGAGAGGCCAACGAGGCAAATTAGAAATTCTCTAGGCTGCTGATGCTGATGCTGTTGCCCTTTTAGCAGCAGCAGCAGCAGCAGCCTCCAAATGATTGTCTCGGTGGTTCTCTTTCCTCTGGGACACTCACTTTGCAGTCGTGTATTTTTCGTTCTTTTTTACTTTTAGCAGTAGTAGTAGTTTTGCTTTCCCTTTCCCTTTTCTCTCTGCCTCTCTTTCACTCGATGCGCTAATTAGGGCCCGACATGAGCCGACTAGCAGAGTGAATGAACAGAGATCCTTGCTTGCTTTTGCTTGCTCTCTGCTGGGTACACACAGAAAGAGAATAGGAAAGTTGTCGCAAGTGCTGCTTGTGTGTTTTGTAGTAGTGTTTGAGCAAACACACACCAGATCCAGTGAAGCACACTGCAAGAACAATAGAATGAATGAGATGGTGAGAGGCCTAAAACAAAGCCACCAACTGCAGCAGCAGCAGTTGCCTGAGCGTTAATTAAGAAATTAGTGTAGTGCAATAGAAAAAAGGGAATGAAATAGAGAACCGAGAGAGGATTTAGGTGGAATTGTAAATTGCAGACTGGGGAAAAGACAAAACACTGACTTTGGAGAATTAAAAAAAGAAAGGGAATAGCTTTGGACGATGGTAGTGGTCAGCAGCATCACAGTGTGTTCCAGCTATGTGCCCTGCAAGTCTTTTCATCCTTTTTTATTTATTTTTCATTCTCTCTTCCTCCGTTGTTGATGTAATCGTCCAGCAGCAGTGGTGGTGGTGGTGGTGGTAAATCGACAGGCAATTTTCCAATTACAGTACACAGGCAGACAGACGGACGGACGGAGACTATTCAAGTCACCTCAATTGAGAGGACTTCTTTGTACAACAGTACTCTACCGGCAGCAGCACTTTTTTGTTGTTGCTTTCAGTTTTTTTCCAAATTGTGGTGGTGATGGAGAAGAAGAGGGAGAAGAAGAAGGGGCAAATCATTAAATCGATTTGCTTCTGCTTCTACTTCTGCTGCTGCTATTTTCTCCTCTCTCTTGTGCTCATTCAGTAAGCACAAGTTCAGTCAGGAAGAGGGGAGTGAAGGAGGCAGCACGGAATTGACAGGAATGAGGAAAGAGGAGAAAGGAAAGGGAATTCAAATCGATGCAAATTTAATTTAAGTGGCTGCTGCTGCTGTTCAGTTCAGTTCAGTTCTTTACGGTGCACATTCTTTTTCCCTCCCAAATCCGAGACACACACAAACTAGTGACTGTCTCAAGAAGAGCGACAGCTGAGGTTCATTCACCTTGCTAAAGTGGAAGAGAGAGAGAGAGAGAGTGAGTGGAAATTTAGTTATTCAGTCTGCGAAAATGATTAGTGTCGTTTTTGTTGTGAATATTTATTCCTTCCCTTCCCTTTCTGTTTTCCCTTTCCTGTTTTTCACTCTTCCACTCGATTGCTCGTTTGCTTTTAGTCTGTGTAGAGCATCACACTTTTAACTGCACAGCAGCACTTTTCTTTGTTTTCACAGCTCGCCAGCAGTTTCATTAGCACTCCTCCTGTTTGTTGCAGCAGCTATCAGCAGGCAAATAAATCATAAGCGCCACTGCATCCTTCCCCCCCCCCTCGTTCCAATTGGAACAAGCGCGGAGTACCTCTTTTCTTTTCCTCTCTTTTAGGCCATAATCGTTGTTTATTCGTAGCTTTCAGAGGAGAGGAGTGGCTGAGGGGATTGTACGCTTTGTTTTTACTGTTTTTGCTGTTTTCGTTGCTGCTGCATCGATTGATGGGGCCACGCCGCGTCGACGTTTTCGTACGGCGTGAGAATGCACAACCAAAAAAAGGCTGAAAAAAAATTTTTGTTTGGACAGAAAAGTGCTTATTGACTGGTGGAGTGAGAGACCCTGTGTGTTTGCAGCCTTCTTTTCCCTGCCTTTATTTTCCCTCTGCCGCCGCCGTCTTTACTGCTACTGCCGCCACTGCCGCATCATTAGCGCCCGGAATGATTCTGGCTGGCTGGCTGGCTAGACCGTGCTCTGTTGTTGGTAGTTGCAAATGCGAGCAATATTTTCTCTTCTCCTTCCACTTCCCCCCCCTCCCCTCATTCCCGGCCATTTGCGGTAAAGCCGAAGTAGTTTGCTGATGCTAAGGATGTGGCGGCAGTGGCGGCGGCAAAAATGAGATGAGATTTAGCCTTCGTTGGTCATCTTTATTTAAAGAGAAGATGGGGCGATTCCTTTCTAGCGAGAGGAAAATTCTGAAGAGGAGCTTCTCTCTCCCGCTCTTTCTTATTCTGTCCACTTCCTCATCTTTCGGGTGGAAGCAAAATTGCCGGCTGTTTTCCTCCTTTTCTTTTGCCTCTCTGCACTTTCTTTTTCTTCTGACCGAAAACTCGCATCCTCAAATTGCTCATTTTTTGCTGCTGCTGCTGCTGCGTCTTAAGTCTCAAGTCAAGAGACGAGGATAGCACTGAAAGAAAAAAAGTAGCCCATTTTTGCAGTTATTTTGAAGAGTGTGCACTGAACACTCGATGCTCGCCTCTCCCTATTGTCTCTGTCTGACTGACTGACTTACTGTGTTTTTTACTCGTGTGGGAAAGATGTGTGAACATGAGAGGAGAAGAAGAGATGAGCTTTAGTGTTGTGTGCAAGTGTGCAAGATGCTCAAATCAGGTTATTTTCCAAGTGATTTAAGCTGTGCCTGCCTGCCTGTCTGTTTCACTCAGCTAAAGCTAACGGTGAGAATGGCCAATAAAAGCTGAAAAAAGAGAAGTAGATCCTATGTAGTGTACGACTTCTCTCTATAGCCTCTCATTGTCGGACTGAATCGGTCTTGCCTTCTTCTTTTTGTTTCTATTAGATTTTGGTTTTCAGTGCTGGCTATTTTTAGCCATCTCTCGGACTACCACCGCTCGACTTTATGCGCTCGGCTACTACGTTTGCTGCTGCTGCCTTTGCTGATTTTGATGCCCGAGTAATTACCGACAGGCAGCAAATGTTGTACGGTTTGCCATCGCCACCAACACCACACATTTTCCTGTACATTAATTTTAAATTAGTGCTCAGGCTTTCTCTCATGCACGGACTGCTTCTTGTTCAACTCATTAAGAGAGCTGAGAGCACTTTGCATCGTGTTTCCCTAATGAATCGGTGATTAATAATTTGCTGGCAACTGCCTTGTATGAATATGCGCCATTGTCCATTGTTTTACTCGCTTTTTTTCGTTGACTACTTTTTTCAACTGCTCCCGTTTTTCATTTTCCTTTATTGAATTAGTGACTTTACACCACTGATGTCAGCAGTTTGCTTTGGGTGCTTGGAGTCTAAGTTGCTCGGTGCTTGGGCGCTGGCTTTTGATTGCCTTTTAGAAGAGAGAGGGCTGATCATATCTTTGATTTGAGAAGGATCGAAGAGGGCTCGCTCTTCTCCTTCCCCTCAAATGAGGGCTAATCAATGCTAATGCTGTAATTGCAGTTGCCCTCCCCTCGGTTTATTATTGTTTCCTTTCCTTTCATTTAGAGTGCAGTGCCTTTGTTCTCCACTGCCGCCGCCGCAGCTGATACTTAATTGATTGTCAGGTTTATTCAAATTGGCCTATTCAATCGAGTCTGAAGTGCTGTTGGCTGTTGGCGAAAAGAGAGGAGAGGCTTGCTGGCTTGTTGTGATTAGCATCTGTGATTAGGCTGTTGGTTGAGTTGTTGGCTGAGCTGTGGTGGCCAGTGCAGTCTGTAACCGGTGCAGTTGACTCCGTTGAAGTGAAGACAAAATAGTGCTGTTGCTGTTGGTGCCTAAAAGTGAAGTGACCTTAAAAGTAGTCCTTTGCTCTATTGATTGACAGCAGTTCTCTCTGCCTACTTTGCTTTGACCACTTTTTTTCAGCAGCAGCAGCTTGGTCGATTGATTACAGGGCTAGCCAGAGTACAGTAAAGTGAAGTGCTGGTAAACGGAGACCCCGAGTAGTTGAGTACAGTGTGTAGAGTGGGCTGCTGAAATAGGAGAAAGAATAGGAGGGGATGGGATACCCAATTGGATATCTCTCGCCTCTGTGTTGTCTGCTTTTCAGTCTCGGTATGCCTAACTGCAAGACTGGTTATTATTTCGTGATGATGATGATGGTGGTGGCTGTTTCGGTTTGTTTGTTTGTTTGCACTGCAGTAGTAGTGTCTAGTTTGCCTCTCTTTTTCTTTTGTTGTTTTTTCTGTGCAAAATACCAAATAACGGACCACCGCCAGTGCAAGAGATGTCCTTGCTGTTTCCTTCTCCTTCTCCTGCTGTTGCTGCTGCTGCTGACATTCAACTGCGTTTTCTGTTGTTGAGCGAGAGATGTTTCGGTGATGGACAGCAGCATCAGCAGCATTCATTTTGTTTGTTGCCTGTGTCGAACTGTCAATTTCAAGATGCGAGAGAAGAGAGGAGAGAAGATGCGCGCCCTTGCTCAGCTTTGAAAAATACTTTTCTTCTTCTTCTTCACCTTTTTCTGACAGCCTTTTGCAGCTATTTATTTATTTCTTTTCAGTGATGGGGAGAACATGTAGAAGATGTTGAAGACATTTACAAGAAATGTTGGCTGATTTGACTGCCTGCCTGCCTGCCGTTGACGAGAGGGTTGCAGTTCGAGTGACGTGATGTGATGTGTTCTTCTGTGTTTTGTTGTGTTCAGATCTATTGAAAAATGATGGAATGAAGAGGGGAGGCAGTTTGATGGCAGTTTGTCCTTCTATTTCGGTTTAGTTGTCTTTAGTTGGCAGTGTTTTTCTTTCTTTCTTTCCTTCCTCCAGTTTTGTTCTTTTCTTGTCTCTTTCTTCTGCTGTCTTCGTCTCGTCTGAGCTGGTCATCCTTTTAGTGTTTGTGCTTCCTTTGCTCTGTTAGTTTGGTCACCTTGTTGTTTTTGTGTGTGTGTGTGCTGTCCAAATGTAATCGCATTTGCTTACTTCTCTCTCTCTCCCCGTCCTTCCATCGGTAAAGCGATTTGTCATACGGTACACACCGTCGACTTTGTGTCCCCTCTGTAGCAGCAGCAAAGCTCCGCTGAGCTTGATAAATACAATTTAGTGTGTGTATGTTTGGAGCTTAGGAGGAAGGAGAAGAGGAGAGGATGATGATTACGTGGGGATGATGGTGATGGTGATGGTGATTTGAATCTGCTGAGGAGACGAATTTGGGACAGAAGAGGGGGAGAGAGAGAGATGATGGAATGAAATCCGCTGATTTATTATGTCAGCCAGCAGCACTTTTGTCTTCTCCTCCCTCTCTCTCTCTCTCTCTCTCTCTCTCTCTCTCTCTCTCTCTCTCTCTCT
>JAALOO010000918.1_pt1 | contig 23251 bp, 25 predicted proteins | sample 7257641 | NCBI WGS metagenome assembly JAALOO01 (sample SAMN14085613, study PRJNA598686) | mite metagenome | biome: ENVO:01001000; feature: ENVO:01001002; material: ENVO:01001226; isolation source: single female mite from University of Michigan culture on fish food culture... ...
TCGGCATTCAAAAGCACCACAATCTTAAGTCAAAACTAATTTTTGACTCTACAAACGTAAAAATTTCATTGTGTGTTGAGCAAATAAAAGAAGATTTAGAAGACACATAGTATATCTATTTAAAAAGAGTTTAGTAATTTAAGTATTATTTTGTGTTTGTTCTGCATTACTTCATTTGGATAGACACCTGCCGTAAGATGACAATTGGCATTGGATGTTGGATAAATTGTTCGATTGTTCCAAGCAATGCAGTGACGATTCAGGTGCAAATTCATCACAATACTTCAATGTTAATAATCATTTTACTTTTTAAAATATGTTTTTACAAAACAAACTAACTTTCTCTTTATTTAAATAATATTCAAAGTTTGTAATGATAGTACATTTGTGTATTTTTGCATGATAAAGGCAATAATTAATAAATGATTTATTTTTGCAAAAATTTCTTAAGAAAAAACTCAGTTTCAATTGTTCCCGCCCAATATTTAACAATAAAACATTTGTTTTGTTGTCGTTTTTTCAGGTTTTTGATTGATTTTTTTGGAAAAAGGTCAAAAATAATTGATTTATAATTTCTTTGTCTAAATCAAGTTTAAAATTAAGTGTTTTAATAAAAAATAAATGAATGTTGCACCAACCCGTTACTTTATTTATTCAAAAAAATTAACAAAAATGTATTATCATAACCATTTCAACTATAAAAACGCCTGAAGCTATCAGAATTCCTATAATATAGATGTATGTGTAGGTTAAGCTAAGATTGAGCCCAATTGTTTGCGGTGCATTAGAAGGCAGAAGCAAACTTCGCTTAGAAAGAGCCTCCATGTTTGCTTTATTTTCACTGTAAAATTTCAAGTTTCGTAATATAATGCGGACATTTATTGGAACACTAAGCTCCATTTTTGATTCAATGCCAAACATGAACATGTATTTGGTTCTGAGAGTGGTATTGTAGTAGTAAAATTAAAAAATGAATTTCTTTGCTTTTTTAAAATTTAAACTTACATTTGGCTGAGTTTTCTCTTCATCTCATTATTTAAACTTTTTCTAATTGCAAAATTTCCGAAACTTGATACAAATCCTTGCTCTGAAATGTGAAACTTGTGCGCCGAGTAGAAGTTTCTCATCATCTCTGCCGTACTGCCATCTGTGACGAGAACAAAAGGCTGATGAACAAGATCAAACATTGTCGATTCACTGTTCACTTCATCGTGTTCAATCAGTTTCAATTTGGGCATTAATTTAGGAAAAAGCTGCTGAAAGTAGTGCAAATAGTTAGACTGGTCTTCAATTAAAATGGTAAAATCATATGTTTCGAGTTGGGAAAAGTAATCTATTATAATTTTGGTACGAGTAAGCAGCAAAGCGGTTATGTCTTGTCCAAAAAATTGCCGAAGAATGAAGGACATTAGAACAAAAACTATCAATGGATTTACTCCTAAATGATTTCGGTTTAGCAAAATTGCGTCGCCTTGTCCGACTAGAACTCCAAAAATATCAATAAATCTGCTTGCTGCTTCGAGTGAGTTCTTGGAAAAATTCATCAAAACATGCAGTAACCCGTAAAAGACGTAACTTGCAAGTATAAGAAGCCAAATGAAGGCAGAAAAGACGCTAAAAATATTCCAAACGTCCCGGCTATTCATGTATTTTGGAAAACTAAATATGGTGAGTAGATCTTTTTCCGGCATTAGAAAGTCGTAGTGTATTATTTGACTTCGATTGTTCAACACTGAAAATCGATGAAGGATAAAATCAGCTTTCTAGAACTGTGTTTTAGTTTTTGAAAAAAATAAGTTATCAACAAATATTGTACCTTTTTTTCAAACGTCGACAAAATTCCAGTCCAGCTCCCGTTGACTATTTTGCCTCCGTAATTAACCGAGGATGAGTAAAAGTTTATTCTAAATAAATTGTGTTTAAACACTGACAATTTTTTAAATAAAAACTAAAGTGTTTTTACCTGCACTTTAAGTACTTTAACAATATAAAAATAATTTCATTGTGAATGGAGCAAATGTAAGATGTTGAATCCTCAGGCGAAATGTAAATCTTTAAATTTGTCAATACAAAAAATAAATGTTAAATAAATTAATAACCTGCCAAATGCAGTCATTTGTTTACTTCTTTGGGAAACAATCCCAGATTTAGCTGGCAGTCAATCTTTCTTGAAATTGGACTCATTGTTTTGTTGTTCCAGACAAAGCAATATTGTGAAATCAAAGAAGGCAGTGACATTGAAAACTTAGTGTTGAATTGAATTATAAAAATTGTTTACAAAACAAGAAAAAACTGTTTTTTATTTCAAATCCAGTTGTCAATCACAGTAGTGTTCCAAATGATTTTAATAAATTTTTCCATTTACTTGATAATTGTTTTTTCCTATTTCTAAGAGTAAAAAATGTTTAATAATTGTCTGCAGTATCTTTCTCTGTTGTATTTTCAAAGTAACATAAAAATAATAAAGTAATTATAGCTTTGTTTGTGCTTTTACATATTTATAAATAAAAACTATTAAAAAAGTAACTTATAATTTGTACAACATGTTGAGAGTTGTAAAAATGAATATGTTTATTTAATGTTTTTTGTTTAAAAATATTCAAAAGTTGATGTTATTTTGAATAAGATTTGATTTGCTACACTTGTTTTTTATGATTGCAATTGTTTCACAAATAAAAATAATGGTTGAAATTGCTATCCCAATTAAGTAAATGTAAAGAAAGGTTTTAACATTAGAAGTACGTAAATGACTGTTTTTAGTTAACAATTTGTTAACGTCAGGGCTTGTTATTAATTTGCTTAAAGAATTTACTCCATTGAGTTGAGCATAAATATGAAGTGGCATAAACTTTTTTATTTTTGTTTCAATTCCAAAATAATACAAATTTTGAAACAGTTTACTTAACTTGTTCTTATATTTGGTATCAAGCGTTTTTCTGATTGCAAAATTTCCCACTGTGCTAATAAGACCTTCCCGAGCAATTCTAAAACCAATGGAAGGGTATGATATAAGAATCATTTCTAGGTCTTCACGAGGTGCTACCAGTGCATATTTTTTGTTAATAAGTTTATTCAATGTGGTCACTGAATTGAGAGACTGGTGAGAAACGGTTTGGCAACAGGTCGATAAAGAAGGAAAAAGCTAAAAGTCGTTTTTAGAGCTAATGTCAATAATATAAAAAATTTGATATTTTACCTGATTAAAATAAATTTGCGATGATGAAAGTTTTTCAATGATGATAGTTATTTTGCATTTCATTTCTATCAATTGACTAAAAGTATCGATAATAAACTTTCCTCTTGAGAGAAGCAATGCGGTTATTTCACTCAATAGCATCTGCCGAAAAATAAAAGAGGCAATAATCCAAAAAATGATTGGATTACTGGCTGCAGATGGTTTTATAGTCAATTTCACAGTACCTAAATTAAACGTACAAAATGATTGTAAACTTTAAAAGTACAATTTTAACTGTTTATACCTAAACCAATAAAAATGGCAAATAAATCGATGTAATTAGCTGCAGTTATTTGCCAAACGAGTTTTTGGGTGCCAACAGGCGCATTTTTAACATACTTAAGACAACCAAATAATCCAAAAATTGTAAATGAAAGTCCGATTAGCATCCAAATTGATAGCGAAAAAGAGTTAAACAGTGCCCAGGGAGTTTCACGGTAATGAGGGTAACTTAGGATTGCAAGACTTTCTGCTTGCGGAATCATAGACGAGTAATGAATTACTTTTTCACGTTGACTCGTAGCACTAAAAAAATGTCCGAAAAAATCAGACTCCTAAAAAGATATAATTTAAAAATAGTTTGTAAAGAATTTTACAACTAGCAATATTGATTGGTTTACAGAGTACAAACTAGTTTTGAATTGGCTATGTTTCTGATGCTGTAAAAATTAAACACTGAAAAAATTACATTTTTAGCAAACATTGACAGAACGCCATTCCAACTTCCATTGACCAATCTTCCGCCAAAGTTTTCAGATGAAACCTTAAAATGAATTCTATAAATAATAAAAAATCAAGTTTTGATTCGGTTTAATAACTTTTAATGAATTTATACCTACAATGCAAATATTTTTCAACGATTTTAAAAATTTCGTTATGTTTTGAACAGACATATTGCGTATCAAAATTATCTGAAAAAAACTAAACTAATATTAATTACAAAAAATAAAATTATTTTTAAAAATGCACCTCATCTGGAAATAGTCCAGCCGTTAGTCGGCAAATTGGTTTTTTGCTGGAATTATCATGCTGATTAATTATGCAAAATTTTTCGGCAATTGTTTGAGCAGGCATTTTAAATTAGTTTATTAAACAAAAATAATTTGTAACAGTAAATTTTTGTGAAACATGCTATTAGAGCATATTCAAATAATTTTTTGGCTAATTGCCGGCAAAAAAGTTATATATTTTGGATTATTGATTTGATTTTTTCCATTCATAAATATTTCATTATTGGCGTTTATTCTTTTTCTGCAAAAAAAACTTAAATAAAAAATTTTGTTAACAGTAACGCTAAAAATATTATATTCAAGTTTAAGATATTTTTTGCAATAAATGATGTCAAACAAAAAAATATTTAAAGATAATTTGTTTTTATTTTTGCAAACCAATATTAAAAATGGTGAATATCAATTAATACCATTAATCTTGAGTCTTGTTTCAATAGAGAGCTTTTACGTGTTAACCTTTGTGAACTACTTTTTCTTGTTATTTAATATTACTAAATTTTCAATCCCAGAGGAACTAAAAGCTGTTAGGTCAGCTGCTGCAGAAAAGGATAATGACAGATGACACACAAGTTGGACGAAGAACAAATAATACAAAGCAGAACTGAAATGATCAATTTAATCAAGTTCATTGCTGACTGTCAGCAATACAAGAAACCAGGTTACCACTCGTTACCCTAATTAAAATAATTGATTTTTTACAAAAATATTTATTGCAATCAACAATTTTGTTTTTAAAATGGAATTGCTAATTATCTATTTTTAACAATTATTGCAAATCAATTTCAGTGTAAAATTATAATGAATAAATTAAAATAAAAATACGTTTAAAAATATAAAACAATTATTAAACTATTACATACCGGGGTTTTTACAAAGTGTGCATTTTAAATGTTGTAAAAATGTTTCCTCAAATACTTTTGCAGTTTTCAGTTTGCATAGTTTCAATTACCTGTTATGAAATAAATGACCAAATATATCTTCCAATTAGTAAAATTTTTCCTGCAATTTTAAACGTTACCGAAAATGGCATTTTTGAGTGCTTCGATGAAACAATAAACAAAGTTAAAATTCCTCTTTTTGTTAAAAATTCAACTGGAATTGACATTATTACCAAGTACTATGTAAGTTTTCTAGACAATTAAAAACATGTTTTGATTTATAGTTGTTTTAGTCTGCTCTTCCAGATCAAATTTCAAATCCCGATTCAATTTCAAATCTTTTCAAATCATTAGACCACATTATCACTTATGTCCTCAATTGCAGTTTAAATATTCAAAAACATTCAAGCAAACCACTAGGCAGTTACACCAAGGTCGGCTTAACAAGTCTTTCAGATATGAACGAAAAAGACTTGCAAAAGCTGACCAGTTCAGAAAAAGATTTTAACAAAGTGTTCACTTTTGGAAGAAGTTTGAATGATGATTTTCTTGGAAATATTTTGAAAAAAACGACTACAATAAAGTTCAGTTCTTCACTACATCGAGCTCCGAGCTTTGTCAGTCCCAGTGGCAAAGGGCTTGGAAACTGTAAACTTCTTAATCGAACAGAACCAATTCCCAAAACCTGGGATTGGAGAATGTTTGGAGTGGTCACCAATGTTCGCCAACAGTACACATGCGGCGCATGTTGGTAAGTTTTAGATCACTGCGGTTTTTTAGCTCAAAACTATTTTTTACAACTACCAGGGCAGTAATCACTGCTCAAGCAGTAGAGTCGGCGTTGCTGAAGGCTGGCAAAGCAAGACGATGGGGAGCACATCTTAGTGTCCAGCAAATTCTTGACTATGACGAGAGGGTAAGTTTGTGCTAAAAAAACTAGAAGAGGGTTTTATTAGCAAGAACTGATATACTTTGTGATAGGCTTTTGGGTGTGAGGGCGGCAGTGCACCGACTTCATTCTCCTACGTTCACAAGGCCGGGCTCACTGCCGAGTCCATCTATCCGTATCAAAATCGACAAAACTCTCGACTGACCCGAAAGAAGCAGTTTCCAGTTCTGGCGAGAATCTCCAACTACTGCGTTCGAGGGCGCATTCACATGCCAGTCTACGCTCGTGACTACCTGACGGACGAGGACATTGAGCGGGAACTTGTTGCACACGGCCCCCTCTACGCGCTGATTCACGGCGAGGGACACCTTCTGCAGAACTACAAATCCGGCATCATCGACGATGAGGCCTGCTCAAAGATAACCAACCATGCGTGTCTCATTGTCGGCTACGATGAAGAGGCCTTCATACTGCAGAACAGCTGGGGACGCTACTGGGGAGAGAATGGCTACTTCAGAGTGGCAAAGGGCAAAAATGTTTGCGGATATTTAACGGAAATAGCGTATGCTCTTCCCTAATTGCAGAAAGCCAAAATATTTCTAGATGTCAATACTATAAAATAAATGAAAAGTCATTTAATTTTTGTCTTCGACACTAAACTATACACTGAACCGAAAAGGTCAAACATATAGAATGCCTTTAGAAACAATTTATTTTATCTTAATGTGTCAGTTAACAAGAAAAAGATGTTCAAACTCGTTATCAACTTTGCAACACAAACAAACTGTCAATCAATTGAAACTCGTTTTCCAACTTAGTATATATATTTGCTGTGCCATTCTAAGCTGTCTTAGCATTTAAAAGTCGTTAGTCTAAGGCTGTCACAAATGATTCTTCCACTAATTCTCTTCCTTTTACTATCACAGCTATTTTCCTGTTTTGCTTGCGATAAAGTTCTGCCAACAAAAGTTAGAAAATTCAAAACAACAAAATTTAACAAAGTCAACTCAACAATTCCTCTGGCATGTGGACTTGAAGAGGGAAAGCTCAGTGTAGCGCCTTTATGTGTCGTGCCAGTGCTGACAACGAAAACACTGCAAAAGAAAAAATCAAAACACAAGCTAGCAAAAGGAAAAACTAAGAAAATAAAAAAGGTAAAAAAGAAAATTAATATTAAAACGAAAACAAAAAATGCTGTGTACATTTCGTAATTACTTTTTAAAATAAAAATATCCTTTTTCAAAATCTTGTTGAAATGCCATGTTTGTAATTGAATTGTGTGCTTCAGTGTTTGCCCTAGCGAGTTCAAAGTACTTGTCGGTGTAAATGCCGTGAGTCGTCAGCTGATTGATAAAGTTCACCGATAAAGTTGTCAAAATTCCTGTAAAAGCTGACCCTTCAATACCCTACCGTAAATAGAAACAAACAAATAGTTTAACTATTTTTTAATTACTTCCTGCCTGACGACTTTAGCCTTCACTTCCTAACCGGTTCAAAGTGTTAACCCCGCTAAAAGTAGCCAACTTTTGACTCACCCTGTATATAAAAGTACTACTAAATGGACATTAAAATCAGATCTAATTCGTTCCGCTCATCAGAACACCATTAAAGTATCAGCAGCCGCTAATATTGACACGATGAAGTTATTTCACTTATTTTTGCTTTTTAGCATTCTATTTTCAATTGCAACAGCGGTTCGACGCAAACCACCACGGGACTATGGTCAGTTGCTTCCTGCTCAGAAACCAGTAAAAACTACCACTCCGAAAATTACGCCAAATACCTCGAAAACAACTAAAAAGCCTAAAATCTCCAACAACGCCGGAAGCAAACCAAAAAACAAACCGAGATTTGAAACAGTTGAACAAACCATAGTTCAATAAAAATTACATAAAATTGCCTAATTGTACTACAAATAAAAAACAATTAAACCTTATAACGCAGTAAAGTCAGCTGTGAGTGGCCAAAAAAGTAAGCGGCAGTTTTCCCGTTCCGCTCTGCGCCTACATTCCTCAAATAGTCCTCAATCTGCTTGGACCTCTCCGGGCGACACTGCCGTCCGCCGACTTTCCATTTGAGGAGAGAGAAGGCGGCCAATCGATAGAAGACAATGTGTAAAAACAGCATTTGAATGCAGTGACTGTAGTGGTCATCAGTGAGGTTCATCCAGTAAAGGACCGGCTGAAGTTGGCCGGCGCCACAGCGGCCAAAGCCAAACTGCAGCAGCAGTGAGGCTTCCAGGGCGAAACGAGCGGTGTTGAGGTTGGAGAGGAACTGATAGAAGTAGTGCAGTCGGTGCAGACTGATGAAGAAGTTGGAGAGGAGGAGGAAGAGCTCAAAGACGGTCAGGCAGATGATGGCGCAGATGGCGTAGCTCTGTCGCGAGAAGAGGATGAACATGTGCGAGAGGGCCTGGGCGGCGGTGACGGTGAGCGTGATAATTAAAAGCAAGTGCCAGTAGATGGCCGGCCCGTGCACGGCGCTGTAGATGTCGCAGATGTGCACGTACAGCAGCAGCAGCGGAAAGATGACGAGAAACTCGAGGAGGCACTTGGCCAGGTAGAAGGACGAGGTACTGTACCAGCCTGCCGGAGGGGAGAGGAGCACATCTTTGCGTTAGACCTTTTTTGTTCACTCTTTTGTTTTGTCACCCCCTCAGCAAGGGCAAGCAGGAAAAACACCACCACCATTTCCGCATGCTTACCATTCCGCTTTTCACAGAGAAAACTTCCGCTCATCTCTCGGTAGAGCGTCAAACTCGCCTGCAGGACAATGAAGAGCAGAAAGAGTATGCACATGAAGACGGTGTACTTGACACTGTCCTCCACGGCCTTCTCCTCCCTTCCCTGCTCACTTTCCGACTCAGATCGGCGGCCACCGCACCGAGCGCTGTGATTACCGCTCAGATCATCCTCCAGGTTGAGGCAGCCCGAGACGGTGGCAATGGAAGAGGGCCAGAAGACGTGCAGGTTGTTGCCGTAGTAGAAGAGAATGAGGGCAAAGGCGAGCAGCTCCCGCCACTGGTAGCCCACTATGTGCACTAGGTACCGGTGGCTGAGGACGGCCACGGAGGAGAGCGAAAATCGAGTTCGATTCTGGAGCACTCCTTCCGGTGCTAATTGCGTATTGGCAGTCAACTCGGCGGCAATGGCTGAACGTTGCTCAGTGTCACCACTTGCTGCCCTCATTAGTCGCTGAACCAGTTCACACTGCGGCCCCTCGCAGGAGTAGGAAATGAGCTGCTCAATGGGAAATGAAATGGCAGCTGCCTCAGTGCCATCATTCACAACTGCTGCTGACCTGAGGTGATCAGCAATGCCGTTAGGCGGTCCAGAGTAGATGCAAACGCCTCCACGAGCCAGACAGTACAGTGAATCGAACATGTAGAGCACCTCAGAGCTGGGCGAGTGGATCGAGGTGATGATGGTGAGGTTTCGAGAGTGGGCGAGCTTGCGAAGGCACAGGATGACCTAAGGGTACGAAAAGCTGAGACTGTTAGTTAAAATGACAAATAATCATTTGATCAGTAACCTTTTCAGCTGAAGCAGAGTCCAGTCCGCTTGTCGGCTCATCAAACTGTATCAAGTTGGGCATCTCCAGTGAGGTCAACTCCAACGCCAAAGCCAGTCTCTTTTGTTCTCCACCTAAATCAAACAGCTTTTTTAGTTTATCAAAAACACCGCTGACACACTGAACTTGCCTGAACAGTTCTCCACTTTTGTCCCCGCAATGTCAGTCAGATTAAACTCCGCTAAAACGGCGTCAGCCAGCTTTACGTGGTTCACTTGAATAGATTGATTTTTCAACTTTGACGCAAATATTAACGACTGCCTTGCAGTTAAACCGGACATCAGATGATCTGACACCACTTGGGCGACAAAGCAGGTGGAAATTGTGGTGAAACGAGACAGGTAGACTTGACTCTTTGAGGCCAGTCGATTCTTGCACTGCCCGTTCAGCACTCGAAGAAGTGATGTCTTGCCCTGTTTAGCAAAAACAAAATTAGTTGCAAAATTGGCAAAAAAGCTTAAATCGAACCGATCCTGAGCTGCCCAAAATTGCATTGAGAGTGCCAAAGCGAAAGTGTCCTTCTAAGCCATTGAGAATGACTGAGTTTGAGTCTGCAGAGTCGTTGATCTCGTAAATGGAGCTGGACTTGTACAAGGTTAAGTCTTTAAAGCCGATGATTATTTTGTTTTTAGAGAATTCACTGAAACTAAGTTCAGACTCAGATTTTTTCATTTGCGATATGGTGGCTAAATCAAAGTTGTTGTTGTTGTTGTTGCCGTTCAAGCTTTGACTTGATGGACTGAACTTAAAATCCGATATTGGTTTTGATTTTGAACAAACACTATCAGCTTTGTTTTCAAGTGTGAACATTTTTCTTAAATCCTTAAAAGAATTAAACTTGAAAAACATTACGAGAAACGTCAACAATTTGAGCGCAAAAATATTAATAAGACATCTGGTAATGTAAAAAGCAATCTTTTCAGGGTCAACGAGATGCTTCTCCAGGACAAAACTAGCTTCACCAATTTCCGAATTGCACCTTCCAATACCGTAAAAAGTATAGACCATAAGTCGGCTAATATATTTGAAGCCAATTAAATCTGAAAGCCAGACGAGTGCCGGTATGTTCAAATCTTCAGTCTTGATGTAGTAGTCATTGAAAGTATCAAGAACGTCGTAGATGAGATTCGACGTGACAATGGCTGTGATATGTGAGTTCAGTAAAGAGACGCCCACTAGTTGGCCGATGGACTGTGTGTAGAGCGTCTTGAGGAAGAGGGCGGTAAAGTAGAAGCTGAGGCGAGTTAAGGTCATCTGCAGATCAGTGTCAACGAGGTTCTGACCGGAGAAGAAATAGGCAGACAAAGAAATGGATACAACTAAAATAAAGAGTTCGCAAATTGCGGTGAATGTGGTGGAGAGGTAAAAAACGCCCAAACTGTAGGACTCTGCAAAAAAATGCTTGAAATCATTGCAGTCAAAAGCTTATCAGCCCCTCAGAAAATACTTACTGTTTTGATGTTCATTTAAAAAAACCTTTGCTTCGGGAGCAAAGAGGACAGTGCTAGTTGAGAGGACGCAAAAGGCAATTATTGTAATAGTGAAAGAAAGAAAGTTGAAGTTCTCGGTTATGAGTGAGTTCTGCGCTATTTCCGCCTGACAACTGCCAGCTGCCGATTCATTGGCAGCCACCACTGAATAGCATCCATCCGGGTAGATCATGTCTTTCCCGGAAAAGACAGACGACAGGAAGGCCATGTTGACAATGTAAAAGAGCAGTTGCATAAGGAAGATGTGATATTTGGCGACGAAGGTTAGGTAAAACTGCCGACGAACGTGAAGGCTGAGATCGTAGACGCTAAAGCGTTTTCGACTATCAGGCAGTCCGTAAGTGAGTGGCTTAAGTTGAGATGCATTCGCCGATATTGCTGAGTACTCGGCGGTGAGACATTTTCTAGCCAAAACGCGAACATCCTTATGACTGAGGTCTGTCCAACAAAAGAAAAACAGTTAGCTACGAATGACATTTTGCCACATTTCAATTTACCATTGCACGATATTTTAATCAACTTCTCAATGGGTGGAAGTTTGTAGCCAGCCTTATTCGCATCAGTGACGCCAAGTTGCTGTTCCAATAACTGTTGAACTCCACACGAAGCTCCCCCGTAAATGCACACCCCTCCTTTTGCCAGCACATAAATTTTACTAAACAAATCGAGTGTTTGCTGGTTCGGTGCGTGAATGGACGCCACGATGGTCATTCTGTACTTTTGAGTGAGGTTCTTCAAGCAGTGGACCACTTCAAAGGCTGCCATCGAGTCTAAGCCCGTTGTTGGCTCGTCTAGCTTTGGGTATTAAACAAATCGGAAAATTAAACAGTAAAACAGTAATTGCTACAAAACAGTAACTTACAAAGAGAAAATCCGGTGGCGTGAGGTTCATCAGCTCCTGAGCGATAGCAATACGTCGTTGCTGTCCACCGCTGCATTTACCAAAGTCTGTTTCTAAAATGTCAATCGGCAGCAGGAGCTTATTTATTGTGCTTGCTATGTGGTCTTCCATTAGATGAAAGTTCTTGGAATGGTTCTTGAATAAAAAGGCATAACGAAGAATGTCTCGTACACTGAGACAATGGTGAATGGACTGGTGGACATGTTGCTCAATAAAGACGGAAGCTGGACAAAGCTGGGAAGAGAGAATCAAAATTTCACTTTCTGAAAGAATGAAAATGTTAGACATTTTGCAAAGCTTAAATTCACAACTTTACCTGGATGAACTTTGCCTCCATGACGACCACTTAAGCAGTTAAGCAGAGTGGACTTTCCAGCACCTGACACGCCTAGAATGCCGGTTAGTTTGCCCGATTCAAGGTAACCATTGAGTCGATTTAGTAGAGGCTTCTTTTGGTCAAACAGCTGACGTGTTTCAACTCGAAGGTTGGTCCAGGCAAGTGCAATTCCAGTTGAAAGCGTTGAGTTCTGCGATGATTTGCCATGATCATCTACCTCCAAAGTCAAGTCAAAACCTTTGTTGATGTACGCCATGCAGGCTAATCTTCTACTGAACTGGTGGAAGTCTCACTTTAGTGAGAGAAGCCTTTTTGTAGTCATCTTGCACGCGAGCACATCACCCTTTCTGTTCTAAAGTCTGTCTGCAAGGGTAATCTCCTTTATTGCTGCAAGACAATTTCCCATATAGGCACATTGTGCAAACATTGTGCACTCAGAAATGCAAATTGTGTGAAAGCCGCCAGCTGAAAAGTTTCACTCTTTTTGGCCAACCACTGCTTAAAATAAAACGTTGACGTTCTCTCACCTTTTCCCCTGTCGACTATCTGTTAATTTTTTGTAATTGAACTGACTGGTGTTGAAAGTCGAAACAAAACTGATTTTTCCTACTAAAAAGCGTAAGCCGGAAAATTCACATTAGTTTAATTGGTAAAGCTTTTTAAAAATTTGTTAATCAGCCAAGTCTATCACACATTAAGCCACGTTCACATCATTTTCCATGCCTTTTTCCTCATTCTCATTCTCCTCCTCAGCGTCAATAAACTCAAACTGACACTGAACGCCGACGAAACTCAGTCGGGACATCTCCTCGACAAAGGTGTACACGTAGGGACTTAAGAGCATCAGATATGCCCACTCAGTGGCCGAGTTGACCACATGCAGAATGAAACCAGGGTCTTTCTTCGTCCAGAAGAGTCGCTTCACCGGGTTCACCGAGTAGCTGTGGTAGAAACCCATAATGTAGAACTCGGTGGTGATAAAGACCACCGCCAGAGTGATCGCCCACCAGGTGATGAGAAAGCGAAGGTAGAAGGAGGTGCGCGTGTTGACAAAGTCCTTGAGGACGGCGCCAAAGTAGGTGTTCACGAGCATGTACAGAGGCGTGATGAAGAAGATGCCACTGGCTGAGGCGTTGTGCCCCAGAAAAGAGTCCGCAAAGCGAAAGCACCCGGTGGCCATTGAACTGTAGCCCATGAGGACGCCCCCGATGAGGGCCCACCAGTTGAGGCTGTTGAAGCGCTTTCGGTAGTACTCAATGTCGGCCGTGGAGCCGTAGTAAGTGGTGATAATGCGGACAAAGTGCTCATCATTAATAATGGCTCGAAGCTGTAGGTACCGAATGGCGGCGATGATCAGAACTAGAGCAAGTGAATGCAAAGAGAAGCGGGGAAAATTAATAGGCGATTGAAATATGAAACCAAAAAACACTTACATAAGCTTCCAACGACGACAATAGTCCAGGAGAAGGTGGCAGCTTCGGGGATGTAATTGCCCGAGTCGCTGACAACGGGAAAGACCGCCTCGTAGTGATTGCGCAGATAGCCTTGAATGTAGCTAGATGAGAAGATTGAAAGGCAATCAGTATACTCGCTCCCTGTGCAACCTAAATGTTTTACCATGAAATAATCATAAACCACATAAACAGTGCGAGAAGAATGGGAAATATGACGATGATACTAGCCATGTGATTTGCTTGTCAGAGGAAAGATACGTAATGAAAGGTGAGAATAACACAGTGTGGCAAGATGGCTCGCATTTTGAGCATCTGCCAATTAAGTTCGATATCTGAATTTCCGTTTTAAGCAAAAAGGCACATGTTAATTTGACTAAAAACTACTCTGCAATGTAAATAAATCAGGTAACATTATGCAAATTCTAAAAATAATTTGCTTCACATTGAGCGAAATATTATGACTTGATCGGCGGCAAAGGAATGACGTATTTGTTTGGATACACGATCTGGTTGGAAATTTCTTGCTTAATGAGATTTCTGCAAAGTAAATTACTTTAATTAGCCTTCACCTTTTTAGAAACGCTTCACAACGAAACTTACTTGATGGTATCAATGTCTAGAATGACTGCCACGTCGGTAAAATCATATGATAGCACTGGATCCTCGTAAAAGCAAAGTGTGACAGAACCTGCAAACGGAGGATACTGCTTTTCCAACTGCTCAAGTTGAACCCAGAGAAGACCGCTCAATGAAATGTTCTTGATGCCACCTTTGATGCCAAACTTTTCCAGTTCAATTTCCCCGTCTCCTTCAAAACTAAAAATGGTAAATTAGGAAAGTGTTGATGCCATAGATGAGCACATAATCAAGCTTACCTCACATTGACATCCAATTTAATCGTATCTTTTATTTCTGGATCATGACAGGCAATTCCATCCACTAGTGGTGTCTACAAAACAGGTAAAGTTATAACAACAACAAATTCAACAGTATAAAACCAACGAACCTTATCTCCCAAGCTCACTTTAACGACGGTGACTTTGAAGCTTTTAAACACTCTTTCGACCTCTTTTTTCAGTTGTTCTTCAAAGTACGTAGTCATGTATGGCCAAATTTGAGACGTGATTTTGTTGATCCAATGAGCAGTTTCTAGCGAAACGGTGCCTTTCTTCAGATCAAGTTTTGAGCATGGCACTTTATTCGAGAGTTTTCCAATTAAATCTTCAATTGCTTTTCTTTCATGATTTAAAAAAGATCCCATTTTGCATAATACAATAACCAAGCACACCAAAATGGCCCACAAATAGGAAAGCTCATTGTATGAGATCAAATATCCGATCGTCACCGGTAAAATTGCAAACACAAATAAACCGATGAAGCGAAGCAAGAAATTAAAATTTGTAGACTCTTTGTGCGTATTCATGCTTGAATAAACGAAGAAAGAATTTACTTCAAAATAAGTTTTTATTCAACGATGAACCAGTTATCTGTCAAAGAAAAGGCAAACAATGAAAAGATGCGCATCTTTTAGAGGATCAGTGAGTGACAGTGACTTACCATCAACACAAACAAAAAACAGACGTCATTTCCACGCCTCTCAAATAAGATAAAATTTTGTGCAAAGATAACTTTTGTTTTTAGTGTTTGTAAATGGTCGTCTTTGGACTTTGAATCTAAACGTTATCACTTAAAAAATGGCGGGTCACAGATTAGTCCGAAAACTCCAAAACAAAACAAAAATAATTTTTACACATTTTGTGAATAGCTCAATGTTTACATTTTCAAACTCAAATGCAGCGGGAACTTTTGCTATGAAACTAAATCTCAACTTGAAATAACATTTTTATTTGAGTGTTTTTTAAAATACCACAATAAAAATATCTCAATAGTCAACAAAAAATATAAAAAGTTTATATAATCATTGATTGTGCCTTTGCTGTAAAACTCAACAATATGATAGTTTCTATTTTGTATCGTAGGGTAATGATCTAGTCATTCAAAAGGGAAAAAATTGGAAAAACTATGAGATCACAATAAAAATTGGATTGGAAAGATATAGATAGGTTTTCAGGAAATCATGAAAGACCACTTTCAGGCGTCAGCTAGTGATTGCACTTTTCACATTGATATGGTATCACATTCAATTGGGATTCAACCTTGAAGTTTTGTAAAAGCAAAAGTTTGGAGTGTGGCTATAAATGGGCAGTGGAATTAGGGATAACAAGAGGATAGGCTAAAAAGGAAAGTACTAGGATAAACTGGAGTTTTTGGCCATTTTTCCGGTCAATGGCGCTGCAGCAGAGGTAGCAGCACCAGTAGAGCTGGTAGCTGAGTTGCCGCTTGATCGTCTTTGAGGAATCAAGTGCACATGGGAGTGCTCCTGATGCTGAAATTGAGTGTGGTAAATGATTGGATGGTGGGGATGGTGGTGGTGATGGTGATGGGCATGATCGAGGTGAACGTGGAATAGAGAGGGGAGTGATTTAGGGGACACCGTTGAGGGGGCGTTTGGGTGAGGGTGGCCTTCTTTGGAAGAGGCTGAGCTAGTCTGCGACAGCTCCGGGAGAGGTGGGTCAGAGGTGAAACGACGCAGGGAAGGTTTGGGTGAGTCGGGAGTTTGAGATACTGCTGTACTGCTGGAATGTCGTTCACATTGAGCAAGTGTCATTTCGCTAGGCTTACTACTCGCTTTGGGCGACACTTCAGGCCCCTCTGATTGAGACTTGAAGTGACGGTGATTCTGCAAATCTCGAAGGTGACTTGCTTTGGGCCGTGGAATAGTTTGAGGCTGAATGTTTGGAGGTGACGCTTTGCCAGTTTGAGTGTAGTTAGGCTTGGCCAGTCCTGAAGTTGAAGCTGACCCCCCTGGCACTGCTGCATCAATGTTGACCGAGTTGAAGCGCCGCATCGGTGCTGATGGATTGGTGACCGGGCCCTCTTCAAGTGATCGCTGAACCCGTTGCGGTTTTGCTCCCGTCGGCGAGTGATCCAGTGAGGCGGAACCAGAGGAATGCGCAGTGGGATGCAGTAGGGAGAAGGCATTCAGACGAGGCTTACTCTTTGCTGACAGGTTTCGAGCGTGAATTCGCACTTCAGAGCAGCCAATACTGCTCACAAGGGCGGTTAGATTGAGTGGCTAAATGAAAAAATGATTCGTTTTACAAAAACTCCCAACCAAAAGGTCACACACCAGCTGATTACTTACCGGACTTTCCACTGCAGTCCTGTAAACATCAAAGTCCTTCAGCCAGTCGAAGCCACGCTTCAACAGCAGCCTCTGCACTAGATCGCCCAGACTTTCCGCCGATTTGGAGCAGGCGACCACGGTGGTGGAGCCGTCTGGAAAGGTGACACGAAGGAGGGAAGGGTGGGGCGGGGCAGTGCCCACCGGGGAGCCCTCAGCACTGGTGGAGCAGCTGGAGAGGGAGGCCACACGGGACGCCCCTCCTCCTTCACCACAGTCGTCGGGAGAGGGCGAAAAGACGGGAGCGGCTGAGTCCAAGTCAAGGGACTCCTCTTGTCCTCCTTCTCCTCTTGAGCCTGCCTGTTCCACTGAAGAGCTGTGACCGGCCAGTCCGGCAGGGCCTTTCTCCGTTGAGGAGTTTGGCGATGCAGAGGGTCGACCAGAGGCGTTGGCGTGTATGTGCTCGTCCAGGGATCGAGAGCGAAGTTTGTAGGTGATGGAGGAGGCAAACTTGCGTACGGCCATCGGCCGACGGAAGGCTGCTGCCGCCGAAGAAGAGGAAGAGGAGGGGGTGTTGCCCCCAGTGGACTCCTTGTTCGCGGGCATTGAGGAAAGACTGGCAGCCTTGGCGTTCACTAGCGACGATTTGATGCGTGCCCAGGGCAGAAAGGAGCGACGCTTCGACTTGCCTGACGCTCCCTTGCCTGCTTGTTCCTCGGAGCTTTGCCCTGGGGAGTGATCGGCCGAGGCGGAGTGCTCAACAGTCGTCGTGGTCGTCGTCATTGAGTGATCAGCTGCTGCTGCTGATTTTTTGTAGCCCTTTCTGTGCTCCTCATAAGGCAGTGGTCTGCCTGACTGCTCGGCACTGAAGCACTCGGTGTAGATGTGCGAACGGAGGAACCGCGGATAGCAGTCAAACTTCATTAGGTTGTAGATCTAATCGTGGTGGAGAACGGTTAGAAAACAGATTTAGTGTCGTCAAAGCATTACAAAGCACTACAGCCCCTCTGGTGCTCCTCTTTCTTTTTCCTCATTTTCATTCTCTCTTCTTTTACCTGCTTCTCGGCTGGCGCAAAGAGTGTATGATTTCGGTGTTCGCCGGCAAGGGCAGCTTCGATTTGTTTGATCGCCGAGCTGTCAATGTTGACAGGCTCCGTCGCCTCAGTGGAGAGGTAGGTCCTGTAAATGTGCTCAATGGACGCTGACAGGGTGCTGCCACTTTGCCCGTACAGACGGCGACATGCCAGAAAAAAAGACAAATTCTCAACGCTGAATTCACGCGATAAAAAGTCCTAAAAGGAAGGGAGAAAAAAGAGACAAATTTTGTATTTCACAGTAGAAATTCTCTCTGTTATAGCCATTTCCTAAGACATCTTTAGCCTGGCTAATACAAAAAAGGTGCACTTAATTTTTTTTACTTTAAGCCCGCTAAACTGGCATTGAGTAAGTGGTGGTGGTGGTAGAAAGATGATGGAAAGGAAATGGACAAAGAGAAAGCGGTCTGTCACGTAAAAGGTAGTGTCCACTTAATCTGCCAAAAAAATACCGAATGACGCACTTCCAGAAACGCATTGCATCTGTTTAGCATTCTAAAAATGACTTTTTTTCTCTTTCCTTTTTTGCGCAGCATTTTCCAACCCCCAGCCATTGAATAATAGTAGGTAGTAGTTTGTTTTGTTTTAGTTGTAAGTAGTCATTTGCCTAGTAGTATATTACCTCAAAGGCCCTCACGCCAAGTGGGTCGGCGAGGAGGACGTCAAAGTCAGTGGACCAGGCAGTGACATTGCCCACTTGGACGGGTGGAAGCTCCGTGGGAGGCCAGTCAGGAGGCGATTCCATTTGACTGAACTCGGTTTTCGCCTCAGTGCCCTTCGATCCACTTCCAGAGGGAGGGGAAGAGGAGGAGGACGAGGAAAGTAAGGGTTCAACAGTGGGACTGTCGGTGCGGCTGCCGCTGTTGAGAAGAGCCCCGGAAGTGATGGCAATGGGTGAACTTGAAACCGAATGGGCAACTGATGGGATGCGTGCTGCTGCGGCAACAGCAGTAGTGCTGGGGCTGGTAGTGGTGGTCGCCGCACAAGTAGCTGTCGCATTGCTCGCTGAAGTGAGCACCGGCTTGAGCGATTTGCTGCCCTTGTTCGGTTTCTGCTTTTTTGGGGGAGAAAGAGAAAAGTGAAAAGAGAAAAAGAAAGATAGTGTCAGTAAAAAGTGCGATTTCTCCTTAATTAGCTGTGTGTTTAGGCAGTGTGAACGGTTGTGTGAATGACTTTGTAAATTTTGAAAATTAAATTAAAAAGAACATTAGTTGGATTGGTTTTGTTAAAAGTCGTCCTACATGTGACTTGTACTTCCGAATGGGCGTGGAAACAGAGCGAGGCAGTCGCTCAAGTGGCAATGAAGGTGCTGGTGCTGGTGCGGTGGCTGCACTTGAGTGCGGTCCTGAGGAGTGTGCGGCAAGTTTGTGGTGCTCCTTGCCAGTTTCCTTTTGTCTCGGGTTCGGCTTTGAGTTTGATTGCTGCTGTTGCTGGTGCTGCTTGATCCGGGCACTGGGCGAGACTGAATGGCTGTGGTGTGAAGTGGCAGCGACACCGGCTCTCTGATTTTCACTGGGCTCCACTTGAGCCACCACCACCACCTTCTTTGAGCTTTGCTTCGCTGAACAACATCGACAGCAGCAGCAGCAGCAGTAGTAGCAGAACCAATGACTACAAGACATTGCACTGAGTGTGTGTGTTAGTGTGTGTGTGTGTGTGTTGTCACTGCTGAACAAATAAAGACAACAACTTGGCAAGGGAAAAAACACCAACGAACAGCACTCTTTGGGTTCAGGGCTCGGTTCTTTTCACTCTTCAAGCTCTAAACAAACTGCCTGTCGACATTTGACATTGCTTGCCGAGCTCTACTGTGCTAGAAAAGTATGTTCAAAACAAGAACACCAACACAAACACGGGGAGAAAGGGCGACAGATTATCTGCCTAGTAGCAACAACAGTTGAAAAGAGTGCTTGAATAAATATTGTGAAGATGTCGTGATGAAAAGGAGCGACGATCAAATGGTGGCAAAAGGGTGGACATTGATTGCTAAGAGTATTTTTTTATATTAGGACATAGAGAACTGATTGCGGTTGATCAGTGAAAAAACATTTCTGTTCATCTTTTAGTTTTTATGGCAGCAAAAAGCTAAAAGAGATATACTTAAAAATGGCAGTAAAAATGCTGTGAAATGAGTCAGGAAGAACGGAAATCAGTTTCACTTTTCTGTTCGATAGCTCTCACTCGCCTTTTGCAGCTCTCTCTCTCTCTCTCTCTCTCTCTCTCTCTCTCTCTCTCTCTCTCTCTCTCTCTTACTCCTTCTCTGCCTTATCAATCGGAAATGAGGGAGAAATTTTGCTGGCAAAAGAGACGTCTGCAAGGGAAGTGATAACAGTGGGCAAAAGTAGGTTTGTCTGCCTACAATTGTAAAAAAATAGAGTGAAAGGTTTTCAATATTAAAAAGTTTGAAAGTGTTTACAAGAAAAAAAAATTATAAAAACTTTATTTCACTTTAGCCTAATTTTAAGTATTAGAGGTTAAGCTATTTTCTGTATTACATTGTGTGACTTGTTAGAGTTTGTTGTACACTCACTGTACGATTGAGGAATACTTAAAACTGTTCAAAAAAACATTTTTATTCTTGATTGCAATTTGTTTGTGCTACAAAATTTTATAAATGCAGACAAAAAATTGGTTTGTTTAAAAGGCATTAAAATATATATGTTTTTAGTTTTTTAAATAAAAAAATACAAAAAAATAAAAAAATTTTTGGGTTTTAAACAGCGAAAATTTAACAACTGTTTTTAATGCAAATATACAAAAACAATAAAAAATTTAAATTTAAAAACATTTGCATTCAAATATAAAACAATTTTTCAATTATTGAGATTTAAAGTTAGCACAACAAAAAATGCGATTTTGTGAATATACAAAAATAAAAAGTTTGACTAAAAATGTGACATGAAAATAATTTTGTAATTAAGGGTAAAACAGATAATTAGATAACAATGCAAATTTGCTTTATTAGAAAATGCTTTAATTTGCATTTAGTACTTAAACCTTCAAATTGGATATTATTTATACAAAATAATGATAAAAACAATTTGCAAAAAAATCATATGTTTTTGCAATTGAACAAAGTTTTCACACTAACGCTACATTTTTTATTTAAACTTAAAAATATTAGGTTGTTTTAATAATTACTCAATCATTTTAAGTGTGAATTTTAGTTTAACACTTCTACATTTGACTAAACTGTCAAATAAAAATCAATTAGAAAAAAATGAATAAATTTAACACTTGTAAACTTTTTGTAACACGTGTTTTTATATTAAAGAATTAAAAAGTAATGCTTTACTAATTTTTTTATGATTTTGTTGTTTTCTTTTTATTGTTAAACAGCATCACAATATTTTATTATAAAATAAAATTTTTTTGCAACATTTAAATTAAAATGATTTTAAATATTTTGATAAAAATTTTGCTGGAAGGTATTTTCAATAAAAACAATTTATTTTTAATGAAATGGTTGTCAATTTTTTAAACGGTAAAAAAAGCATTTTGTTATAAAATTTGACAATGCATTAAAAACAAATGATTGAATTTTGTATCAAACTCTAAATTAAATTACTTATTGAAAAGGTAAAATATTATTAGACATACTTTCAATATCACATTTTTAAAAAACAAAGTTACTAAAAAATGTAAATTTCAAAATACTCTAAAACCATTGTAAAATTTGTCAATTTTATTTTTAAGTTAAAATTAAATTTTGAAACAATTCAATAACAACAAATGTAAATTTAAAAAAACGTTTTTTAATTTTTTTTAAATTTAAATGTTTAAAACTTTTTAAAACTGCTAAATATATTTTAAAACTTGTTACATTATATAACACGGTAATATAACTAAATAATTTTTTATCAATTTTTTATAATACAAAAACCAACTGTTGATCAAAAATGATTCATTTTTATACACAGTTTAATGTTTTTGGCAAGTTTACAAAATGGAAAAAAGTAATTTTTTATTCTGAAAATAAGGTACAAAACATACAAACAATCGGAAAAATTAAATGTATTTTAGAAATAATCCCTAGTAACTCCATATAAATAGTTGTATCTTTGATGAAGCATGATGGTTCTGGCATATGACAAATTAGTCAACACTAAACCGTTTTCAACAGTTCATTGTTTGTTAATTTTTTTTAAAACGTTTTGTAATTGGAATTTACAATACTATTTTCCAATAAATGCTGTAAACCCATTTTTTACAATGAAAAACAATTACACTAAAAAATTTAAATTATAAAACGCAATCAAAAAATGTATAAAACTATTTTGTTGTTTTAACAATCAATGACTTATGTTTATTTTTAATAAAAATCTTTGCCGTATTTAAAATAACTTTTTAGTCGGAGTTTTACCTAAAAACAAATTTAATTTTTTAATTTAATAAAAAACGCAATATTTTGTGGCGTTTTTTTCAGAATATGGTATAAAAAATAATCAAAATTTGTTTTATTTTAACGGTGTTTTGACTATTAAATGATTATGTATCAGGAGGCCAACTAAGTAAATGTACAAAATGTGGCGGGCTCTTGTTGCGCCAGTTTTCACGCAAAGTTATTTTTTGTTATACAAGTGTGATACACCGTTGGAAAGCTTGAGTCTTCTAGATTAATATTCTGCAAACAAAATCTTAATATGTTTACAAACAAAAATGTAGCGTTTTGTTTTCTAAACGGTACAAAAATTTAGTTTAAAAAGTGGCGGGCTACTAAAAGTGAGATATCAATACCAAAAAATTTAATTAATTGAATTTTTTAGCTTTGTATGTTTTTTGAAACTTTAAATCATACAGGGAAAAATAAATCAGAATTCTTTAATGAGAAACACCAAAGTTACAAATTTTTAAAAATTTTGTTCAAAATTAACTAAAAATTTCAAAAAAACGTCATTTTTTTAAATTTGAAATAAAATTCTAGAAAAATTATATGTTAAAAATGAACATTTTCAAAAATTCACAACTTTAGATGTACTTTACCGATTTTTATTTTGTAAACGGATTTAGTATTGTAAAGAGCTGTTCTATAACATATAATTTTATTGGAATTTTATTTTAAATTTTAAAAAATGACGTTTTTTAAAATTTTTAGTTAATTTTGAACAAAATTTTTAAAAATTTGTAACTTTGATGTTTCTCATTAAAGAATTATGATTTATTTTTCCCTGTATGACTTAAAGTTTCAAAAAACATACAAAGCTAAAAA
>JAALOO010000920.1_pt1 | contig 23227 bp, 16 predicted proteins | sample 7257641 | NCBI WGS metagenome assembly JAALOO01 (sample SAMN14085613, study PRJNA598686) | mite metagenome | biome: ENVO:01001000; feature: ENVO:01001002; material: ENVO:01001226; isolation source: single female mite from University of Michigan culture on fish food culture... ...
TTTTACTTTTTTGGTTGCTAGCAGAGCAAGGTGTAATGTGAAACATAACTTGTTTATAATAAAAAATAAGATTAAACCAATATTTAAAAACAATTTGCAAACTTAAAAATAAGTTTTCCAGTTTTAAAATATTAAATTTGTTTAAAATTTATGCCAATGGTTCAAGCTGCAGTTAATGTTTTTAAATTGTCAAATATTGACATAATCAATTTTTAATTTATTTGCATTGAAATACTTGTTATTGTGCGAATAGAACAAAGAGCATTCACAATATTCAATTTGCCGATTAAAAGTACAAAAACTATAAATAGATTGTTGTATTAAAATTCTACACAAGAAATTATTAATTTTAGTTTTGAAACAACGTCAATACAGCTTTAAATTAAAATGCAAAATTGTAGACAGCTTTATGAGTTTTTAAAAATTAAAACTTTGTTTTATTCAAATTCAGTTTCATTTTAGACAATTAAAAACACAATACTTTAATAATTTACTAGCACTAAAAACAATAATAAAAATATTTTTTAAACAGTTTTCTTTGTACGTTATTAAAATGTCTCCTGTAGTCGGTGCAGAGTAAAGAAAAAATATGTCTCTTACATGGTAAAAAGGCAACTTGGCAGTTTGTATGTAAATAGAAAACACACATTTAGCTGGCAAATGTTGCCGAATTGAACCAGCTGAAGAAGTAGAAACGGTCTATGGGAAATGCAAACGGTAGAATAGGAAAGGAAGGCTGCGAACAGATGGCGAACAAGGGTTTCCTCAGCTAGAAATGAGGAGAAGAACTTCGACTAGTGAAGTGAAGCAGGCAAAAGTGAGCAAGGAGCAAAGTTTGGTTGTTTTCACTGCCTCACCAGTGCAAAAAAGTATCCACCGATCTGCAATCTCGGTTACACTTTCCGGGTGGCCAGTCTTGCCAAAATTTTGCCCTCTAATTTGCAATTCAAATTCAAAGCAGTCCCCCTAACTTTGCCATTTTTCCACCGTCGGTGTGTGTGTGTTTGTGTAGTTGTTGTTGTGTAGTTCGCTCATCTTGTTTATGTTTGTGAGCATTTTTTAATATCACACTGTCTGATGTTTGAGGTTGGGCAATTGACACTGCCACTGTTTTGGTTAACACAATATCGGTGCTGTACAAATTAATATGAGCAGTGGAAAGAGGAGAAAGAGGGGCAAAAGTGGCTTTAAATCTGCCAGACAAAGGCTTAGAAAGAATTATAAATTATTTAAAATGTTGTGCTTGAGTGACTACTTTATGCTTTCATGATTTAACATAGCTATAATTGATTTGTTAAAAGGTTTATCGGTTTTCATGATTGAATTAACTGAAAAAGTTAAAAGTGCTTACTTGAAAATAGTTGTGATAGAAAAAAAAACAATCAATGGTTGAGCATTTCATAAACTGTACATGAGGCGTTCACTCTACTGATGTCTCTGCATCAATAAAACTCTTAAGCTAAGAGTAGTTTTTTACAATTTATCTCAACAGAAAAATTGTCAAGTTTCCAATTTTGTTTGTAATCAAATCAAAAGCAACAAAGGTTTTCTTAATTTGCTAACCGAGCTATTTATGCCAATTTGTCAACATTCCAAATAACTTTTGTTTACATCAATAGTTTTGTCCAGGTTCAATATTACTTTTTTACTACCTCAAGACACAAAAAAACTCAAAATCATCACTTCAGTTTTTATTTTTTAAATCTCTACATCAAGAAATTATAAGTAAACATTTTTGCCTAACACTCTTGTGATATCTTGTAGTGAAATAGAACTCCTCATGTCGTTGAACTCGAGTGGCTAATGCAGATGACACTTGCTTCTATTATTGCACTTTTAAGATTAATGATCATTGAGGATAATGTTCAATTCTATACTGCTTAATTGTGTCTAATTAGCTAGTTATGTTTTTGTAGCAAAAAATCTTCCAGAAAATATAATATTTGCAAATATTGTTTTTATGTTTTTGAGGGTTTCAGCTGCCAATCGGTATAGAAAGTGCTCTAGCAATGTAATGTTAATGTTTACAACTTTTAGCAAAATGCTTATTTTCTTATCAAGTCCAACCGTGTCTGATACATACATTATTACTGCCTTGACACCTCATTAGGGAGCCTTTACACATTTGATGCTTTCTCTACAACTTCTTCTCCTGCTTTTCTATCAACTCTCCATCTGCACACTTAGTTGTATTGATTTATGAACTCTTCTATTTTTACCAATTTCTCTTATGTTTGCCTCCTGATTAGCAGCGTTTGCTGTCTGAAGTCACCGATAAGATAACGAGGATGACATGAGAAAGACCCAAAAGGAGGGAGAAGGAGGAGGAGAAGGATGGTCAATAGTGGACGGCGCCTGAAACACTTACGAATCGATTATTATTAATGACAACCGGAAAAATGGCGGCGGCGGTGGCGATGGCAGGCAGCTAGAAAGTGTTACGTCGTAGATGAAAAGTACTGATAACGTGTCTGATTCGCAAACCTCTAAAATTCAGTCACGATTGACTGGACAAGGACGTCAGGGAAAAAGAGAATGAGGAGGTAGAGAAAGAGCAGCAAAAAGGTAGCCCTTTTTTCTGGGGCACACTGGCCGTCCATTTACTGGCACTTACTCAAATTGCCTGTCTTTCGGAGTTTCACTGACTCTCTCTTTCTCTTTTGCCCACGCTTGAACCCATCACGCACTGACAGGTTTGCAGTGTGTTCTGCCGGTCGATAAAATGGAAAGTCAAAAGTCAAACATTGAAGATAACGAATAGAGCAGCAGTAAAGCTGCAGCAATAGCAGTCAACTGACGACTACAAATCTATACGGCTAATGCAGGAGGCTTGAGTACTGGTAATAGCACTGGTAAACACACACCATCACCGCCACCACCACCTACCGTCGTCACCTAATGAGCGTCCGTGTTGTGGGGCCGCAAATGGGTTCGCTCTGAAAACCAACAAGCAGGCAGGCAGAATCAGTCAAATGTACTCACCTCAGTAGTCTGCTCTCTTCCCTTTTCCTCCCTCTCTCCCTCCCTCACCAATTTGGGCAGCAATTCGATATCGTAGTGTGGCAGTGGCAGCAACCTCCGCCGTGCTCTAGTCGGCGGCGACGACCAGTCGACAAGTCGTCTATCATTTCCACTCGGCTGACCGCGCAAGAGTCCGCGTTTCTGCTCCTGCTGCTGCAGTTCTGACAGCAGTTCAATCCTTTCACCCTAACAGCTAGCTCCCTCCGTTTGTCCGTCTGTCTGTTTCCCAGTAATGGGTAATGTGTCCAATGCTGCTGCTGGACGTCATTACTACTAAAGGCTGTACACTGTGTACTTCGGACAGGCAGGCACCGACTAATGACCAATTGCGCTAATAGCCAGGAGGCACTGAACACGGCTTTTTCTCAGTGCCTATTACCAGCAGCTAATATGGCCGTCCTAGTAGCCGCACCACACTAACACCCTATTACCTATCATCTTCTTTTAGCCGTAGCTTTTCGGGTAGACAGACACATTGACAGGGAGAAAGAGAAGAAGTAACCCTTAGCAGGCACTGTCCATAAATTATACCGTGTGTCTCTTTCTCTCTTTCGCTAACAAAGTCCCCAGCTCATTCAGCCTTAGATGAAGGTTCTGTCTTCAGGCAGTCAGTTATTGTGGCTACTGGTTCTACACACACATACTAATCGAAACGTTGCCCGTTTTGGTCACCGGCCAGTGAGAAAGAGGAGGCAAAGGAAATTGAGTCCCTTCTCCTTTGTCGCCGTTATTGATTGTCTTCATTTGTGGCTGCTAATAATAATAAAGAACTTGATTTCAGGACTTTACTAAATTGAAATACTTTATCATATTTTTGCAAAAAGTTATTTTTAGAATTTTTATTTTGTTAGATTTTATATATTTTTTAAATAGTTTTTTGAATGATGACAATAATGATCATCATCCATTTGATCTTCATACTTTGTGCTCCAATGGTGGTCAACATCGCTTCCTATTCATAATCCCTTACAAAAAATTGATAAATTACACTCCACTGTGGAATGCATAGTCTCAATGCTATGACAATTTCGTCTATTCAAATGCACAAACCGGAAATATATTTAAAATTTTTACAACAATTCTTCACCGGTCACTCCAACAAATTTTCCCTTTCTCTTTTGCTCTTTCACTTAAACCATTGTCCATTTTTATCCATTAAAGTGCAAAAAACTGCCTGTAATTTATAATGTTCGTCTATCAGCTGGATGCCAAAGTATTTTTCCAGATGATATATTAAAGAGTACGCCAAGCAGCAGTGTTCTGTTTACAAGCAACCCAATGACATTCAGTGCTGAGAAGTGCGGTTAAAAGAGCCATTATGTAATTGCTCTCTGACGTACAAACCGTTTAGCTGCATGAAAGTTTAGTGTGAATTGAAGCAAACAGTACAGAAATTAGTGGACGGGTAATTAAACACTATTTCAAAGTTGACAAACACACATCAAGAACTGGTCTGTGGGAGAATGAAAACGAGAGCCCATTTTAGACTGTCGGAAAATTATTCCAGTTTACGGTTGTAAAATCAACATTTTTAATTGTAGTCATAAAACCCCCTTTTTACTACTTTCTTTTTGCTGAAAACTGTTTTATTTATGCTCAAAAAGATGATGTGGACCCTGCCAACTCGAACTCGACGCTGTATGCACTGGCTGACGAGAGCATGTGTCCACGAAACCGCGAGGAGGCAGTGGCCCGTGGGCGGACCTGCCTTCGCAAGTGCAACTCAGACAGCGACTGTATTTCCTCGCGTAAAAAATGTCTCTGCGATGGACTGTGCGGCTGGAGCTGTGTCAGACCAGGTAACCACCACACCAAGCATTTGAAGTCTTCACCAAACCTCACATTACCATTTTTTGACAGACCTGAGCTGTGATGAGCTGGGCGAGTTTAGCAACGGTCGAAAATCTACCCCTAATGGGAACTTCTTCAACTCGAAGGTGACTTACGAGTGTGACGCCGGGTACTTTATGTCAGGCGTCAGGGAGAGAGTTTGCCAGGGCGACAGCTCCTGGAGTGGACAATCACCCAATTGCAAAGTCAGACGTAAGTGAAACGTAAGTGGGGAATGCTTTTTTCAATCATTTTTCTGATCCCTTAGCCCTCTGCGGTCCGGCACCGACCATACCTCACTCAAAGCACTCACATTCCGAGTCGACGGAAACGGAGTTTGAGCTGAACACCACACTGACTTATGAGTGCTTCAATGGCTACAAGATCACCGGCTCCACCGAGGCAACCTGTCAGCAGAAGAACAACACCACCATTTGGATTGGACCCAGTCTCAAGTGCATGCGTAAGTGAAGTGGCTGTTTGGCTGTGAAAGCTTCGATCAAAACAATTTTTTTTCGCACAGCCATATCATGCGGCGACCCGGGCGACATTGAGAACGGCTATCGAGAGTCCACCGGCCACGTCTTCACCTCCAAGGTGAGCTACTTCTGCAATGAGGGCTACATACTGGTGGGCCGGGCGATCAGGTACTGCCAGTCGAGTGGCCTCTGGAGCAGTGACATGCCCACGTGTCAACGTGAGTAAAACACAGATTCCTTCAAGCAGAGTATCTCAAATAAAATCACTTTATCAATCCCAATAGCTGTGAAGTGTGACCAACCGGAGGATCCAAAGAACGGCCGTGCATTCTACTCCGCTTACACTTTTGGTTCAGTGGTCAGCTACCAGTGCAAGAGTGGCTACCGACTGCACGGGCCCAGCAATCGAACCTGTCAGGCGGATCGAATGTGGTCGGATGACACGCCGCAGTGCAACAGTGCGTACTGATGATGGTGGTGGTGGTTGGGTTTCATTAATATCTCATCCTACTTCTCAGTCATCGACTGCGGCCCCTTAGCCCCTTTCCCGAACGGGTACATCGAGGCGGACTCGACGACCATCGGCAGCCGAATTCGTTTCTACTGCTACGACAACATGATATTCGAGGGCGCCTTCAACAGCAGCACCTGCACCTCCGCCGGCACCTGGGACCCTTGGCCCTTCCCTCGCTGCAACGCCCCCTGCACCGTACCGAAAATTGCCAATGGACGGGTGGTCAATTACGCGCCACTGGTCCGGCTGCCCCACCGAACGGTGATCAACGTCAGCTGCATCACCGACTACGAACTGGCGGACACGTCGATTCCCTCGGCCGACGGTGCCGGGGGCGGAGGAAGCTACCAGCACATAGAGTGCGCCAATGGCCAGTGGAGTCCGCAGCTGCCTCGGTGTGTGCCCGCTCGCTGTAAGGTGCTGCCGCCGCGGCCGCGGAACGGCATGGTCATGGCCGCGAAAACCGACCACGGCATGCGAGCCGTCTTTCGCTGTCGAGACGGGTACATGCTCGAAGGCACGAACATCACCTTCTGCCACTTTGGTAGGTGGAACATGAGCGTGCCGACGTGCTCGCAGATCTACTGCCCCTTCCCCGGGTACATCGAGCACGGCAAGGTGATGCTAGTAGGTAAGTAGATAACCAAGTGCCAGTTAGTAAGTGGATTACCAGCTACTGATAATTATCGTTAAAAAGGACATATGGGCATGTACGACTACCGCTCCTACGTTCGGCGTGTGGGCAACAACAAGCAGATTCTCTACGAGTGCGACAAAGGCTACCACATCGTCGAGGGGCCGCTGGGCGCCAGCTGCATCGACGGCCACTGGTCGCCGGGGGTGATGCCCAGCTGTGTGCGCTTCTTCCACCCAAAGCTCAGTCGAGGCAATCGAGACCTGAGAGAGATGAAGGCGGATGAGCTGACGACCAGTGATGATGATGCAATCCTGAATCCAGTTCACCACCACCACCACCACATCCATCACGAGCACACAGCTGCATCAGCTGCACAGCGGCACAAACGACATCAGCTGAACAAGATCAAATGTAAACAAAGCTTTTTCTTGTGAGCCGTAGCTCTGACTAACTCTTTGCTTACTTTCTTCAGCTTCCTGCTTTAGTTTACCGGAGAAGCACTTCACCAAAGTGTCCATTTTCAAAATGGGCAAGGACAACGGCTACATACCTGCTAATGGAACAGTGAGCAATGAGACATATCCTCACGGAACTAGAGTCAAAATTCAATGCGAAGAAGGCTACTCGTCGTCGAATCCAAACCGAACCTTGATCAAGTGTGCCAAAGGTCGCTGGAAACCTGAACTACCTGATTGCATTCCCAGTAAGCTTTGGCTTTTACCACCAACTTTACCCACGCTAACATCTTTTTCCCAGTGCCCTGTATCACGCCGACAATACCCAATGGTCACTTTCGCATCAGCTCCCGCTTTCACCCCCGGAAAATCCGTCCAAAGCCGAGCACAATTTTCCTCATTCCGGGCCAGTCAGTGTCCCACAACTCTACCATAGACCTCGTCTGCTCTCCCGGCTACCACTACCCGCCAAGTGCCACCCCTTTACTCAATGTCACTCTGAAGTGCTCCTTCGGCTCTTGGGACTCCTTTGCCTCCACCTCAACATGCATTCCGCTGGGCTGTCGTCTTCCACCGGTGCCGCACGGCGGATACCTCAACGGCCACGAGCCAAATCAGATCATTGAGCACGACGTGGCCGTCAAGTTTAGCTGTGACAAAGGCTTCAAGCGGTCAGTTGAGCCTCGAGGAGGCCCTGACTCCTCCGACCAGGAGTCGTCAAACGTAAAGTGTGTTCTAGGAAAGCTCGAACCCGAGCTGCCCTTCTGCATCAACACTTCACTCTCCGTCGCTTCAGCAGGTTTTGCGGCCGAGTCAGCAAACAACAACAACAACAGCCCACGAGTGCCGCCCACATTTTGTCACTCTCCGAAGAAAATTGAGAACGCCCTTCACTACTTTGGGCAGCTCTTCAGCGGAGGAAACGGCGGTGGCGGCAGTCAGAGCGCACCACCTCACCTGCAGCCCATCAGCATAGCCCAGTTTGACAGCCTCGAGAGCTCAAGAGCAACTCGAAACAGCAATGACTCGAGTATGCTGTACCAGTACGAACACGGCACTGAAATCGTCTTTCGCTGCATCAGCTACCAAATTCCCGCCGGGATGATGGCTTTGCCCAAAGCATATTCTCTGACAGACGAAGGAGCTCCGGAGGAGACACAGTTGGCAACCACCAATCTGCCGCCGCCAGCTCAGGAGCGCAGTACGTGGATCATCAAGTGCGACAATGGCAACTGGGTGGGCAGTGCCTTCATGTGTGGTGAGTAGTAGAAACTCAATTAGAAACACTGATTCCTAAACTGTTGCTTTCTATCGCAGAAGACGACCTCAGCACTACGAGCACTGCACCTCCCGAAAGCATTGCCATGCCGACCAAATCGACGCCACCCCCGCTACCGCAACCGTGCACTTTCACGGCAGACGACGCCAATGTGCTGGTCTTCAATGGCAGTGACTCCACTCAGCTGGCCGGCTATACAAATATGACCTTTCCGCATGACAGTCTCATTCTGATTCGCTGTAAGGACATTGGCAAGTACCAGCTGACGGGAGCAAAGGAGCGTCTCTGTCGCAATGGAGTGTGGTCGCCCGATGAGGAAAGTAATCGCTGTATTGGGCTGAATCAGGCTTTCGACTATGATGGTATGCATTTGGGCAAAGTGTGTTAACCATCTTTTTACAAATGCATTTTCAAATCATTTTCAGTCAACAAGCCGCCAACGATTCAATTTCGAAATTCCAATGGCCCAATTGAGCAAACTGCGGACGGAAAACTGCTCGTCTATCCCGGAACCATTCTTCACCTGGAATGTTTGTTCCAGAGAAAGCTGGGCAGTCCATCGTGGAGTTGGACGCATCCTGGTCGTGCTCAAGAGTACCAACAACGTAAGAGCATTTTATTTTTTTGTTTTATAAAACTCAAACATTGCTGTTGTTTTTTCAGAATGGGCAACAGAAGACGTCATCAACTCACTGGCGTACCGACTGACAATCTTTCATGCTAAAGAGCAAGATTCGGGCGTGTACACTTGCGTCACTCCTGGATCACATTCACACTCGGTTGAAGTGCTAGTCAAAGGTAAGTTTTATCATTTGTTTTATCATTTTTTGTATTAATTTCACTTTTAGCCATCCACTGCGAATCACTGGAGCAAAGCCCCGGACTTCAAGTTTCTTCCAAGATAACACTACTCGGCAGTCATGTCGAGTTTTCCTGTCAGCCCAATCACGATCTAGTGGGCGTCACCTCGGCCACTTGTCTCTACTCTGGCAGGTGGTCTCATCCTATTCCGCAGTGCAGAGGTAAAGTGCTTTTTTAGGTTGCCAAAACATTTTGAACCCATATTTTATTTTCCTTTAGTCACCGAGTGCTCATCCCTCTCCTCGCACGCTCACCTCGACTCGAGTCCCTCTCACACGTCGATCATCCCGGCAACCATTCAGCCGCCCCTTCCGCCGAACCACCAGATTGGCTCCACCTACATCTTCACCTGTCCCAAGGGCTTCGGCTTGATGGGCTCGCACCAGTTGCACTGTCTGGAGACGGGCAACTGGTCTCACCCGGTGCCCTACTGCAGTGAGGTGCGCTGTCCGGCGCCGGCAGTGCCTCACCTCGGCTACCTCGAAGGCCTGGTCGATCCGCAGCTGGCGCCGGTGGCCCACGACGCCGGCGACATTGTACAGTACACCTGTCAGCCCGGGTTCATGCTTGAAGGTACGCCAGCTGTAGATAACTTTTTAGATGCTAAACTTTTCCCCCTCTCCTTCCTAGGCAACCCGATTAGCATCTGCCAGGAGAATGGCCGCTGGAGTGGGCCACCGCCTCGGTGCATCGCCGCATGCACCTACCCGGGCGTTCAGCACGGTGCTCGTCTGCTCTCCGAAGTCCGCTTCTTCTACCCACTCAATCAGACGATTGAATTTGAGTGCGCTGATGGCTACGAAATGAGGGGCAATGCCGCATTGAAGTGCATTGAGTCGGGCAGATGGAGTGGCTCCATTCCCGAGTGCGTTCCCGAGAGTAGAACGGACGACACTAGGCGACTTTAAGAAGGGGAACACACTTTTTTCTCAAAGAAAAATAAGATTTACTCTGATTTTGTAACCCTTTTCTAATTATTTTTCTTCTTGCCTCTACTCACCCACCCACACACACACGCATTTTTCGCCTTTACCCCTTTCACCCACCATCTCACTGTACAAAAAGTTTAATTGCTGCACATTTTCCTATCATCACTACAAACAATAATAAAACTGACTGAAAATCACGTTTTCTGTGTTAAACACTGTGTTTGATTTAAAAATAATTGCAATTTTAATGAGAGAACCAATTTGACAAATGTGTAATGAGTTGAGATGGAAATGTAACCGAGGATACGTTTCTATTTCACTAATTAAAGTTGGCGAATAAAATATCCAAAAGTAAGAATATTCCTGTGACTGCGTTACAGAGATTTACTGCTTTCGCGCAAAAATCTGTCACCTTTACAAGATGAGTTTCTCCAATAGATCTGATTTCTATTTCCATCGCTTAGGTAATTTGCAATTCAAATGACTATATCCAGTGCAAACTTTGCCATTTTCAATGTTGTTATATTCACCGATGTTGATCTTTTTTTGTAGGCAACACACTAGAACATTCTCAAATGTAGTTTTTTAAATAAACGGTTTTTTGTGTGTTTTGTGTGCAAAATGTACTTATTTTTACATTTAAAAAATTCAATTTATGTAGTTAATAAAAAATTTTATTAAACATTTTACAGATGTATCTAAAGACTTTCATGTACAGAAAAAGAGTCGTTTACAATTTTTGAATTTTTTTCTACAATTTTATTAAAATTTTACCTTATCCAAGTGACGATCAGAACAAGTAAACACAGGCCAGTGGATAATAACAGGACCACGGCAAAGTAACAACAGTGACAAAGTAGCAGGTATAACACAAATAAAATAACTACAACAAACAATACAAAAACACACAAGTAGCCGACATCACTCAATGTTGCTCAATTTATCCAACTTGCTGATGTTCGAAGTTTGTCCATCGTCATTTAGAATCTCATTGTTCAACACCAAGTATAAATCTAGATTATGTGAGAATTGAATCAAAATCATTTGGTGATTTTTCCTCGTCCTCCTTGACCGGTCGTCGTCGCTTCTTGAGCATTGTCTCCGCCTGCTTCAGCACCTCATCAACGTCTCGAAGTTCATCTTCCGAGCTGGTGTCCTTTTCCTCTTCTTCTTCTTCGCCTTCAGGCTTTGGATTAAAGTGATTATTCATCTAAAAATTATTAAAAAATTAAAAAATTGAAAATGACACAATGGAAACTTAGTTTCACCGCAACATCAATCTCCTTCTGTCGCTCTGCCTTTCGTTCGGCTTCATCTGAAAAGTACTCCCAGACCATGAGACCGACAATTCCCAGCGTCGGAATGAGCAAAACCATGGAGAACATGCAGAGGGCAATATAGCCCAGCCAGTCACTGGCCCAGTTCATGGTCGAGTTGTCCGCCGCGGTCAGGTTGTCAGCCTCCACGGTGCCGTCAATTATCGGGGCAGTGTCCTCCATGATGATGATGATGGAAAGTGGTGATGATGAGATTTTGATAAAAACTGAAGGTGGTGGTGACCTTTCCCTTTGCTCTCAAAAGTGTTCTGAGCACAATTGCAATACTTTTGCAAAAGAAAAAACGCCAGCCGTACTCAGGTGCTGGCAGCGGTGATGGTTACCCCTAGAGACACCGTGAAGAAAGGTTGTTTGAACTATGTAAGCTGGTGAGGCTTGGAAAAAGGCAAACGCAGGCATTCATTTATCTTTGTTTGCACCGCGCCCGTAACTGATGGTAACCGCTGTCTGGATCGATTATACATTTTTAAATTTAAAAATGCAATTTTGAGTGGTTGCCTCTGTTGAAAGAAAGACCGAAGTAAACAATCAAGACGAGTAAGTGTAAAACAAAAGCCGAAAAACTGAGCAATCGATTTTCTCGTTCTTTTGTTTTTACTAAAATAAACTCAAAAATACGCCAAAAATCAATAATAAAATTGCTTAGCTACATTTTTCGAATTTTAAACGATAATAAAACTTCGAACTACCGAACAATAGCAGTGTACTTTAGTGTTTGACCAAAGTTGCAGCCACATTTTCATTCAGCTGAAAACATGAGACACAACAGCGATCCAATGGCCGCCAAGGCGGAGAGCGACCGACAACACGAAGGTGAACATGCCAGTGAGCATGGCAAGCCGGCGACCACGGCCACTAAAAAGTCCCACCGAGAGGACAAAAAGTTCAATCGAGACAGCAAGAGAGACACTGAAGAGGACGACCCTGAGAGCCACCACCCAACGCCGATGCTCGACTTGAAGGGCAATGAGGTGGCTCACGTCGGCCACTCCGCCTTTGATCCGTCGTTGCTGGGTGAGATACTGCCAAAGAACAAGAACAATCTGGAGTTTGAACATGGGACGGCTTTGGGAAGTATACCAGGCTCAACAAACTCCACAAACTCAACGTCGACTATCCTGGAGCCGAATAGAAGAAATAAAGACAGTAGTGGTGGTGGCCACAACGCAGGCGGAGGACTCACAAAGAAGACATCAAAAACTAAGAACGCCGAAGTTCCTGAACGCGGCGGCAGCAAACTGCGCACTCAGCCGCCCTGTGTGACGATGAACAGCAAGTCGAAAGAGCGAATGAAACGCAGTGGAAGTGACCTGAAGCAGAAAGCTAAATCCAAAGATGTGCCCACAAAGGAGGCGGCGGGAAACAAGAAGACCTCCAAATCTACGGACAGTGAAACTCGCTTGAAGACACATCCTGATCGAAAAAAGTCCACTGAGAAGGGTGCCACTCTGAAGACAAAAGATCACAGCAGGCAGCAGCACCGCTCCCTCAAAAAGATCGCTGGCAGTGGAAAGACCAAACAGAAGCCAAGAACTTCTGAGAATAGGAACAAATGAACACAGTTAAACGGTTCCTTTTTTGTCAATTTAACTTAAGGGGGGACAACGCGCATATAACAACTTTTTTTCGAATTTTTGGTTTCCTTTTCTAGTCAACAGTTTTTTTCAGCAAGATCTTGAATCACGCAGGTACATTTTCTGCCAAAGCGAGTAATACCACAAAAATGATCAAGGTGTCAAATGAAAGATGACAAAATTATCTAGATTTTGTCTGGCTCGGATTTTTAAATTTCAACTTTGTTGTACATTTAAAAATTATTTGAAATCTGCACATACTCTTTTTTCGTCTTTTACCATCATTCAAAAATCTTTATCTGAAACGTCAAACTACTTAAAATTATTCTGAGCTAGACAACCTTTTGATGATTTCACCGATGACCTCTTTCATTCGACCTCTTGATCATTTTTGTGGTATGACCCGTTTTGGCGGAAAGTGTACCAGAGTGTGTTTGGAACACCAAAGTCGTTAATGAAAGCGACCTACTCATTGGAGGGCCAAAGTATTTACGCAAAAATGCGGTACATAAGATCTTTAGCAACTTGTATTGAACAACTTAAACTTAATCCATTTGCAAGTGCGTCTTCTAGTGGGAAATCAGTAAAAAAGAAGACTTTATCTTCAATCGGCCATATCTCGGGAACCACTTTGGGGTTTCGGGATTCTGTTTACGCCAAAATACTGCAGAGGACTTTCTCTACCGGAAACAGAGCTAAAAAATTCTAAAAAGAACTTGACTGTTGATACCAGTGCTCGAAACTGGGACCTTCTGCGTGTTAGGCAGATGTGATAACCGACTACACCATATCAACGGTTCGCTGAGGTGGAGTGCCTCCTGAACGTCTTTAAGAGTGCTGAGCGCATTCTCAGTGAAAGCATTGACGGGTCCAGTGCGGAGAAGCGGCACTACACTGCCTCTACAATATTGTGCCTGCTGCTACAGCTTCGTACAACTGTATCGTCATCTGCTGATCTCTGGTGATGGGTTTTCAGTTTCAGTTTTTGTCCATATCGGGTACAGAATGATCCAAAAAGGCATTTTAAAAATGCATCGAGTGTTGCTTTGAACCAAAGACTGCAAAAACGCAGTTTCACTGTCAAACTTCTTTTATTACAAAACACAGAAATCTTTACAAGTTAAGGTCCATATTATTTCCAGAGAGCAAACGGGATATTACATAAGATAAGGTGGTTACTTTTGAAGGAAGTTACTTCTTACTACCTAGGGCGAGTGCGACGGCAGCGCCGACGGCGACAGCAACTCCACCCACGATGGCGAGACCCTTCACCCCTTCACGGAACACCTTTGATTCAATGTATTCCTTCAGGTCTTTAGCCTGACGATTTTCCGGTTCCACTGAGAGGAATTTGTTGATGCAGTCCCGAGCACGCTCAAAGTTCTATTTTTCCAAAAAGAAAAGTATCAGACAAATGTAAAAAACTACGCATTAACTACTTACTTGGAGCTTGATATTAACGATGGTCAAATAGTAGAGGTAATCACGGAAGACATCGGGATCGCCTGAAACGCAGAGATCTTCGAGAATGTTGACAGCCCGGAGATGGTCGCCCTTGTAGCGGGATCGAGTGAGAGCCAGGGCGTACTCGAAACGAGTCGCTGGCGGACAATTGCCCGACCTGAGGGCGGTGTTGTACTTGGTGGTGAACATGCCCATGTCTTCCGAGCTGATGTGATCATTCAGAAGGTGGCTCACCTTTTCATAGGACATGATTGCAAGCGGAGGAGGAAGAGTTCTGAAATGGAAAAAAAGGTGGGATAAGCGCTGGAACGCTAAAGAACGGGATCGTATTTTTACAGTTGTGTGACTCACCAACGTTGGAAAATGATAAGCGATGTGTACGAGAGAACGACAGCCGTACAGATGAAGCTGTTTGGCTGATGGTGCTGCTGCAGTAAACATCAACAACACGACGTAACGTCGACGCAACGAGCAAACGCAGCTGGGGGCGCTGCTCGACAGAGGTACACAGCGGAGTGGGCAGCAGCGCCCTACGGAAGACCGCTGTCTTTGTGTACAAACAAACCATTTGCAGGTGAGGACTTTCTGTAGGTTTTTGTCCACGTTCTTCAGCTGTTCTCCTCGTCAGTGCTTGTACAATCTGGAGGATAGTACACAAGCAACCAAATAGGATTTCACTGGAGGAGAGTGCCGCCAGTGACAGTCGTCGTTCCCCAGACCGCCAGTGTCTTCTTCTTCAGTGTCGCCTCATTAACCTTGTGATTTGCCAGAAAAAATTTGTGCAAAGTTCGTTCTCCTCTGCTGCTGTGCACAATGTCACGCAACCACCTTCTTCGCCTAATTATTTTAGGTGCACCGGGCAGTGGAAAGGTTGTCCCCTTGTCTTCTCACCTAATCACCTCTCTCTCTCTGACACACACCTGTACCTTTCAATTCTAGGGCACAATCTCGAATCGAATCGTCCGCGACTTTGGCCTGGGCTACTTCTCCGTCGGCGACTGCCTGCGAGAAAACATCAAGCGCAAAACGGACCTTGGCACTGAAGCGGAGCGGTATATCAAGACGGGGACACTCGTACCGGACCTGCTCATCAACCAGCTCGTAATCAGTGAACTTCGCAGCAGTTTCCTCTCTCGAAGTTGGCTCCTCGACGGCTACCCGCGAAGTCGCGGCCAGGCGAATGAGCTCTGGTCGCACAAGGACGTTCGCCCCAACAAGGTGCTCTACCTGAATGTGCCGGACAGTGAGATCATCGAGCGAATCAAGCACCGGTGGATCCACCCGGGCAGCGCCCGAATCTACCACAACATTTACAATCCACCCAAGGTAGAAGGAATTGACGACGTCACCGGGGAGAAGCTGGTGCAGCGTGAGGACGACAAGGAAGAGGTGGTGAAGGCGCGACTGAAGGCATTTCACGCACAGAACAGTGAAATTGTCGGATTGTACAAGTAAGTTTGAGGGGTTCAAAGACTCATAGAAGTCAAACTTATGATCTTTGTTTGTTTTCCACACAGAGACAAGGGCATCCTGGCCGAGTTTGAAGGCACCGAGTCGGATGTGATCTACCCACGGCTCAAAGAGCACCTGGAAACGTTTCAGGCGACGCTAAAGCGAGAGGCAGCGGCCGCCTGAGGTACCCCTTCCAAACTTGTTTTTATCAACAAACAACAAACAAACAAAAACACATCCCTACACCCCACACAGACACCAAAAGCAATGACGTTTGCCACTAACTTTTTTTGCCCTCCCTTTTCGTCTCATGTAAAGTTATTTAAATTTCTTTAATGTATTCTTTATTATTAAAAGTTACATATTTATCAAAGAAACAAAAAGCTTTGAGATACACCTTGAAGGAAGGAGGGAAGAGAGAGGGAGGGACTCGAGGGCCGAGAGGCGGCAACGGAAATGGCCGACGATATGGGGCAAGGGGAGAAATTTACTTGCGAGCGGCCACTGAAGAGCCCCCTTTGGCCGCCGAGGAGACCTTGGAGTCCTTCGCCTTTGAGCCCTTCGCCTTGGAGTCCTTGCCCTGCTTGGACTTGCTCTGGCCTGCAGCCGCCCCCGCCCCCTTCTTGCCCGCCTTTGAGTCCTTCACATTGCTGGTGGTGGTGGTCGCGCCTTTGCGACCTGACTTTTTGGCGTTCTTCTTCTTGCCAGCTGCAGCAGGGGCGGCAGCAGCGGCGGCAGGAGTGGCAGCCGCAGTTGAGCCGCCGCCGCCACCACCACCGACATTGCCACTGGTGGATCCACGTCGTCCCCCTGCAGCGAAGGGATCATCTCCGAGGTCCTTGCCCCCGCCGAAGTGCACCTTCCACTTGGGAAAGAGGTCCTCGATGAGGACGTTGAGGAAGATGATGACGCCCATGACGACGACCAGCGCCACTGTCATCAGAATGAACATCTCCGTCAGGTATTTGAAGTCGATGAATCGGTCTGGCTCAATGTACTGTTGCTGGTTCTTGCCCAGGCACACCTTCGTCACAACCGAGAGGGTCAGCAGAAGGAGTGGACTCGAGCGAAGGGCGTCCATTTGTGCAGAACTTGTGGCGAAACTCGACAGAAAAGTGAGTTTTGTGCAGTGCTGAAGAAGAGTGATGTGGCAAAAAAGGAGAGTGTTGAAGCTTTTTTAGTTTTCTTTTCAAGTTTGACTAAAATTGACACTAGCAGGCTTGAGAAATGGCTGGTCAAGATTGTTAGGCGTTTTATAATGCGATTGTGGTTCAACAAAAAATCGAACATTGGAAAAAGCTCGAACAAACCAGAATCATCGTGGCACTTTCCTTCACTTTCTGGTAACTTTTATCGGTTTTTTCATGTAACTGCCACAAAAAACTGTTGCTAGCAAATTAAAATCATTTAATTACAAGGCACTCAGTAAGCAGCTTGAGCGCTCAATTTCGAACTGTATAGGAGCGAGTGGTTTTGCGCGCCGGCGAGGGCCTGCTCTGTTTGACTGCTCCCGAGGAGGGCTTCGTCTTCACCGAGGAGTACGGCCTGGTCTTGGTCTTCGTCTTGATGACCGCCAGTGAGGAGCGACCCGTCTTCCAGCCAGTTTTGCCCGTCTTTGTCTTCAGCTTCTTCGCCTGCCGTGACTCTTTAGTCTTGCAAGTGCCCGTCTGTGTGCTACCGCCGCCGCTTCGCCGGCCACTTCGCCTCTTCTTCGACTTCCTCCTCTTCTTGCGACTTCGACGGCGACGGCGACGGCGACTTCGACGAGCACTGCTTCGCAGACTGGACTGAGGGCTGCGAGTGTAGGTTCGGCTTCGTCTTTTGCCTCTGCCGCCGCCAAAGACCAGTGGAAAGGCTCTGTTAGAGCCGGCGGTGGCCAGGCCAAAGAGGGCACAGCACTGCGGCAGCAGGTCCTCGATGAGAACGTTGAGGAGGATAATCAGCGCCATGGTGGCGGCCATGCACAACGTCATCTCCAGGCTCAGCAGCGCCTGGTAGTTGTAGTTGACAAAGTTTGAAGGGGGAATGTACGGTTGCTGGTTCTTGGCAGTGCATGCTGGAAGAATGCAGAAAATGATGACTGCAACTGCAGTGCCCAAAAGCAGGATGGGACAGTGATGAGCAGCCATTTTTAATGGACTACCACGACAACTTTGCTTTATCAAACGCAACTAAAATCAATGCAATTTATATAGCTTTGTCTCACTCTCAACAGCAGTATTGTTAGATCACACATTTGTATATTATTATGATTATGATGGTTCTATTTTACAACGTTTAGCTCCAACTCGTCATCAAACACCTCCGACTGAACACTCATCTCTTGACCAGCCAGGCCATGAGGGCGGAGAAGTTGACGCCGGCAAAGATGCCCATAACCAGTGAGGCGGCGGCCATCATGCCAGCAGTGCCCGAGTGCTTCGCCTCCACCGAGCTGGGCGCGTAAATCATGCAGAGCGAGCAGAAATAGCCAGTGGTCAGACCGAGCAGACTCTGGCCGACGACAAACATTACATCAGAGTTGATCAGAACCGGCCAGATGCGAGTGGCTGGCGCAAAGTTGGCCATCAGGAAGAAGGGAATGAAGAGCAGGCGAAGGACGACGGCAATCCACAGGTGATTCGGCCCTGGAAACTGAAACCACCGAGGAAGAAAGTTTCCGAAGAGGGCACTGGCGTTGAACACCAGGAAACAGCAGAGGGCGGTGAAGTAGCGCTCGGTCCACTGGAGGGAACCGCCCAGGAAGAGCGGACTGACCGGCTCAATGTCTGCCGTGATCACCGGAAAGACGGAGAGGGTGACGAAGAAGACGAGAAAGACGTTCAGACACTGCGGCCAGGCGGACTTCATCACCAGCCAGTAGGGCGGACGGGAGGAGGGGGCAATCTCTACCACTGTCTTGCTGCCGCCACACTCTTCACCGCCAGTCTTTCCTCCCCCACCGCCGTTGATCATCAGCTGCTGCTGGTCGAGGACATAGTAGGCAAAAAAGCGATTGTACGGCAGGGCAATGTACGAGACCAGGCAGAGGAGGAGCATGGCCAGCGCCGAGGAGAAGTAGAAGATGGCGGCGGTCTGCTTGTTGGGCGAGGCGCTGATGCTCAGCCAGTTGACCAGCGAAACGAAGGTGCCGCAGCAGTTGGTGCCCAGGACGACGGCGTTGGAGTACTCGGGCAGGCGGGAGGCAATGCCCCAGAGTGTGTTCTGGTAGACGCCGTTGGCGATGTTCAGCACCACCACCGAGCCCATCGTCAGGTAGAAGAAGGTGGACGTCCAGGCGGTGGTGTCCAGCACCGCCAGGACGATCGTCATCACGATGATGGCCGTCTCCGCGAGGATGCCCCCCAGAATGCGGTTCTGAAAGCGGCCGCTGGCGAACTGCACAAAGACGTTCAGCAGACTGCAGAGGACGTTGGGAATCTGCGCCGCCAGGCCGAGATAGGAGAGGAAGTAGGCGACGTAGGTGCTGTTTGAGAGGGCTTGTCCCATCTCCTCATCGACCACGGTGAGTTTGTCGGTGAAGTAGGCATTGGCGTTGATGAACATGTTCCAGGGCATGAGGATGCCGATTCCGTGGAGGATCAGGGTGATGTACACAAAATGGTACCGGTCCTTCGGTGGCGTCGCCGAACAGGTCTCCGAAGAGGACTCGGAGGAGTCGGAGGCGGAGGAGAGGGCCCCATTGCCGGCAAAGTACGGCGAGTACTGCTCACTGGCGTTGCTGGCGTTGCTGCTGCTCTTCTTCATTGTTCTTCTTCTTCTTCTTCAGCAGTGGCCTGAGTGGTCTGTTCGGTGTGAAGTCTGAGTGCCTACTGAGGCAGGATTCACTCTCGGAGCGGCGTTTTAGCATGCTCGAGCTCGTCCTCTTCTACCAACCAACTATCCGAAATATGATTCTTCCTCGCCTTGCCTTGCCTTGCCTTGCACGCCGTACGTCTGTGCACTGGTTGTTGTAAAAAGAGAGAGAGAGATGCTTATCTACCGTAGGCTCGAAATCAGTCAGTCAGTCAGTCTCAGACTTCGGCTGGCTAATCTTCGTCCGCCTGCGACGGTGTACGATTAGCAGCAGCAGAAAACGAAGAAGAAGAAGAAAAGTAGCAATGGTGGCGGTACCAGCACCAGTCACCACTGGTGCGCCGGGGTGGCTGATAGTGCACCAGCAGTGCGGCACCTCTTTGCCTCAGCAGCGGTACCGTACACATTGGCGGGGAAAAAGAGGTTACATCGACGACTTTGCATCGAGCACTACAAATAGCAGCATGTGCAGCTTGTGCCATTGAACGATAAAGACCAGAAGAAGTGCACAGCTGTACAGTTGGAGCGGCAGCATTGTACCGATGTCCAGTTGATGCTGTTTCGCTGTTCTGCTCCCCTTTGATCTTCCTCAGACTAGCTTTCGTTTGCTAAATATACAACTGCTGAACTGCATATAAATGCCGTTACGCAGAGTCACTTGACTGGTGGTGACTGATATTGGTAGTGCACGGAAAGAAGATTGATCTATGGCGGAGATTGCTTTTGTGATGGCGGCGGCGGGGGAAAAAGAGGGAACATTGATTGCCAAATTAACAAAAAATAGTGCAGCTTCCATCGTTTTTCAAAGCGGCGATGCGAAAAGGGTGAGCTTTTGCGTACGCGTCCACCAGATGCCGCCAGGCGGCCAGGTCGACGCATTTGCGAGCACACCTTTTACGCGCAGGCCAACAAAAGCAAATCGGTCTCCGATGCGGCGGTGGTGCATCGGATGCACTGTGGCCAGGCAAAGGCTCCGTCTGCACAAGTGACAACAAGAAGTGTGTCTGCTTGTGCTTGTCCAACAGTCTGGTCCTGGACGAAGCGCTTCTTCAGCCAAACTTCACCATCACCATCATCGCCAAAGACGGCGGCTGCTAACATCATGTCTAGTGCCCTCTCGGAGCATCACATCTTCTCACCGGGTGCCCTTGTGGAGGTGCAAACGGTAACCACTGAGACGATAACCGGCGAAGTGCTGGCTTTTGAGTACGATGATCGTCTGCTGATTCTCAGTAAGTTCATGGGGGTAATAAGTTTGTGCTTTTGAAATACTAACAAACGGTTACCTTTGTAGAGTCTCAATCATCAAATGGAAGCGTCAATTCCAGCAACGTCACTTGTCTTAATCTTGACCTGTGTGGCGCCGTGAAGATTATCTCTGAACCGGACGCGGAACGTCTTGCTGCTGAAGGAATCGTTCCCAATGCAAAACTACCAGAAATTGATCTTAAAAAGGTTAGTAATCTTTCATTTGATATTCCCTAAGTTCAACAAAAACTACAATGTTTGCTTGATCAACAGCTAGACGAACGACTGGCAAATGCTATTTCTGAGCGTCGTCTTCTGGTCGAGGCTTACAAGAATGGCGCAGGACTTGAAGGCGTATCACTCTACACTCGTCTTCAAAAGACTGTGTAAGTTTATCTTGTTGTTAAAAGCTGGTCGATGCTAATCTTTTCTTGGCTTTCTAGCGGCGAAAGCTTTGGCATTTCTTGGGACCGCGACAGTATTATCATCGGCAAGAACATACGCATTGCAAAGCCGTACACTGCCGATTGCATTAGCTTTTTCAATACCGGTCCAAAGCCACCGCCAAACTTGAAGACGTCGCTCAACTACGCAAAACAGCTGGTGAGTACTGTTTAGAAATTGGTGGATCAACTTCATTTTTATCAATTTACATTTTTTTCAGGTTGAAAAATACTGGAACGATCAGAATAAAGCCTCCTACAATCTGACTCCGCTACCCAGTGGTGGATCACCACAAGCGCGGAGCACTACTACTAGCGAATGAGAGAGAATGCACACCTTCACAGTGCGTTCAAAGTCTCATTTTTCTTTTTTATGAATTTCTTATATATACAAAAAAATTAAAAATGGAAGCAACTCTAGCTTAAGTTTGAAAACGAAAACGATTCCATGATTCCGTATTAAAACTCTCTCTTTTCACGTGCACTCTATGAGTGCAGAAGACAAAAAAACATGTCATTGCGAAATTTTTTCGGTGTTTCCTAGTTTGTATGCTTGCTGCTGTTTGACAGTTGGCGGCTGCTGCTGCTAATGCAGTGCTCTAAATTGTCGGCGTCTCTCAGTGTGTGCACTGGGCGACCTGAACTTCGCCTTGCACGACGACGACAGTGTGTGTTTGTTTCGCAATCGATGACAGACAAGAAAGGAGGTGGCAGAGCAAATGCAAATGACATTTGCAGTGGTGGTGAGTTATGGACGCGTGAGATGAGGATTGGCGACACTGCTGCACTGCCTGCACAAGCTAGGCAGTGGGCACATGGACAATGGGCAATGACTGGGAGAGGGCTCCAATGGACTATTGAGTGGTGAGCAGATTAAGAGAGGAAAAGAGGGATGATGATGATGATGATGGGAATGGTGGTGGGATGACTAAGAACAGATCAACAGTGGTGGTGATCACCATCACTGATTTCCATTGTTCACTAGAAACTACTCTGAGAAAGCATGTATTGATTATCCTGCCATTATTCCATTACATGCTGGTCATCTTGTATTAGAAAAAAGTTTACGAATAACGGTTTACTTTACAGTGGTAATTACTGAAGTAATTAGTTAGTTAGGGTACGCATTCATCTCCATGTGATTTTTTTGAAAAAAATTGCTGCAATGCAGTTGCAATTTACATTAATTTCACCACCTGTTTTCCCCTTTTGCCCTCTTCCCTTTCGCATCAGCATTAATCTTCGTCACTTTCTTCACCCAAATAAATCTCTCTTTTACTGTTTGCCCTCCTATGCAGAAAGTGAATCCTCTATGTAAAAGTCCCCTGTACCTTCACTGGTCACCGGGCAATTACCATTCAACACAATTTGTCTGTCTGTCTGTTTGTCTGTGTGCTTTGCAATGCAAAGGAAAGGCAATGCATCTTTCTATTTGCTGTGTTTATTGTGTGTATGTTTGCGCTGGTCGTCCAGGTAAATTATATTTCATCTCCATCGCCTGATTACCTTTTCTCTCTATCGCCAAGACAATCGGCGCCAAGCAACAGTGGGCAGCGTTTGAGGAAGAAGAAGAAGAATAAGCAGTGCTCACCCTCACCGAGACACGCCCACTCTCATTCAGTGTTGGCGATGTGAATCAGCAAGTTAGGAAAAGAAAGAGAGAAAAGGCGAAACTTTGAGTTTGAAATGAAGTAATCGATGGTGGTCGTGGCGTGAGGGTGCGCCCACTTTTCTCCCTTTTCCTCTCTCTCTCTTTCTGCTGCACCTCCACCTCCATCGTCAGTGAGCACTGTCTGGCCAATCGTATGTACTCTCTTGAACCTCACCCTCGCCTCCACTTTGCCGAGTCAGTCAGCAGCACTCTCTCTCTCTCTCTCTCTCTCTCTCTCTCTCTCTCTCTCTCTCTCTC
>JAALOO010000921.1_pt1 | contig 23167 bp, 23 predicted proteins | sample 7257641 | NCBI WGS metagenome assembly JAALOO01 (sample SAMN14085613, study PRJNA598686) | mite metagenome | biome: ENVO:01001000; feature: ENVO:01001002; material: ENVO:01001226; isolation source: single female mite from University of Michigan culture on fish food culture... ...
ACCAAATTCGGCGATGGTAACATTTTTTGAGTCAAATCTGTTCACCGTGTTAATAACAAATACAAATCAGATTAAATCTAAATGTTATAGTGAACAACTTTTCTGTGATCACTGTTCACTACACAAAGTTGACTTTGAGACGATCCTTTCTTTTCTTTTACTTAACTGCTACTCAAAAGTTTCTTTAATTATTTTTAAAATCTAATTTGTAGAATGTAAAAACGTAACTTTAAACCCTATTTGACAAAATAAAAAAGTGTAGTGGCTCGGTAGCCCAGCCACTACAAAAATTTGATATAAAAAAAAGTATTTTTTGCGTTGGCAAAGTTGCTTTCAAATTTCTCGTTTTCAGCTTGTTTATAAAAAGTAAATAAAAAGTTGTACATTGAGTTTTATTTATACGAAAATATTAGTAATCATGCATAAAACATTTTTAGTTTAACTGCTCTTCTCCAAGCAATTCTTCAGATGAGACTTTTAAATCAGCGAGGTAGCAGGTGATGCGATGAGCGGGAAGACCGGTGACCTCCATTAGCATTCGCAACTGGACGCAAAGACAATCACGACGTGGTTGACCCAATATTCTAGCTTTGTGCTCACAGAGGCTGCAAGTGACCTCAAGATTGATTTCATGCACATTGGGCATTGTCACAGGCAGATTCAACCACTGTAAAGGGGAATGGTCGGGAAGGATTAAATACAAATACAGCACCTTCACCGAAAGCAACTGGTCACGGAGAGGCCGGGACGGAGGGTCAATGTATTTAACAATTAGACTGAGCTGCACTAGTTGACGCAATTGGGCAAGAACAAAAAAAGCCGGGGTAATGGTGTCATTTGACAGACGCAGTTTTAGGGAGGTGAGATTAGGAAAAGTGGTTAGGCGCAGAGAAAATAGTTTTTGAGACGAATAAGCAGTCAAGGGGTAACTGCTCAAGCAAGTGAAGCATCGGCGAAGCACTGGCTCATTGAGCTGGAAAATCTCGGAAACAGCATCTTGTAAATAATAAGTGAATAAATTTACTCGAAGATCTTCAGCATTTCCCGAAGTATACTGTTGAAGAGAGTGCAAAAAGTTAGTCAGACACTCTTTAGACACTCTGCCTTCAATGCTGATCTTTTTAAGCCGGGCCAATATGGGCAGCTTATGGGGGAACATAATAGAAAACATGCTCAAAGTCAAATACTGGAGAGCAGGCAGTGCATTGATAGAGTCGATAAGTGCTCCCGACTTCAATAGTGGATCATCTTCAGCGAATTTTTGTGAATAAACAGTCAGTCTAGTTAAGTGAACTCGCCACTTCCTTTTAGCCTGCAGCATCTCCATCAGGCATTTTAACGGTACAGAGGTGCTGTTAAAATATATGAGCTCGGTGAGCTGAGGGAGGGCGGACATGATCTGTTGGGTGGTGGCGGAATTTAGCTGTTTATCAGAGGAAAATTGCAGGCAGTTCCAAGCGGTGAGATGATGCAGTGGAAATGCAGGTCGGCCGTTAGATGAAATGGCCAGCAAATGAAGACCAGAACGATAACCTTTGTCTAAGATGTATTTTCCATTAAGAAACTCTTCCAAACACCTCAAACTTATGAAATTGGCAATGGTGAGCGATCTGACGGTAGTTTGATTGATCTCTCTGACTCGGTGATACCATTGAGGACAAGTCTGGTGAGCGTTGATTCGGTCCACCAGGCTCATCTGACTGACGATGGCCAGGAGACACAACTCTGGAAGATCTGCTTGTTGATGCTTGGAAAGAGACATTGGGGACAGTTGGTAGCGATGATGGGAAAATCAAAGGAAAATTAGCACGTGGAAAATAGAATTACTGAGTGAGAAGAAAACTGCCTTCAACAGCAACGGCCACAGCACGAGTGAGTTGAGTCTACTCTGAGTGCTCTGAGTGCTCTGAGTACTCTGAGTGTCTCGCTGGAGCTCTCCAAAGACCAGTAACTTTAACCGCCAAAACTCAATCTTAGCTCAGGCCAAGCTTTTTCACTCAAGTTTTGTCCCCTTCCTCACTGTTTACCACACAAAGTCAACTTTGAGACAATTCTCCCTCTTTTTTACTCAACTGTTACTCTAAAATCTCCTTACTTATTTTCAAAATCTAAATTTTTTAATAACTTGTAAAATGTGAAAACGTAACTTTAAACCCCATCTGACAAAATAAAAAAGTTTGATATGAAAAAAAGTATTTTTTGCGCTGGCAAAGTTGCTCTCAAATTGCCCGTTTTCAGCTTGTTTATAAAAATAAATAAAAAGTTGTACATTGAGTTATATTTATTTGAAAATATCATTAATCATGCATGAAACATTTTTAGTTTTACTGTTTTTCGCAGAGTAATTCGTCTGATGGGACTTTAATCTCCAAGAGGTAACAAGTGATACGATGAGAGGGAAGACCGGTGCCTTCCATTAGCATTCGCAACTGGACGCGAAGACAATCACGCAAATATTCAGTTCCAATTTTGTAAATTTTAAACTCACATAGTGCGCAACTGACTTCAAGATTGATTTCCTGCACATTGGGCATCGTCACGGGCAGATTCAACCACTGCAGATGGGAATGGGCGGAAAGGGACAAATGCAAACTCAGCACCTTCACCGAAAGCAGCTGGTCACGGGGAGGCGGGGGCGGAGGGGGGTCAATGTATTTAACATCTAGACTGAGCTGCACTAGTTGACGCAGTTGGGCAAGGACAGAGAAGGCCTGGGTAATGGTGTCACCCGACAGGCGCAGCTTTAGCAATGTGAGATTGGGAAAAGTGGTCAGGCGCAGGGAGAGCAGTTCTTGAAACGTATCAACAGTAAATGGGAGACAACTCAAGCGAGTGAAGCATCGGCGAAATTGCTTACTGAGCTGGGAGATCATAGAATAGCCGAATAAGCAATCCCAAATGAATAAACTTACTCGAAGCTTTTCAGCATTGCTTGAAGTATACTTTTGAAAAGAGTGCAAAAAGGTATTCAGACACATTTCTGACATACTACCTTCAATGCTGATTTCTTTTAACCGGGCCAATATGGGCAGTTCGCGAGGGAGCACCATGGGCAACATGTTCAGAGTCAAATACTGGAGAAAAGGCAGTGCATTGATGGAGTCGAAAAGTGCTTTCCATTGCAGTGGATCATCATCATCATCGTCATTAGGTTTTTGTGAACAAACAGTGAGTTTAGTTAGATGAACTCGCCATTTCCTTTCAGTTTTCAACATCTCCACCAAGTATTTTAACGGTACAGAGATGCCGTTACAATATATGAGCTCAGATAGCTGAGGGAAGGCCGACATGATCTGCTGGACGGTGGCGGAGTTCAGCTGCTTATCAGTCAAAAACTGAAGGCAGTTCCAGGCGGTGAAACGATGCAGTGGAAATTTGGGTTGGCATTTAGATGGACGGGCCACCAGATGAAGACCCCAAAATACATGTCTGTTTGATATGTCTGGGTTGTATTTTTCATTAAGGCGCAATTCAAAATCATTCAATAAAGTGTAAGGACTGGCAATGGTGAGCGATTTGACGATAGTTTGATTGATCTCTCTGACTCGGTGATACCATTGAGGACAAGTCTGGTGAGCGTTGATTCGGTCCACCAGGCTCATCTGACTGACGATGGCCAGGAGACACAACTCTGGAAGATCTGCTTGTTGATGCTTGGAAAGAGACATTGGGGACAGTTGGTAGCGATGATGGGAAAATCAAAGGAAAATTAGCACGTGGAAAATAGAATTACTGAGTGAGAAGAAAACTGCCTTCAACAGCAACGGCCACAGCACGAGTGAGTTGAGTCTACTCTGAGTGCTCTGAGTGCTCTGAGTACTCTGAGTGTCTCGCTGGAGCTCTCCAGAGACCAGTAACATTAACCGCCAAAAACGCAATCTCAGCTTAGGCCAAGCCTCTTCACTCAAGTTTTGTCCCCTTCCTCACTGTTCACAACACAAAATCTACTTTGAGACAATCTAGATTTGAACAAAACTAGATTTTTAATGATTTGTAAAACGTGAAAATGTAACTTTAAACCCTGTCTAACAATGTGATTTTTGCCCCTTCTCTTCAACCTTCATCCTTCTTAGGTTCCTCCTTCTGACCGGCCTTCAGGTCGAGCACGTACGAGTAGACGAGAGTGAGCCAGAAGACGTTGAAGACGATGGCGAGCAGCGCCTCAAAGAAGAAAACTGAGGCGACCACCTGGAGGACGGTGATTCCGGCGCACAGGGCCAGGTAGAGGAGCATCGCCGGCAGGCGCTCTCGCAGCGTCCCATGCAGACCTAGCGTCACCACGCCCAGACACGTCCACACGACGCTCCACAGCTGCAGTAGCTTCTGTGAGGAGAAAGAAAGAAAGAATAAATAAGGTTAGTAACGATGACTAGAACCGGAGCCAAAAACACTGACCCAGACTTTGTGCTGCACCGCCGGTGAAGTGCTGACAATGTGGAATGATCCGTAGAAGAGGAGGCACAGGAGGAGGCACTGCATCAGCACTGAGCCGGCAATGATGATGCACTTCTTCAGGAGGAAGCCTTCAGGGGAAGGAGAAGGAGATGAAGGATGGTTTGGTGGTAGTGCTGAGGGGGATGGAGATAGGATTGGAGTTTCGGGGAACATTGCCGATGAAGTTGGTGAGGTTAGCAGCAGCAGAAACAGTATATCAACTTTTTTTCAAGTTGTGGAAATCACTGGATTTTAATAATAACAAATGACAAGAGAAACAAACACGATTTTCACTTTGTGTGGTGGTGGTGATAGGCGCTGAAAGGCCATAAGAGAGAGAGAGAGAGAGAGAGAGAGAGAGAGAGAGAGAGAGAGAACACATCCGCTCTGGCTGCTGTTGGATATTCTGCTGGTAGTGGTGGCGGTGGATATCCGCGTAAAACTGATAAAAACAGTGTGGAACTGAAAAGCAGTGAGATTAGAGAAATGTAGAATGACAAAAGAGAACCTTACCAGGAGCAGTGGTCGCTCAGTCATCGGAGCGCAGCAGCTGCTCCGCCGAGCCGAGGTGTTCCTCTCCTCGAAAAGAGATGGCACCCACTGGAACGCCAGTGCGCAGAAGAATCCGCAACATCGCCGAGATGCACCGGCGAACAGAGGCCAACTTTTCCGGTGTTAAATCCTCCGCTCGAAATCCGCAATTAGTTACATTGCAGCCTCGACAGGTGAAGTAGCTAAGGCCAATGGCCTGCAGGTGTGGCATGGTTCGCGGAAGGTCCAGCCACTCCAGTTGATCGTGCGAATCACAGCTAAAGATCAACTCGAAACCCTTCACAGAGAGTAGAGGATGGAAATGATGATTGTCAGGTGTGCTCACTCCAAACTTAATGCTTAGCTTTAAGTGAACAAGGTGTCGCAAAGTGGCCAATTTGGAAAAGATGCTTTCAGCGTTAACAAATGGCAATTCCAGCGCAAGTGAAATGAGCGAGGGAAACTTGCTGCAAACGTCCGACAAGTTACAGTCCTGACTGAAACACAGGGCACAGTCACTCAACCGGACGATGCGCTCACGAAGGTGCTGTCGAAAAACACTCAGCGTCTGGATGTTTCTCTCTTCACTGCACAGCTCAATTTGAAGGAGATCGTTTCGTGTGGAGTACAGCTGACTGAGGAAGAAGGGCCAGTGGACGGAAAGGCAACTCAAGCTGAACTTCTGCAGCTGATCGAGAACGGTTAGCTCGTGCAGCTCCAGCCCTTCCTCGCCCAAGTCGATCTTCAGGTAAGTGAGAGCAGAGAGGGCGTTGATTGCCTCAAAGAGGGCACCTGTACCTCGGTACTTAGTGTTGATTGGAATGGTCAGAGTGAAGCTAGTCAGCTGCCGGCCCCAACCAGTACTAGACAAGAGCGCCGTCAGACTCTCCATCTCGCCACCATTGCTAACGACACTGCAAAGAAAGTTCAGCTCGGTGACAGCGGGAAAAGCGCCGATGATCGCCTGCACGGTGGGCTGTGTCAGGTCTTCAAAGTAGAGAGTGTTCCATTTGGTGCAGTGTCGAATGGCTGGAAACAGTGGGCTAGAGCCGTCTTCTGCTTTCATCAGACGCATACTTGGTGAGTAGAAGCCAATGGCAGAGCGATTGACGTTCCAGTCAATGTGCGAAAAGATTTCTCCATAAAAAACTTGATATACTTCAACAACGATCGTCAGCGAGTGGATCGTTTGGCGAGTGGTTTCAGGCACCAGATGACAGCCGTCTGGGGTGGCCTTGTAGGCGTTCAGCAGCTCCATGGCGGTCATCTGACCGGTCTTCTCCGGCTCTTCGACATGGGCAGTTGACATGGTGGCTTCAAGAGAAGTACGGGTGTGAAGCAAATGCTGACAAGATCGTGTAGAAAAGCGGCGACAACAACAGCAAAGCCAGCAGAGCGACTTGCTTTTTGAGGTTTGGCTGCACCTTTCGGCTGCAGTGCAGGGGGCACCACTGTGCGACAGCGTGTCACACGTGCTCACAAATTCTCTCTCTCATTTGCGTTTTGATCAGAATGCTGAAAAAAGCATTTGACTGGAAAGAGAAACTAAAAATTCGAAAATATTTTGTGTTGTGCGCTGTCCCCCCCCTTAATTGTAATTCAAAGCAAATTCTCGAACTACTGCAGCAGAGCACTCTTCTCTCCACAATTAAAACTCTCTGGCAGCCGTGTCACAGCAGCACTGCAATTGTCCAATCTGATTTCCTATTTTCAATACAAACGGTCTTCTTCACAGTTTGTTTCACATCAAATTTTTGTGTGTAGGTAATCACACAACATTCACCCATGGGCACATGTTGCAGCAATCCCTCGGAGTCGAACGATGGCAGCGGCACTCCGAGACTGTGCTCCGATGGCTCGTCGTGCCACTACCATCACTCACCACCAGCAAACAACAATCCAACGCCCAGTGAGGAGAACCGACCGTCAAAGGCGAGCTCTAAAGAGGACAGAGAATACAATAGAAGGGGAATAGTAGCCGAGGCCAAGACTGCTGACTCAAAGAAAGCTGCTGCTGCTGCTACGGTGCACAAGCACAAAGCTGTGGTTGCTGCTGCTCCTCAGGCTTCTTCAGCCGCATCACACCAGCCAGCTGCCAACAAGATCACCACTGGCGGTAATGGTGGTGGTGGCAGTGACCTTGGACCTTCGCTCTCCCACCTGAAGCTCGCCCGTGGCCCGCCGCCCAAAGTGAAGATTGACGAGGAGAAGATTATGCGCAACCTTCGCCGGAAAATGGCACTCTGCTCGGAGGTGGCAATGATTGGCGGTGGCGGCGGAAAATCTAGTTCTTGTACTGGCAAAAGTAATCATCACCACCACCACCACAACGGCAAATCAAACCTCCTCGCTGAAAAGGGACTGAAGAAGAGCTCCAAAAAGGAAGAGAAGAAGAAGGAGAAAAGTGCTCCAGTGAAGGGGGCAAAGAATAGTAGTGCCACAGGTGATGCATTGACTGGCACCGGTACCACTCAGTCAACCGGACTTCAAGGGGTGGAGAAGTCATCCCTCTCCTCGACTACCGGCTCCCAGGCCAAATCCGATAGTCACGTTGCTGATGAGGTCTGAAGAAGTCGAAGAAGAAGAAGACGACGGAAAAAAGCTTTTTGCAAAATAGTGCAAACGCACACTCATCTTTATTCAACCAGCAAATAAACTAATGGTGATTGGAGTTGTGGGTTTTCAGCAAATTCTCTCTACTTTTCCGATGCTCTTAAAACTGAAAGATAGGATTAGCAGCTAAGGAAGAACTGTCCGCTCTGATCTGCTGTTGCCAGCCTTATCAGTGACAGCCTTCACTGATGACTCTTCAGTGTGAAGCGCGCACTAAAGAGGGCGCGACTGGTTTTGGTGATGAAAATCGGAAAAACAGCTGAGCAGTGAAGCAGCACTTTTGGTGCCGGTATCGTCGAGGACACGTCGCGCAACGCGCTAAATCTTATCAGCTCGCCCCATTCTTCGCTCACCTCTGCTCGCGTGCACTCATTCACTCACTCACTCACTTGCTCAGCTTGGCTCTGATCTGCTCAACTTTCACCTTCGCATCGAGAGCTGAAGATTTTCCAATTCCATCTCATCTCATCTCATCTCATCTCATCTCATCCCATCTCTAAGACAGCTCCAAACAACAAAAGAAGGTAAGGAGAAACATCACCACCTCCAATCCACTCCAGCAAAAAGACGATCACCGATTTACCAAGTAAGTTCTTATTCTACTAATCATAAGGTTCTATTTCTAATTGCCGGTATTTCACTTTTTAGAAATCATCATCCTTTCACCAATTCTAAAACTCTTCCCTTCTCTCTTTCTCTTTCTCTTTCTCATCTCCTCAAGGATCCCCAATGGACACCAATGTCCACCGAAAGGAGGACAGCCCTCCACACTACCCGCCCGGCACTGACCCGGCTCAGGAGGGCTGGAAGGCGGCGGTGGCCGACCGCCTGGCGCTGGTCGCCGCCAGCGGCCCCTACCTCTGCGCCGACCGCTGCGACGCCCGCCTGCCCGACTGGCCCACCGTCCTCAACTTCGTTCTCGACGAGCTGCTCAAGACGACGGCACAGAGCACCTCTCTTCAGCCACCGCTGCTGCCGGAGCACAACGGAGCATCGATCGGTGAAGACGAAGGTGGTGATGGTGACCAGTGGCAACGGCAAAGAGATCTGGGCCTGAACGTCGCCGCCCTCGTCCGCGGCCTAATCACCAGCCTGTACGCGGAGAAGGGCCACCTCGACCACCACCACCACCACCTGAACCGAGTGAAGGCCTGCGGCTGCGGCGGCAAGGACCGGCCCACGGCGGAGGCGCTCAAGGCCACCGGCAACCGCCTCTTCACCGATAAGCAGTACCTGCTCGCCTTCAAGTTCTACACCGCAGCGATGGCCACTAGCCCCGCCGAGGACGGCACCGCCGCTGTCATGCGCTCCAACCGCTCGGCGGCCTCCTTCTGGCTGCGGCAGTTCGAGAACGCCCTCGAGGACATTGCCGCCGCCTTTCGGCTGGGCCTGCCGGCGGAGCGGATGGCTGGCAAGTTGCTGCTCCGCCAGGCGGAGTGCCTGCACGCCCTCGGCCGCTCCGAGGAGCTGGCCGCCTTCTACCAGGCTACCGAGAGCCGGGTGAAGGCGCCGGCCTTTTCCGACGCCGAAAAGGATCGCTGGCAGTTTCTCAAAGGGCTGCCGCCGCTGCCGAAGGAGGACACTACCCTCAGCATTAACCTGGAACAATTTCTTCAGGTGGGGGCCGTCGTGGAGGCGCTCACCTCGCTGGGACGCTTCGCCCGGCGTCCAGACAGTCAGTTTCAGTGGCTGAGCGCCAAGGTGAAGCTGGCTCGAGATGATGCAGGCAGTAAGTGTTGTTTTATTTGCGTTTTGCGTTTCTATTTCTAACTCTTTCTCTCCACAGAATTCCGTCTCATTGCCGAGGAGGCCATCTCACCGGGCGAAGTTCTCGCCGTCGTCAAGCCCTTCGCCACCGTCCCGCTGAGCGAGTCCTTCTGCACCAGCAACAACACCGCCCAGAGTGGCCACTTTGAGCGATGTCACCACTGCACGGCGACCATCTACCACTCCGCCGCCTACCTTGAGCACCCGAAGCTGCTGTTGAAGAGGCTGCAGAAGCTGCTTCCGAATCAGCCGCAGACGGCACCGAAGCACATTCGCATGAACAACCCGATCGCCTGTCCCCGCTGCTCTACGGTGCTCTTCTGCTCAGAGCAGTGCTTCCTCGAGGCCTGGGCCGCGTACCACCGCTTTGAGTGTGGCCACCTGCCGGTGCTGCGCTGTCTGGGCGCCGAGGCCCACCTCGCCCTGCGCTCTCTCTACGCCACCGGCTCGGCGGCCAAGGTGGGCGAGCTCTTTCGCGAGGAGGAGGCGGAGGAAGAAGAGGAGAAAGAGGGGGGAGGCTGCTCCACCGACGTTCCCTCCTCGAAGCTGCTGCTCAGCAAACCGCCCCAGTGCGCCCGCCTGGAGGTGATTGACGAGGAGTACCGGCGGCTGCACTTCACCGCCGAGCTGGACGGCAATGATGAGAGCAGGTTCCGCAACATGGTCACCATTCACCTGCTGCTCAACCTGGCCATGCACTCGGGCTTTCTGGAGGTAAGTAGATACCTTGTGTTGTCACCTTTCTAAATAGTGTTCTCCCTCTTTTCAGTTTGGAAACGACCGTCAGTTTGAGGACGCCAGCTGGGCGCTGCTCCGCCTGCTCCACCAGCTCAAGCGCCGCTGCCTGGTGGTGGCCCGGCCGAACCATCGCGCCCTCTCGCGCACCGACGCCGCCCACCGCTTTCAGGTGGCCAGCAGCCTGGCGGGCATTGTCGAGCCGGCGACGGTGAGCGTGGACGGCGAGGATGATAAGAAGAGGCGGAAAGTCAATCTGCAGCTGACCTACCTCAACACTCCGCTGGAGATGGTCCATTCTAATGTGCTGCTCGCCACGGCCACCCGCTCCATTGCCCCGGGGAAGAAGCTCGCAATGGACTTGAGCGGCGGTGGCCACTTTGAGACTGCTGACAAGTCGCCCGTCTCTGATTTGGAGCTTCTTGAGGTAGGAGGAGGAGGAGGAGGCGGACAAAAGAACTGAGCACAATTGCCAAGACAACATTATCATAAGCAAGAAAGGATGGAAGCATTTCATTTTCGCCTCGATTTTAGATTCTCGCCCACTTTTCACGGACTGACTAAGGAATTGCAAAATGCGCTTGTCAAACTCAGTTTTGCACTTTCTCACACACTACTCAAACATCATTACCTCCCTCTTTTTACTTCAAACGTTTCTAGGAACGAATGCACATTTACTATTTCACCACACCACCACCACCACCTTTTATCTTTTCACTTCCCTACTGTTCTCTATCGTTTCCCAAGCAGCAGCAACCAAAGCAGCCAAAGTGGTTTTATGATTTTACAACTTTACCAACTTTTGGCATGCATGATCTAAAGGGCAAACACTCACACAAGCACACACTAACACTTTATTATTGCTAAACATTTTTATTATTGGCCTTGCGACATGTCACCCATTGCCAATTTCACCACCTGCTGCTGCTTTATTACTAACATTTCCAGTAAAACCATTTCCATTTTAACATTCAAAGGTGCTACTTTGCGCTTCTGTGATAACATTATCTTTTTTCTATACAGGCTGATTTGAGAATTTCTCCCAGTGCACTACCAAATTGGTAATTTTTCTGCCGTTTTGAAAATTTTTCTAAAATTTTTTTCTTTTCAAAACTGCAGGCTGAAACAACTGGCGCCGAGGATGATGATGACGATGATGATTGTCACATCTGCAAATGCAAATTACGTCATTCGGCAAGTCACTGTCATCAGCGGCAGAAGAAGTTGGGGCAACAAGTGCATCAGCAAGCACGAATCTTCCTTCTCATTCCCTGCAGCTGCCCCACAAGTCGCCGATGTGTTTGGCTGCATGTGTGTGTGGTTTGTTTGGTTGTCTCATTCCCCCCATTGCCTGGTGACCGTTGCCGTTGTCACCACACAATTGTGATTGTCAACAGCTGCTGCTGCTACTTCTCCTGCACCGGTGACGTCCTCTTCTCTCTCTCTCCCTGACCACTTTACCCAAACGTGAGCACTCAAATCCAGCTCTCAAGTTTTCTCTTTCTCTGCACCGACCAGTTGCAGTGAGGCGTTTTATTATATGCACAGTGAGGTGAAACACTGTGTCACACTGTTTGAGTTTGTGAGAGTTTTTGGTACGGCAACGGTAGCAGCAGCAGCAGCTGTACATCAGCAGGAAACATCAGTGGCAGACTTTGCCTGCCTGTCTGCCAGCCAGTGGCTGGGCCTTTTATATCACTCTTTGAATTATCCTCTAAACTATCTCACAACTATTTCCTCTTTCCAAACTGACTCATCAAATCATCATTGAGCACCACATAATTAACACGATCTTGATTAGCACCGGCGGCGGCTGCAGCGATCTCCTCAGCGCACTCGCATTGTGCACCACCACCAAAATACACAACACCACCACGATGCATTTGAAACCCGACCACAATTTTAGCTAATCAACTTCTTTCTGGAATCATCTCTCTTTTCTAAATCTTATCCCTTCCCCTTGAGCTTATATTACCTGTTCTTTCAAGTAGTAGAACTATTTCTAGTCGTTGTTGTTGTTGTTTACCTTTTTAACGATCATCATGCCCACGCCCAACTACAACCGCCTCCGCCTGAAGACGTCAGCGGCCTCCGTCACCACCGCTTCGGTAAGGCTGATGCCCGCAGTGGTAAGGTCCTTTTGCGTCCGACGTTCTCTTTTGGCTTTCTTTCTACTTTTGATCACCCTTTTTGGCCTTCTGAGGTTGCTTGTCTACAGCAGCCGCCTGCAAGGTGGGAACTTCAGCAGCCACCGACCGACCTCTACAAACGGTCCCGGTGAGGCGGCGGCGGCGGCGGCGGCCGAATCGGTTTTAGAAAATTCGTCTTCATTCAACCTCGCCAACCTGCCCACCGAATCGCCCGCCCTCGGCGATTACCTCCTTCACACCAGCAGCTGCCTCATCCCCCGCGTGCCCCTTTTCACCGAAGAAGTTCTGCCCTTTTACAGACCAACGAACTCCACCTCAAAGGACTACCACTGCGCGAACACCTCCATCGTCGATCAGATTGTCCGCCTCAATGCAACGGCCGTCTTTATTCCGTCCTCTTTGAGCGGCTGCTCAGCTCGGGAGGTGATTCGCTCCGGTCATAATGAAGATCAAACCTTTGGGCAGAGTTGGAGTTCGGTCAAGTCCGGCGACAATTTTCCCAGCTCGGAAGCCATTTTGGTGGAGTGCGCTGGCGGCGTCAAGAAGCTGTTGCCGCTGGTGCCAGCTAAGAAACCATATCAGTGGGACGATGTGCCTCATTTAGAAAGAGACCAACTGCCGGAGAACCCGGTGAATGTTCTGCTGATTGGCATTGACGCCGTCTCACGGCTGAACCTCCTCCGGCACATGAGGCGGACGGCGGCCTTCCTCGACCGGCACAACTTTACCTCGCTGCTCGGCCACCACAAGGTGGGCGACAACACCATGCCCAACCTCTTTGCGATGTTCACCGGCCTAGCGAAGGACACCTGGTGGGCGCAGCTGCCCGCCTCGCGCAAGCTCGACTCGCTGCCGTTCATTTTCAAGCGCTTCAGCAACGCCGGCTACCTGACCACATACATTGAAGACTACCCACACTGCGGCCTCTTTACCTTCCACGGCGTGAAGGGCTTCAGCGGCCGGCCACCGACGGAGTACTACCTGCGACCGGTCAACCTGTGGCTGAGGCGGAAGTCGCTGTACGATCACACCTGGTGCACCGGAGGGCAGCTGGAGATGGAGGTAAGTGGATGGGATAGGAGAAGTAGAAACTGGAGTTGGAGATGTTGTATTCGAAAAAGGGGTTCCCCAAAAAACGTACAGCGTTCTCTTTGTTTACGTTTTTTGAAATCACATGGGACTCCCAAGTTGGAAGTTTAATTTTTAGTTAAAACTCTAAACTTTTTCCTTTTTTCTTTTCCTTTTCTCAGTACTACTACAACTACATCCTCGAGCAGATGGCGGCCTTCCGCGACCGCCACCAGCCCCACCTCACCTGGATCCACCAGTCGACCGTCAGTCACGAGGAGGTGAACAACTGCCAGTGGGCGGACGGGCCGGTGGTGCGCCTCCTGGAGCGCCTCTTTGCCGGCGGCCACCACCGAAACACCGTCATCGCCTTCTACTCCGACCACGCCATTCGCATCGGGAAGATCCTCGAGACGGAGAGCGGCTTCCACGAGACCCGGCTGCCCTTTCTCTACCTCTACGCGCCGGAGGAGTTGCGCCTCAAGTCAGACTCTGATGGAGAGCTTCTAAAATCGAAACAGCTGCGGGCGATCCTTGCCGAGAACAGCCGCCGCCTGACCAGTCACATGGACGTCCATGCGACGCTTCGCCACCTCCTCACGGGCCAGCCACCGACGGACGAGCCGCTGGGCCGGTCCCTCTTTACGCCCATTCCCGAGGAGCGGACCTGTCCGCAGGCGGGCGTCCCCGAGGAGTACTGCCTCTGCAAGCGCTTTGTCGCCCTCGGCGCCGACCACCGCACGGCGAGGGCCATAGCGGGCAAACTGGTGGCCGGGCTGAACGAGCAGCTCCGCCAGAGCCCCGAGTACGTCGTCAAGTGCGCCGCACTGTCCCTTGATCGGGTGGTCACCGCGAAGATCGCCTTCAGCGGCGTGGACCAGGGCGAGAAGAAGGCGCTGGTGAATCTGCGCCAGGCGTTGGTCAGCCTGGTGTTTACCGTACTGCCCAGCGGGGCAAAGTTTGACGCCACCGTGAGGACCACTTTTATCAATGGAAAAGTAGGAGGAGGAGAGGACGCTTCAAAAGATGTCCTTCGTGTGGACCTCAATGCCACCGCGGCCGTGGGCAAGATTGCCCGCAATGATCGGTACGCGGAGCAGGGCGCCTGTGTGGCGGGCAGCTCTGTGGAGACGTTTTGCTACTGCAGAAGGCGAAGAGTTGGAGAAGTTAGTGGAGGTAGTGGAGTTGGTGAAGAGATGATCAACTGAACTCAAATGATGATGATGATGATGTCGCTGTGATAGGGGTAGAAAAGGAGAAAGGCTTTTCTATACACTGATTTTCCGTATTGTTCTGTACAGTGGATCAAAATCCTGTTTTTCTATATAGTAAAATCTTGTAAATAAAACTACGATTCCGGACTAGTAGAGGGAGCGAGTAGACCCATCGACAGCTGTTTAAAGTTTGTATGGGAAAAAGGTTTTTGAGAGAGTTGCTAACTGGAAAGTGGTACCCGATTGCCTTAGAGATGGTGATTATGAGAGGTGTGTAGATCTGATCAGCATTTCACTGTCTCCCCTTTTCTCTCTCAGACTAATTAGATTGATGCTAATAAATTTACAGTTTAAAAGACTAGTAAACCGACTAATTTTTTCTCGTTAACTTGTGAATTGAACAGGTGAAAAAGTTGTACAAACTAAAATAAAAATAACTCTAAAATTAAGTTCAAACTGTGCTGAAATGGCGCAGCAAGCAAAACTCGTACAACGCAATTGTTTTTTATTACTGCCGTGAGAGTTTTGCTTGTAATAAAAAGAATGGGGGTAGTCTGTATAGTAATCAAAACCTTTTATCGATTGTTATGTTGCCACCACTCAAGCTTAAAAAACTCTGATTCTCGTAAAAAATGCCAACACCTGGTGATTATCACCACTTCCGATTGTTCTAGAAAACCGTACTAAAACAGTGTTTGTCACTTGTCGGCACAGCGTATATAATCCATCCAACGCCAACGGTTTTTTTATCATAACTACGACCTGTTTTTTCTTTAAATTCAGCCATGGGTATTCCTGGTTTTCAGAAATACGTTTCAAAAAAGAAACTGTTTAAACAGCAATGTTTGGAAAACTGTACACTGGTCGTTGATGGCCACAATCTACTGATCACTCTTTACGGTTGTTTTCGTTTTCATCACAGTGACCAGTCTTTAGGAGGCGATTATGCAAGTTTTGCACTTTTTATTGAATCCTACTTTGATGCATTTGACAAGCATCACGTGACACCGGTGGTCATCATGGATGGTTCTTCAGGTGACAAAAAATTTGCTACCTCGCTGCAAAGACATAAAGAGCGTCTGGAAAGGGCAAAGTTTATTTACCGAAATGGCAAAAGTACACGTGGAACGATTATTCTTCCGTTGCTCTGTTCCTATTTATTTGTTCAGGTTGGTTCAAAACTCAATTGATTTTTTTCATTTTATCTCATTACATTCCAGATCCTTCAAAAACGAAATATTTTTGTTTTTACCGCCACCAACGAAGCTGACGACATTCTCCCTACTATTGCCAAAGACCTAAATGCTGCCCTTCTTTCTGGTGATGGTGATTTTTTGCTAGAGGACATTCCTGGTGGAGTGATTGAGCCTAAAAGCCTTCAAAATTGCAAAAAGGGGAAACTAAAAAGACCTCATTTGCTTTGTCGCCTTTATCGTCTCTCTCGTCTGTTAGAGCTGTTTCCCGGATTAAATGGCACGTTAACGCCCATAGCTAGTCCCCTTCTCGGCAATGATTACGTTAAACAAAATCAAAAGGTGATCGGTAAACTGCCCAAGATAGTTAAATATCAACCAAAAGAAAAACATCAAAACATTCGCACCGTTCTCAGCTGGTTAGCCACTCAGTCGTCGCCAACCTCAGTTATAGAGAACCTGAAACGTGTTTGCGGATCAAGTAATGATGTGATTTCCTACATCGAGCAGCACTTCATCAAGCAACCGAAAACAGTTTGCCAAGTGAAACCAAATCAATCGATTGAGGAGTACTTCAAGGCTAACTACGGCCGTCTTTTCATTAAGCCTGAACCAGGCATTCCCAAATGGCTTCTTGAAGCAGGAGAAGGCGGACAACTGAAACGGCGAATGATCTCCATTTTTAGCTCTCAAATAGAGTTTTGTCGCCCGTTAGCAGAAGATTTTTCACTGACTAACTCCTCTTACGAGACAACCTTTGAGCTGTGCGACTACATTTACGGTTTGTTGCGTAGGAGCGACGCCAGCCCGCGAGTGGTCACTCAAATCGTTCGTGTAGGCAAGAAATTGGAAGAGCATAAAAGGCTGCCTAAAACAACTGTGAGTTTTTAAAGGTTAATTTAAGCACCGTTTTTTACCGTACAAATTTGTGCAGATTGGAAAAGAACGACTGCCTATGCTGGCAGACATTGCTTCTATGGATCAGAGTAATCGCCTGACCCTTTTCTACCGCATTCTCAGCTTAAATGCTGATTTTACTGATGATTTGAAAAAGTTGTTTTTAAACAGTGATTTGAAGATTTCTAAACAATATTTGACTCAGCTTGAAACATTTCTTATCTCTACTATTTACTTGTCGCAGCACTTTTCTGCTGATCTGTCTATTAATTTCTTGTATGCTTTGCTGGTTAACATTTTGTTCATGGGATACTATTCGGGGGCTAACGCTTTGATTCCAAAACTTTTAGAACTAAAAAACGTTGAAACCAGTAAACTGGTGGCAATTTTGAAAAAATTTGATAAAATTCCAAGCCTCAGCTCAATCAATTATCAACCTCGAATCGTTCACCAGTACAATGCCTGGCAAAACTGCTTCAACAGCATTGCCCTTCTCGCGTCCATTCTCAATTTGTCAGACTGTAAGTGAGCTGCTTAATTATTGAAAAAAGTTTAACACATTTTTACCAGATTTCCACGCCGATGCACTGATTTTTGGCTTGCAGGGCTCCTTTATCTACAACCTAACGCTAGAGTTGGCTAAACAACCAGCCCCGCTTACTTATTTGAGCTCTCTTCTAGGACCACAAGCTTTCCCGCTTTTTGGGTCCGTTCTCCGTCCTGTACTGGCGCACTCCAAGCAAAGTTCTACAAATTCTGGCAACTGAAGTTTTGCCAAAAATGGGCAAAATGCAAGCCAACTTTACAGTGACAGTGGAGTTGATGAGAGTACAAACAAATGAATAAACTTGCTTTTAAAAAGTGCTAACTTTTTTAATCATTCCTGGCTAGTAATTAATATCACGAGTGCAGAGCTGAAGAATGAGCGCCTCACCTCTCAGCTGCTGATTGTGGTGGTAGTGATAATGGTCATTGTCGCTCGTTTTCCTCTTCACCGACTTGCCACGGATGAGAATGGCCGTCCGTGGAATGGACTGTGGTGAGTGACCACCGTTGGCTCGCTTAGCCTCTGTTTGTTGATGCAGTTGGTGATGGTGATGCTGATGCTGCTGCTGAAAAAGCATCCTCAGCGAGGGCTCCTCTGAGGTGCAGAAGACCTGCTGCTCGCCGGTCTCCAGCTTGGTCAGGACGAGAGCCTCTAAAAGAGGTAGGGAGGAGTAGGTGGTAGTTGAAGTGAGAGGAGGCGTTTCAGCCAAAGTTTTCGATTTTGTTTTGCTTGTTATGGCTGGTGCTGCTGCTTCGCCGGCGTTTTGAAAAGAAGGTGCTGCTGCTGCTTCAGAAGATGAAAGACTTTTCCCGTGGTGATTGTTTTCAGATAGATGAGCTGACTGACCACCTCCCCCCGATGTCCACGCACTGAGCAGCTGACTGGTAGTCGCCTGTAGGCTGGTGGCGTTGATGAGGCCGCTGCTGGCCAGCGTTCGCTGGAGCTCATTTAGAAGACCTCCTCCACCGTTTCCGCTGGACCCTAAAGACTCGGCCAACTGATTTGTTGCTGATAATGCCATAGACTGCGGCAGCCATCGCCGCAACGCCCTCGACTGAATCTGCTGCAGATTGGCCAGTATCAGCTGCGGCCGTGGACTGAGCGAGCTGACCACCGGCGAGGTGAAGGGCGAAAGCGGAGAGGAGGTGGAGAAGGGCCGCCACTCCAGCTCCAGGCGGAGGACGGTGCCCAGGTCGGCGTCGCTGAAGAGGATGTTCACCTCTTTCAGGTGGTGATAGGAATGACCGCCGGACATTCGCTCAGTGTTGTCATTGCCTCCTTGGCTTCCTCCATTTTCATTATGATCAGCAGCTGAGCTGGCCTGTTTGTTGAAGGACACCTCCGTAACCGTGCGACCTCGACTGCCGACCACAGTCACCTGAAGACGGCCACTGAGGAGTACTGAATTGTCGTTGTACAGATGTGAAGAGGAGGAGGATCGAGAACTTAAAAATCCTCCGCTGCTTCGTTGCATCATCCTCTGTTGCAGCTGACTGACTCGAAGCACCACCTTCAGATCGTAGTGGTACTGACAGAAGGGAGGTCGGTCAGAGGTTTGCAGAAAGTAGGAAACTGCCTGATTAGATGAGCTGCTTAAATGAGGGTGATGGTGGTGAAAGTGGTGATAGTATGCCTGAGAAGGATGCAGTCGACCTAGCTGTCGGCGAAAGTCCGTCAGACTGTCGAGGCCCATGCGAATCGGACAGGCGGTTAGATTTGCTGTGTTTTGTTGCAAGTTCAAGTTTGAGTAGCACAGAGCGTCGTACTGCGCCTCCAGCAACTGGTCGGTGCACTGGCCACTGGTGAAGTCCTCGTAGCTGGCGCAAGGGTAGGCGGTGAAGGGACCTAGGATTAAAAAATGTAGAAATTTTTTGAAATATTTTGTCGGTTTTAAGGTATTTATTTACACTCCGAGTTGATCGTCTCAATGTAGAGAAGAAAGGCGCGTAGGTGGTTGCAACCGATGAAGCGGCGGATGCCTGTGGAATGGAAAAGATTTTTAGTGATTTTTGATGAAAAAAGATTTTTACAAACTGACCATCAAAGACTGTCCTCTCTTTGCTGATCGAGTCCCAGACATTCTTGATGGGCGCCTCTTTGCAGCCGGGCTGCGTCACGCCGCCGTTGGGAAAAAAGTCCACGTGTCCCACCTAAAAAGTAATCAATCAATCAATAAAACTTTTTACTTTAAAAACTACGCCCACCGATTGATTCATGCCAAAGCCGCCGCTGATAATCGAAGCGCCATCAGTGTGAATCACATCGACAAAGTCCGCATCGCCCGGATCTAACCGAACCAGTGGATCGGTGTACTGAAAGTACGGCTCCGCAGGGTCGAGACCTGAAAGAAAAAAAGGAAATGGGTGTTGAAATTAGAGTTGAAACTAAATCCCTGGAAGCGTCTAATTAATCAGTTTGTTAGTAGTAGTTTCTTGCCGGTGATCTGCCCGACCGGAACCAGCGACCCAGTGTAGCCGGCAATGTGGGCGCCCAGGCTGTGGCCAATGAGGTGAATCGACGAGGCGGGGAACCGGTCAGGGTAGGTGTCCTGCATAAAGAATGTAATTGATTAAATGATTTGAGTTTTTGAAAAATAGTTGTGATTTTATACCTGGATCACCCGAATGAGGTGGGCAATGATGGCGCCCACCAGCCGCGTGTTGGCCACCGCCTGTGTGTAGGGCGGACTGGCGCCCAGGCCCCAGTCAACGCTGATTACATTGAATTGCTCCTGTTCCTTCTCTTGTTCGCGGTTCAGCAGTGCGGCGCTTAGCTCCTGCAAAAAGTGATCATTAGTAAAAAAGGAAAAATATAAAAGAAAGTCATTAGCATTTTTACATAAAAGCACAATAAAAAGGTAAGCCGAGCACGCTTCACAAAGCTCACAGAAAAAGATTTTTTTGCTAATCGGTGGTAATAAAAAACGTCTTCTTCTCCGCTTACCCTGATCCAGGATTCGTCCCCGCTTTCCAGGTACCCGTGAATGATAATTTTCAGGCGAGCTGCCGGGTGAAAGTAGGCTGACTTGAGGAAGCGAACTGATTCGCTGTACGGCAGACGCTCAGCAACCGACGGATTAGCTCGGGTTCGCAGGCTGAAGGCAACTCTAATAGCTGACGGCGGCTCCGGAAGCAGATTGATCGGCCGGTAAATGGAGCGAAATGGAGGCTCATTGACGCGGTAGCAGCCGTACGGCTCGTAACATCGGCCGCCGTTTCCGGTAGCGCCAGCATTTCCGGTGATTTTCTTTTTGTTTGGTTTTTGGGAAGAGACGGAGGAGGAGGAGGAGGATCTAAAGGGTAGCGCTTCGCCTAATTCGTTGGCTGAATCTTCGTTTGAAAATTGAAGGGAGTTGTTGTGGTTAATATGGTTAGAAGAATGAGAGTGAGAGTGGGCGGAAAGTGAGGAGATAAGAGCATTGAGCGGTCGCGGGAGTTTAACTTTTTCTGCGAAAAGATGTTCTAAATTAGAGAGAAGCGGCGTTGAAGAGTTGGAGTTTGAGTTTGAAGAGCTAGAGGAAAGTCCTTGAAGAGGCTTCACCAGAAGGTCGGAGAAGAGATCATTGAGTGACTGCGAGGCAGAATGCAGCTTTTCCTGAAGACTGCTTCGAGGGCTTTGGATTGGAGGTGAAGGCGGGGGTGGAGGAAAAGGAGGCGGTGGTGCGTCAATAAAAGAAGATGAAGGTGCTGAAATATTGTGGACTACCGGCTCACTGGGCAGTGCTAGTATAGGAGGAGGAATGACGTTCAGCGCAGAGACTGCTGCAGAAGATGATAAGGAGGATGAGGATGAGGATGAGGATGAAGGTGAAGATAAAGAAGATAAGGATGCAGATTTAGGAGTTTGCTCGTGCTTGTAATTTGACGACAACTGTGACACAGCAGAGAGAGGCCCTCGAAGTTGTTGCTGTTGCTGACTGTTTTGAGTGCCGGGCAGGGAAAGTGCTTCGATTTGAAAGAGACAGAAAGCAAAACAGAGTGCAGTCTTCATTAGCAAAGCGGACGGTGCTGATGACGAAGACGACGGCGGCAATGACGAAAACGGCGATGGCAATTGAGATAGCAAGATAATTGTTGCCATTTTCATCGTTGCTGCTTCTGCTCGACTAGACTTGCAGTACTGGTGTTACTTTGTGACACTACTTCTGCTGCTGCCTGAGATCAGCGTCTGAAGAAGAAGAAGAAACTGTTGACGAGTACAAGTTTGCTGGCTGCTGCTGTTGGTGGTCATCACTGGACACCGCTATTCAGGAAGAGCCATTGGCGAAGAAAAAGAGAGAGAGAGAGAAGAAAGAAGAAGATAAAACAAGACACCGCTGTGCTCTGCTCTTCTGCTGAGGTCAAGATCGGCACACAGCAACAGCAGCGGTGGTAACTTTTTATTATCTCCGTAGTGGCGACCACACTGGTCAGTGACCACCACAGTGACCGCACAGATAAAAAGTCGACGAACTGCTGACCAAACGGGAGAGCAAAAGAGAGAGCCGTTATTAAAAGAAGAGAGTCAACGGGAGACGGAGATTTTACGGGCAATCCTGTTGTTCGGGCAGTGCCGATCAGTTAAAGACGATGCAGTGTCGATGATGATGTTGCCGATGATGATGGTGGTGGTGGTAGTGGTGATCAACAAAGAGGGGATCGTGATTTACTGTGTTGAGGAGGGGATGACCCACATCGGTGATAGTGGTGGTTACCTGGGCTGAGCGGTACAAATGATGGCGGTGTCTTTTGGCAGTCTTTGTTAGCTGTTCTGTCTCTCTTCAGCTGTCTCTTCAAAATCGAAAAAGAGAGAAGACACTACTCCTCTCTCAACGAGTTCAATCCCCCACTTCATCCACTGTAATGGTAATTTTGTAGAGTGATCGAGGGAGAAAGATCAGAACGCCCACCACTTTACCACTGCCGTTCTGATTATGATTATAACCGGAACTATTAGCCAGCAGCTAATGGGCAGAAGTTTGCACTGGCTCTTGTTATGTTATGACTCTTGGGTGAACGAAATGAGCAAAAGAGAGAGGGAGAAAAGTATTGTGCACTACTGGCTGGCTATGGGTGGTGGAGAGAACAGGCAGGGCCATTACTGGCGCCTATTGTTATTAGTGCCTGTGGGTCGACTATGGAGAAGAAAATCGGTGGAAGGAGAAAAGAGGAGAAGAGATGTTGGGTGACAGTGGTCGTGGTCGTAGTCAGAGGTGCTGGTCTTGAAGAGCAAAAAGAGAGACTAGAGGAGAGATTTGTGCTAATGGCAAACTAATGAAAGATTGGTGCTGTCTTGGCTTGAGAAGCTTCTCCACTTTGAATGCCTAATTGATCAGTAGCTGGTTAGCCTGCTAGTTAAGTAGGAAGCCATTTAGTGACGATGGATGGAAGAAAGGAAGGAGAGAAGAGTGTAAGGGTAGGCTATTGATTGAAGTGAAGATCAGAGCGATTCCTCTTCTTTTTTTGAATGCACTCTTCTCATTTTTGTCGTTTTTGTGCTCAACCCTGAATCATTTCTAATTGGGTCTTCTTTTTGCCCTATTTCTTGTTCTTGTTCTTTTTTCTTCCTTTTTTCTTTCTTCTTGCAAATCGGCCCGATTCTTTTTTGTTTCTTTTTCTTTCCAGTCTGTGTCATCGATCGACGCCTCATCTCTCTCTTTCTTAGGCAGAAAGTACGCTGAGTTTGCACACTGATTTCTTTTGAAGCAAAGATTTTGTTCTCTTTGTTTTGGCGAGCCAAAAGAAAAAAATGGAAAAAAGTGAAGAATTGCACAGAGCATAGTCGAAATAGCGGTCGATGTAGACGTCGAGGTCGACTGACTAACTGACAATACAGCGTTTTGCTGTGTTCTCCTAAAGTCTCAATCTTTGATATCGATTCTTTCTTTTGCCATAAAAGAATAAGTCCAGGTAGCCTCTTGAAGAGAAAGAAAAACCATTGGTAGCCATTGGCGGTCGATAAACCTACCCACCCATTTTTTTCGGTAAGCGCTCTCTCTCTCTCTCTCTCTCTCTCTCTCTCTCTCTCTCTCTCTCTCTC
>JAALOO010000922.1_pt1 | contig 23160 bp, 12 predicted proteins | sample 7257641 | NCBI WGS metagenome assembly JAALOO01 (sample SAMN14085613, study PRJNA598686) | mite metagenome | biome: ENVO:01001000; feature: ENVO:01001002; material: ENVO:01001226; isolation source: single female mite from University of Michigan culture on fish food culture... ...
CCCTCTACCATTAAAAGTCAGTCTGGACTACGTCATGCTTGTAAATCTCTCCGCCCACCGCGTTACCAACATCTTCTCTAGTTCAAAAACTTGACCATGTGATTGCTTTGAAAAAAATTTTGCTAAAAATGAAATTAGCACCGTTTAGGAGTAATAAAGTTGCAAAGCAAAGAAATTGTAAAAAATGTAATTTTTTTGAAATGGGTTTCAATCTTCCTTACTTTTACACTCTAATCAATTTTTAACTTAAAACTTATAACCATCACACTGCGATTTGTGGTTTTTCCAAAAAGCTTAACGTCAACTCTTCGATTGCTTTATCCGTTTAGCTTTGCAAACTGTTACTCTGTATGCATTTCATTTTGTCCGAGTTGTTTCATTTTAAGCAAAATCTCCATTATCTTTAATGATGATGCCCTCAGCAGCCCTCAGTACGAAGACGATCATCTTTAGGGCAGCTAGAACGAATGTAATGATGATGACTATTAAGATAATGACTTGTACGTACTATTTGGACAGTATCTGACGCGACACTAAATATGAAGAAAGTAAAGACATGAATGCATGCCCATAAGTTGAAATAAAATATTAAATTACTATAAACTAAACAAAATTAAAATAGGTCATTCAACGGGAAGATTGAACTAAATTCTGAAAAAAGTGACTCAAAGACGTTTTCCCCTTTGGGAGACTTGCATTATCTTTCTAACTGTTTATGGCAAACAATAGCTTTAAAGTGAAAAGCGTTTTTGTCAACGGGCCAACTTAAATTTGAATATCCTTGATATGCAGCGACTGGTTGAGTGTCATTTAGGCATCATTGCATTCAAGTCAATTTATAATTCATTTCTTTTTAACTATTGATTTAAGAAAAAATTCTCTGGTTTAACAATGATTTATATTTAACTTTTTTAAAATTAAAAATAACAGATAAATATGATTTACTTGCATAAACAAAAGTATTTTAAACAAAAAATATTTTGCTACAAATTAGATGTGTTTTCCATTTGTTTGCATTTACTAAAAACAAAAAATTTAACTTTATAAAAAAAATTAATTTATATTTTTTTAATATTAAATATGTTAACTTGATTATGAAATTTAGTAAAGTTTAAGCTTTTTTAAAATTGTTTTGTTTTTGAATTGTTTTTGGTTGTTGTTAAATGCATAAAATTATTGGCGTGGCAAATTCGCATTAGTTGAATGTAAAAATTCAACTTCCCTTTTTCTTTTTAGTTTTATTTTCATTTCCGTTTGTTCTATATTTTTCTCACAAGTTTTCATTCTCTTGTTTTATGATTAATATTTTTATAATGTAATCACAGACACACAATCATAGTGCCATTAAAATTTTTTCTTTAGTCTATTCGTTACAATACAGCGTTTTACAGTAACTTGTTTCAAGAAAAAGCAGCAACAACTTTACTTTAGGATTTTGATTAATGGAACTGTGAGTGATGCAGTTTTGTGTTAGCTAGATTTCCGGGTTTAGATTATAAGTAAAATGATATAATGAACAAAAAATTTTTAGTAAAGCTTTGTTTTAAAAAATTATTTATAAATTAGTTAAAACAGCAAGTCATTTGAATATTTATTTAAAATTTTAGTTATTAAAAATTTAATTTAAAATGTTTGTTTCACTGCAACAATTTTAAAAATACCGTTATATTACATCTTTAAACTAAAAGTCGTAAGCAAAAAACAGTTTTATGTTTTGAACATTTTTATTAAAATGTTTTGCAAATAGCTATGTTTCAATTATCTCCAATTCAGAAATTGATTGTTCAACTTGCCATTGCTACTAGTAGCCGTTTAATTGAATTTTTTTCTTTTTTGTTTCAGTACTTCCCCTCTCCACCAGCGCACAAATTTAGCTAATTGTTTGCTTGTGTTTCACCAGCAGCCAGATAAGTGCTTTGCACTGACAATCGCCAAGAAATAGGGGAAAACACAACAATTGCCTTAAAAGAAAGTTTCTGGATTTGAAATTTGGTGCAACAAAAACTCAAATTGATTTCATATTTGGTAATAATGCTTTCTCAAGCAACTCCCTTCTAAAGTCCTCAATCAAAACGCAAAGTAGCATTAATCAATTATTTCATTTGTGAATGACCATTTCCGCTGGCAAAAGGCACTGGTAAATGATTGCTTAAACATTAGACCACGCCTGTTTGACTTGGAATTGTTTTTTCTTTTATTCGAACTCAATAGCTAAATCCGACAAATTTCCAATATCGCTGTATCTGTCTTGCCTTCTTTCGTCCAAACAAAATATATTATTGGAATGATTTATAATTTATGGAAAACTGGATCGTTCAATACTTTGTCTATAATTATATTTCTCTCTTTCAGACTGTTTTTCCTATTATTCGCTGTGTCCTGTCATTTTTGTCCTAATGATTCTGTTTTTAGAATTCAGCTTGGTTTAGCGAACAGCACAACAAATTCGTTGTTGATTTTTAGAAGAAAAGTGAAAATCAATACAAAGCAATGGATTGTGAAAGATGGAAGAATTTGCTATTGATGTTTTAAATTTGTTTTTCTAAATGATTATTTTGTAGTTAGTATTTTTGATTGTTTTGCTAAAAACTAAATGTGTTGATTAGCGTTTTAATAAAAAAATTTAAAAAATTGATAAAAATTGATTAATTTTTGAATTTTTAAAATAAAAGTTTATTTGTTGCAAAACTTTGATGTTTGCAAAAAAATTTTGTATTTTTTGCACCTAAAGTCAACTTAGTACCGCAAAAAATTCCTATAAAATGGAAACTATCAAATGTCATTTGCTTTGAAAATTGCACATAAAGTTGCGTATAATTTTAAAAATCATTTATTTTCTTTGTGCATCATATAATTTTCTTCTTGTACGCCAGTAAATATTTTCCCATCGTTTTCCCTTTAGTTATGCATAGACTTTTTATTTTTTATTCCTAGTTCTGTCTTTTCTTGGGTTTTTTGCGAAGTATAGAAAAAAGGATGGCTACAAAAATTCAGCGGTCTTATCAGCACAACCATTGTCTTCTTTGTGTTACTGATTTGGTGTCAGTTGTACTTTCGCTCGCAACGTCGCCGACACTCAATTCGTTAATGACTGTAGAGCCGTTCTTTCACATTTTCCCAGGCGCTCACACCCTCACACTCATTCATTCATTTGCTTGTTTGTTTGTTTGACTTTTTTCCTCGTCTCTGGTAATTTTCACCAAATTGATTATTAGCAGCCAGCTCGGCTCTGCTCAACATGGGCCTTGCTGGGTGCTATTGATTTTCACTGGTAGTTTTCTTTAACAGGGCCTCCCTTTTTTGCTCTTTCTTCCTCTGCCAGTCACCATCTGTTTTGTTGTGCAAGCAACTCGCGGGGTCTGCCCAAATCGATCGATCCTCATCTCCTTGGCTTCATCTTCTGTTTTCCCTCCAAAGTGAGATGCACTTGCCAATGATTAAGTCTGCTTTGTTTTTAAAGCCATGATTTGCAAAATTGGTACCCTTAGCCGTTAATAGAGAACCAAATTGCTGGCTTTTCTCGGAGCAAGTCTCTTCTGGCGTTGTTGTTTCCCTTTCCTTAGAGCCTATAATTGACCTCTGCTGGTGTTGTTGTCAAAACTTGCACACAAACACTATCTGTACTAAATCGACTAGAAAATGATTTTCAGATAAAACAGAAAAGATAGCCTTTCAATTAAGTTATAAAGTGAAGAAAGTGACTCTTGACTCGTTTTTAAAACATTGAAAAATTTAACCGTTTGTAACTGAATGTTTATCGAATTCCGTCTTTACTAAACAATACTTGCTAAAACTTTTCAGCAATTTTCAGCAAGTTTGTTGCAATTTCCAATAAGTTGTAGTATTGCTTGTTTTTCAAATATGTCAAACTTAACAAATATTTTGTTTTTATGTGTTAGAAAATAAAACCCAATTTTTAAATACGTGATAAAAGAGTAATTTAAAAACGTTTCCACTTGTTTAAACTATTTTATTTAAATCACCTATTTAAATTTAACTCAATAACCAATGTTGTATTTACAGTTTAATTTACTAAATTACGCTATTCATTTTTTTCTTTTCCTTAGCAGTATAGGCCAAGATATCTGGCACAGCTTTGATGCTCATATCTCCGTCATCAAGCTACACACTTTGTGTTATTAAAATTATCCAAATGCTTTTTACTGGTGCTGTTTGTTGTCGAGAAAAGGAGACCAACAGAACATTTACATCTTAAAGAAGACAAAAACTAATTGGATTTGCACTGAAGGAAAAGGTTTTGACCCCAAAAATGAGAATAGTAATTTGCATTTTTCTTCAGATTTAATGTTTGAATTTTAGCATAACTAGAAAATATAAAAAAGGTAACAGAGCAAAAAATTTTTTATGCAAAATTCATTTTATTCAAAAAAACTCAGAAAAATACTTTGTGAGTTGCCAATTTTCTTACGCTAATTTACGACAACTAATTTCAGTTGGTGCAGGCTAGAAACAAAAAGCTATTTTTTTTATTTCTGTGCAGCGTCAGAAAAAAGAAACAACTCACAAATAAGGGTATTTATTTGTAACAAAACAAAATCAGTCTGTGAAAGGTCTCTCAATTACAAATGTTTTACAAATAAATTTAATTTGCCCTATTTTTTGCTGTTGTCTCCACCAGTGGCATCAGCAAATCGTTTACACTGAAACCTCTTCATCAGCACTTGTAATTCGTTGCCACTTTCGTTGACCACTCAAGTAGGCTCAAGCTCTTGAAGGCTGGAAGCTCTCAAAAGCAAAAACTTAAAGCTAAACTAGCACAAAAAAACACAAACGAACCCTATTATGTAGCCACTCCTTTGATTGATTTGATTTCGTAAATTTTGTCTTTTGTCTTTGCTTCTTTTTCTCTCTCTCAAATAGGCTCTAGCTCTTTTCCCCTCTCTTCCCTCCCTCTTCCACAGTCCGGATTTGCTTAATTTGATTCGGAAATTCGGCACATTCCAATTAAACAGACAGACACATACTCTGTCTCTCCTCTTTCTCGCACTTTTTCCTTCACTCTACTTTCGAACTTAATTGGAGACTATCTTTTGCTCTGAATTTGGCCAATGCATCTCATTCTCTCTCTGTGTCTTTTTCTCTTGCTGTCGCTGCCAAGTTTGCCTTTACTTTTTCATTCACTCACTAGTTCACTAGTTCTTCTTTATATTCGACAAAACTCGCGAGTCAATTTCGACAATTGATAGTTAGGCGCGCGCGCTCACACACGCCACGAATTAATTAGAACCAGGAAACGAGTTGCCCGAACATCTCGCTCTTTGCCTCAAACCTAAAATGAAACAAAAAATAAGCTAAAGAAGACGTCTACAAAAGAACGAAGGAAGCTTCTTTTAATTGATCTGCAGGACTTTAGTTCAATTGCCACTGCTTTAGAAAATAAAAGACGACAATTTGCCATGTTTTGCTGTTTGGCAAAACAATTTACTGTAGTGTCAAAACTTTGTACAATCGGATTCAAATAAGTCTATTTTGGGGTACAGCATTGAGATACTTGAAGTTTGTACTTCTTGATGATTATCAGGAAAAAAACGTATGAGAGTGCGATTAAGATTAACTTTGTAGTCAATTTAGAAGCAACAACTAAATGGCGTGTGAATGTTTACGTCATTTGTAAGACGGCTTAGGATTTTCTTTCTCAATCTCTTTCACATTTGTAAAGTAGAAAAAGTGTCTATATTCAATTAAAATTGGATTAACTCTGAAAGGGCATAGAAAAGACAAACGGCTCGGAGGATTAACTTGTAGATTTCTCTTGTTCAGGGGCGCACTTTCTTATGTCTCACTTGTCTGGTGATGTAGCATTGTTATTTCAGATTTGAGACGCACTTTTAGGTTAGACACGGCAAGACAAAAACTATTATTGAAAAGTGTCGCTTTCATTGTGGGGTTGTTGTGTGCAGTCAAATTAGGCCTGTAAATATCTCGCTAAAGAGACGCCTGGGAATGCAGCAATTTGCAAGCTAAAAAAATGCAGAGGTACAAAACAAAGTACTTGCAACTCAAGTGCGTCTGAGGTTTAAAGAATTGCAAAAAAAATTGGGTCTGTTGTCTGCTCAAACAATAAAATGTGCTTTGTTTTATAACATGGTAATAGTGAAGGAGTTTGTGTAAAATCGTGAAGATAACAAATAGAGCATTAAAAAATATTTTGAGCAGTCACTCCAGTTTTATACTTTTATCAAAATAAGTTTTAGCTTGCAACTTAATTTATTTTAAGTAAGTTAAAATGTGTTATTAAATTAAATATACTTTTAAGTTAATTTATCAGTTTAATTAAAAACGACTTTTTACTAGAATATACTCGTGTAGTTTCTCATCTTAGCTATTAACCTTTCATTTTAGAGGCACAAAAATGTCTTTGCTGAAACGTACAACAAAAAGCCTCATTGTTCAAACTGGCTGTCCGGAAGCGGAAATTATATTTTTCTTTTCATTTTTGCTTTTTTTCTATAAAAGTTCAGTTGATTTGAAATTTGATAATTGCCATTTTTGTATTAAACTTTACAGTATATTTGTAAAATTTAAAATAAAAAAGTCAAAAACTTACATTATTTGTATGCGTCTCATAGACGTCTGGAAGGGCAATTTCATCACCATATAGCAATGATGTTGTGCCCGGCATCATCGACAACAAGAAATGAGTTGCCAGTACTCGCTCTTCGCCCAGTCTATCAGCAATACGGCTCCGGTGAATTGAGCCAATCGACCAGAGAATAGTCGGAAAGTCAGCTGGTCGGTTGAGAAAGACGTAGTTCACTTGGTCGCGAATGGTGTCCGTTTCCGATGGGGAGAGATTCAGCTCAAAGTGGATCAGGTCAAAGTAAGAGTAGAGTTTGCGAGCTCGAACTTTGCCGCCACCTTTCAGCCTAACCCGACTGCTGGGCGTTGTAGAGGACACCGATTGAGTGCTCGGCCTCTGGTTCGGGTGAAAAGGCATCACGTGCAGATTGGCGAGTATGGTCGGGTCAAGCGGGTCCAGGGCAGACTGGTCGAGGTCGAGGTCGTCAAACTCGGGCTTCAACTGGTGGTAGTCCACGCCGGTGCTTCGACGGTCCTGCGAGCGACGGCGCTTGATCAGGCCGGAGAGAAATGGATCGACAAAGTCGCTGGATGAGATGAGAATCTTCCGAGAAGTTTTCCCGGGCAGTTTCTCCCTGTTGAGCTCATTGACGGCAGCTCGCAGCCGGCGAAGAAAGTCGTGGAGGACGGCGCCACGAGAGTGGGCTCCGCTGAGGTTGCTCTGAAGGTAAGCCGAGGCGAGGTTGGTGAGGTAGAGCCCGTCTACGTAGCGAAGCCAGTGGATGGCGATTTTGAGCAGTTCAGCACGTACAGGCTCATGGGTGAAGTTAAGGCGTAGGCCACCGCCAAAGTAGAACTGAGTGTCCGCCAGTGGCAGCGGTCGGGAAGGGCGTTCGGAAGGAGATGAATTGGGAAGCAGGTGCCTCGATTGGGCGTCAATAGACGTCGGTGGCTCCTACAGTGAGGATGGGGAAAAGTAGGAGAAAAGAAAGCATTTTAAATCCATAAACTTATTATTTATGATGACAGACATGTCGTTCTATGTTTTTTCTCTAGTAAAGTTTTTAAAAGATTCCAAGTCCATTTGCTGCAAGTCAAAAACAAGAAACAACTTGAAACTGTTGTTGCAGCCAATTCAAATCCATTGTGAAACAACATTGAAAAGTTTTGGTGCAAGTGCAATCTTCTTCTACATCTTTTATTTTTTACTTTTCAAAGGCAAAAAAGGAAATACGAAATTGAGCGTAAGAAGTCAAAAGTTTTAAATCGCTGCAGACTACTTTTTATACAAACTTTTTGCATTTGTTTGAGATTTGTTTAACAAAGAAATGGGAAGGGTAAAGAAGAAAAAGCTGGGGAAACTGGTCTCAGCTGAATAAAGAGGATGATAGAAAAAAGAACTCTTTGCAAAGAAAATGGAAATGTCGAGTGAGCCGTCGCTGCTGTCCATTTGACTCCCCCGACCGGAAGAGGAAATTTGCTACAACAACAGAGGACTATTATAGCGAGTTATAAACGAAAAGAAGCACAAAAAGTTGATTTGAAAGAGTGAGAAAGCAAACTAAAGATTGCATTCTCTGCAGAAAATGTGTCCGAGTAATTGACAGAGTCTGATTCCAGTCAAAAGAGATTGGGTGACCTACAAATTGGTGCTGCCAATTTCCATAAAACGGAAGTAAATTCGCCAGCAAAACTACGTAATTTCGATTTAATTCACTGTCTGCTGCAATTTGGTCAGTCTATATCAGAAGAAGCAAATCACACAAACATGAGCATCTTCTTAAGAAATTAAAATTCTTTAGCTAATCTGTTCACTAAGTGAGTGGCACGATCAGGCAGTTGACCGACAGTGCACACACTATCTGTCCTTTTCTCTGCACTGCTCTCTGCATTGCACTCTATCTCTCTTTCTCTCTTTCTCTCAGAACTGTGAATCTCACGACTGCTAAAAAGATAGCAAATTATCAAATAAGAGCTAGGAAGTCAAAAGGAATGTCGAGTGGACTGTGCAAGATTGTGTACTTTGAGCAAAAAAGAAGCAAAAAGAAGCAGAGTGAACGCTCTCTGCTGAATGGCTGCACATGAAAATGCTTTTTGAATGCTGAATGAATCGAAGCAGATTTAGGATGACTTTGGAAGCCCAAAAAGATGAGAAGTGAACTTGAGACTAACTCCAATCGTACTATCTGTGAAACTAGAAACGGTTTATTTAGTCAATAAGTTTGTTCATAAAAATTGTTACAAAATGGATGTTTGTGTGGGGGCTTGAAAATGTGCATGATGATTGGAAATAACGAAATAGGAAACTTTAGGCCAGTCAATGGCCGAGTCCCAAATTATGTCTCCAAATCGATATTTGAGGCTTGCTAGCTATCCAGTCAGTTTGCCAGCCGTACTGTACAAACTGCTTGCAAACAAATGAAATGGATAGATGGAGAGTGCTGCCGAACACAGTTGTCACACAGGGAGTCACAGTGAGGCAACAAGAGTTCTAATGGCTTGCCTTGTTTCCATGTCGCTACCGGACACTGATTCCTCAAGTCTCCACTCGACACTAAAAGATCTTTTTTTTAAACAATGCTCTTTAGATTTTCATTTTCCTACTGTTTTTGACATTTGTCTGATGAGTGTTTTGCCTTGTGAAGTGGCATTACAAAAAGAAAAAGTTGCGGAAACATTGATACTACGATAAAATGTTACAAATCTAACAATAATTGTGGATGCAATTATTATATTTTTGATTGATAAAAATATAGAGCAAAATCTTTTGTAAACTGTCAATTAAAGTGCACAATAACTATTAATATAAAACCAGTAAACTTAACATTAAATCAACGTTTACCCGTACAATTTTGTTTTGATTTTGATTTTTGATGTTATATTTAGTTTTGCCAAATTTTAGTTCACCCTAAATAACTCAAACTTCACTCTCACCATATTGAGTCGTTTATTTTTTGTTTGCCGTTTTCTCTTTCCATCACATATTCGTTGTCATATTAACCGTAAAGATTATTGACTTTATAGCCATCATCAAACAAGATTGCCTTCTCTTTCCCTCTCCCTGTCTCACACATCACATTTTTCTACACTTTCTCGCTGTTACTAGTTGGCACTCTAGACTCTTTCCCTCATCACTTGCCATTCAATCAGTCACTTAATTGAAAGGCCACTCACCCGATCTTCTACTGATCCAATTGGATTCAACAACATATACTGACTTAATTAGCTGCCTAAAAAGTATACCTATTAATAATTAATTATTGCTCAGACAATTTAAAAATTTTTGTAAGGGTTTTTTTATGAAATAAAATTACTAAAAAAATTATTTAAAAAATGTTAAAGATTAAGTTGATAAAATGATATTTCAATCTTTACGTAAAAACCACCTAATTATTTTTATTTGTAATAAAAAATAAAATTTAACATTTTTTATTGCAAGTCAGTGAAATTTATTTTTTAATTTTTATTATTATTATCTTTTTATTGATATTTCTAATTTTAGTTAAGTTGACTTTTGTTGTTTTTTATTTTCAGTTGTTTTAGTGCTGATTAGTCTCGGTTCATATCCAGTTTCGATTTGGGTGCCTATGTCTGCAAGAACGCTATGTTAGCTTTTTCTTATTGTACTTTCTGCAATGCTCATTCTTTTTTCTTCCTCCACTTTCTTTTGCCAATCGGCACAATTTTTTCTTTCAACCAACGTTAAAATCGGCTCATTTCTGATCAGTTTCGTGAGCATATTTGTTGGTTTTTCCGCAAACGCTGTGTTATTCGTTTATTAAACAGTGGGAAAACTTTGGTCGTAGCTGTTTAGTCCATTGGACAGCTATTTACTTCGATTTTTGGCAGTTTGAGCAATTGGGTGACAAATCAAACACTACTTTTCAGCTAAATCATATAAAGTTAACGTGTGCGCCTCAATATCAACCACCCAATATCAAGCGAAATACTGTCGCTTTTCTATTTACTAAGACTAGAGGCAAAAATAAAAGAACAGTTACTGAAAAAAGAAATTCACTGTCAAAAAAAATATATCATTTTGCGGTTTCAAACAAATGTGCTTGTTTAAACTTTTTTATATCATCCAAAAAATATTTTACAATTCCAATTTTTTAATTTTTTTAATAAGTTTAGTGATAAAAGCTGATTTTCAAAACAGCAAAACTTTAAAATTCTTTTGAAAATAAAAAGTGAATAGTTGGCTGAAAAACTTTCAATTCATGATGATTGGAATTGACTTTTCAATCTTTTGCTAGCAATGTAAATTTGCCACGGGAAACAAAGCTGTGAAGTTTTTTCTCTAAATTGAACTTGACTTTTGTTTTGAGAATCGAATTAGCTTTCCTCTAAAGAAGTGCTTACTGCACTCATCTCGTTTCACTCTCCATTGCCCAAATACACTTCTCTTCCTTTCGTTTCCTACTGTTTGCCTTGGGGCGCAATCACTTTTGGACTGTGGCCTAGACACTTCTGAAATTAGCCCACTGCTGTGACTAATAATAAGTCCTCCCGTCACTCTATTGACATTCAATGACGCTTTGACGCGCTCAGGGAAAAAGAGGACACTACCACTCTGCCTCTTACTCGCTCCCGCAGTGTACATATTTGGCGGTAATTTGGTCTTCCGGGGACTCTCAGGAGAGAAAGAGGCAAAAGGGAAAGAGTGGGAACAAAATTGGTTGACAGCCTAGCTGTCACAGCACACAATTTTTCTCTCTCTCTCTCTCTTTCTCTCTCTTTCACTTTTTTGTTCTCACACTTTCTCTGACTTTCTCTTTTGTTGTCATTGTCCGAAAAAGCTTAACTGTTTTTTATTGTTTGTCGTTTTTTATTTTTTGCTAGGATTACTTTTATTTATCTTCAATTTGTATGCAATTTGATGATCACTATATCAATGTACTTACCTCAAAATTGGCACTTGTGGTTCGGTTATGGTCACTTTTCTCGGCTGATCTGGTTTTATTTTCGTAAAAATTTCTATAGTTGTCAGTTTTATTGATCGCCCAGTGAACAGCCCACTGGTGCTGGTCACTGGTCATTGTCGGATTGAGCTCAAGTATCACACGAATTTGATTAGAGTGTAAAGTGTCAATCTGTTAACAAATTGCATCAGTAAAATTGCTGCTTATATGCTCTTTAAAAATACACATTAAAAGTCTTACCATTTTAAGAAAGTCTGCCCACTTTCCCAGATGTGGGTCCACTGCTTCAAAGTCAAGGACATGTTCAAAACGTTGTGGGTAATCAAGTGCCGCAAAGATGGAACTCAATCGAACGGCAGAAACGCCTAGCGAGCGAAGATATCCAACCTGTTCAGTGATACCATTAAAGTCGCCAAAGCCGTCGCCATCTGTGTCTTTGAATGATGAGGGAAAGATTTCGTAGAATGTGGTGCCCTGCCACCAGTATTGCTCTGGATCGGGCCCATATGGACGATTGTTTGTGGCGGCAAAGATCCACCAGCCTCGAAGGTAGCAGAAGAGCATTGCCAAACTTGAGCAAAGAACAACAAAGCTAAAGACGGTCAAAACCAAGTACCGCACAGTTGATTGTCGCAATGGACACACAAAGTGGAATTTTCCGCAGCCGATTCGCCGAAAAGTAAAATTTTTCTTTGGTTTCTTCTTTGATGAAGAGCTTGAACCGGAAAGTCCAGCACTAGATGAGGTGCCATTGACGCTGAGATACTTTTCCCTCATTTCTTTGCTGATTTCACTTTGCATCTGAATCCACAAGGCATCATTTTTGTAGTCAGCATTTGAGTCGGTGTTGTGAACAGTGTTGGAAGCTGTGTTCTGTCAAGACATTGTTGAAGTTGTAAAAAGATCAAACGGTTTGTTTTGCTTGGTGACTTACCTCTGAACCTCGTGATGGTGCTGGGCCGTAGTGGTGAGCTGTTGCGTTTAAGTTGGCGTGCTCTGCGGCACTGCCGGCGACGACTGCCGCCGATGATGACTGGTGCATCAGGTAGATGTGGTGATTACTGATATCGGCCAGAGAGTCACTGATGAGTCGGGTGGCACTGTCATTGGTGTCACTATCACTGGAGGAGGATTTACTGATCACCGCTTCGTTGCACAGTGGACCACCTTCTGTGGACGATGCCGCTGCTGCTGCTGCCATTGAGCCAGGCACAAGACTAGACCCTAAAGACTCATACGTTGGGTTAGATGCTATCGATGGAAAGGGCGAAGAAGATGCAGGTGAACAGCCGTAGTACTGAGCAGGTCCATTAGATGCATACTGAAGCAGTGATTGCTGTGCACTTGAAGAAGTGCCTGCAAAAAGGTGATGTGGGCTTTCGGTTTGAAAAACCGAAAACGACTGCTGGCTCACTGCTGCTGCTGCTGATGATGATGATGGTGATGGCGTCATTGAGGGGCGAGCATTGAGCAGCAACTGGTAGCCGTCTGGATAGGGCGGAATTTGGAGTCCCGGTTCTGACAAAGAGAATAATATTGGTAAAAGCAGAACGCCTGGCAAACTCTTACCTGGAAAGGCCACTAGTGGTGATGGTGAATTAGATGAATTGGAGTTGTTGGAAGAGATCGAAGATGACTGCGTCGGCGGAAGGTGGTGCTGAAGAATGGCTGCAGGCGGTCGAAGTGGCTCATAGTGAAAGGTGTGCTGATGGCCACCAGGCAGTGGCGGGCGTGAGGGTGAGTACTGAATGCTGATGCAGGAAGGGGCGGTGGTCGTGGGCACCGTCAGTCCACTCGAGTTGGAGTTGGTCAGATCAGCTGACACCGAGGAGTCGGTGGTGGAGACTTCCACAAACTCAAGGAAGCTCACCTCTTTGGGGGGCGCTTTCCGATAGCCGTACAAGCCCGTATCTTCGGTGCCCAGTCCTGGCAGGTCGTGCGAACTGTTGAGACTCATAGTGTAAACATTCTTTACTTCATAATTTTAAATTTTACACCGCGACACCCTCGAAGCAGTGCTTAGCTTTAATAAACACAAAAACACTGTCAAAGGAAGAGAGAAAAAAGAAGGAGAAAATAAATACCCTGCTAATAAATCATTGCTCAGTTTCTGCGTTTAATTAGATTTTATTGCCATGACTTTTGCCGCCCATGTGTTTGACCGTGTCCGTTTTTATTTATTATTCCCAATTTATTTATACTTTGTTATAGTATTACAGCTCAAAAACATACGGTAGCACAAGGAAAAAATGTACAAAAACAGAGTGCAGGAAAACTTCTGTTTGTTGTCAAACTGAAAAAAAAGTGAAAGCTGCTTTTAAGAAAGAAGAAAAATGGTTCGAGTCTGCTAGCTTTGTGGCCAAGGAGTTTTGATAAATTGCCATGCAGTAAAGCTATGGTGGTTTAATTAAAAATTTTGGATGAAAAAATTAAAGTGTGCTCAAACTTTTCAAGTTTATAGTCGTTATTTAAAATTGTGTATCTTTGTAAAAGTTTTATTTTGTATTGTTATAATACTTAATAAATGTGTTTTAGATATTTATATACAAAACCCTTATTAAAAATAACAAGTTGACGTAAAATTTTGAAATACTTGTTTAAAAACTTTTTAAAATTTTACTAATTTTCTTTCATTTTGAATTTTTAGGCTAATTCCTAACAACTTGATAATCTTATAAAAAATTTGTACATTTTTTGCAAGTCATTTTTTATTTTGCCTTTTTTATTAAAAACAATAGCCTTTTCAATGTTAACCCTGTGTTCACATTCTATTTTGTAACTAAAAAGCAAAGTTTTCTGTTATGTAACGACAATTTGATTGCAGCTTGTCGTTCTTTTCAGTGCCAACAAAAAGTATATTTTTGTTTTATTTAATGTAATAAAACTCAGTAATCAGAAAACACAAAGAGTCAAGCTTTGCTTTAAAAGAACAATTAATTTTAATATATTTCTGCGTTTTTAGAGGCTTTTTGGTTTGTTTTGTCTTTTTTTTGGTTTGTTTTCTTTGTAAACCATAATTATAATTTATTCTTAAATGGTTTGCTTTTCTTTAATGACTTTAACTGTACATAGACACCAATTTCTGCGCCTACATTTCACCACAGTTGGCCTAATGGTGCAACGGGTCAAGCAGCCCAACTAACCTGTTTTCAATCACATGTAATTGCCTATATTTTATCATTCTACCTGCCAGCCATATAATAGTAAGTTATGGCTAAAACTTGAAAAATGAAAGCAAAGAATTATTAGTTTTTTGTTTAAAGGTATCTAATTTTAGATAAAAAAAGTTTGCGGGTACTTTTTTGCTGTTTAATTGACTGGTCGTGCTTATTGTGTATTGCAAAATAAAAAAAAATTTAACTTAAAAATTTGTCTGTGAATAAAAATGCTTTATTTGTTGTTTGTAATTTTTAAACAATGATAGTTTTTTCTGTTTTTTTATATGTTATCATCTTTTTCATTTTTCTTTCCCATTAATAACTTTTATTTTTAAAGCGCTACAACGCATTGTAAAGGCTTATTAAGCGGTTTCTCTTCATACTTTCTGCAAGTTGACTTTTTTTTATTAGACAGACCACTAAACTGACTGACGATATAGCGGAAATATTAAGAAGCAAAAAAATGTTTTGAAAAAATGATTGAATCTAGTGCAAACAAAAAGGAAAATGATAAAGATAAAGATAATAAGAAGACTGCTGCTGCCAAGTGATGCGCCTGGCACAATATGTTCGATTTGGAGCAAAAGATAAATGGCCATTAACCGGACTGTACTGTTTCGGTTTTGACTTGCCAAATGTGACTAACCAAAAAGATAGTGCACGCTGCCAAAGTTTAGTCTAATAAAGTTTATAAAGTAAGATATAAATTTAAATCTTTTAGATTTGTGAAATTTAAAATACATGGTTGCATGGTTAACTGTTTTTAAAAAATATCGTTCAGATAAAAATCAAACAAAAATAAACATTTTTTACTAAGAAACAAAATACAATTTTATTAAAAAAATTAGTTTTGTTGATAAAAACAAAAACAAAAATTTTAAAAATTCAATATCCAAGTTGATTTATGTTTAAATGATTGTATTTTTTTGTAGTTTTTTTCAAGTGTTTTTAAATTTACCAACAATTGTTAAAAACAAAAGTTTGTTTTAGTTAGGTTTTTAATTAAAACATAATTGAAAACTCGCATTTTTAGATTTTAATACTTATTTTTCAGTATCAAACAGTTTTTTTATTTTATTTATAAATATAAAAAGTTATTGTTTTTATTGAAATGTTTATTATTCTAGAGAGGGCAATAAGCTATTTTATAGTTGAAGTCAATAAAAACCAAAATATAATATATGGCACAACTTTACATTATTTGCGTTCAATATATTTTTAATCAAAGTTGAAAACAATATTAATGTTGTTTAGTTTAGTAATATGCATATTGAATTAAACATATAATTCAAAATATTTGAAAATTATAATTGTTTGTTTTTTAAACTAAACATTAAATTAGCAATAAAAAACCAAAAATTTTTTAAATATTGTAAAGTTATTATTATTATGTTTAGACTACAAATCATATCACAATATATTACACCGAACGTGCAAAGTAAAGTTTTTTAAACCAAACCTAGTACATTTTGTTCAGTAAGTAATCAGAGATTTTTGTACCAAATATTAGGTTCTATGTTTGAAGCAAACTCAAGTTATAACAATTTTTTTGAGACCAATATCAAACCATTTTCCCTTAAACACGCAGCAAAATTGCAACGCCTATAGAAAAACTGCTTGAATTTGGGTTCAGAAAAATTATCATAGTTTGAGTTTGCCCCAAACCTAGAACCTAATATTTGGTACAAAAATCACTGATTACTTATTGAACAAAATGTACTTGGTTTGGTTCAATAAACTTTACTTTGCACGTTTGGTGTTAATTTATTAATCAATTGTTTAAAAACATTTGCGTTATTAAAATTGCATCACCAATTTTTTACTTTAAGAGTTTTTAAAAAGTTATTATAATTTTTAGTTTTTTATAAACTTTAAAGATGAATAATGGTTGAACTAAAAAATTTTAATTAAAAATTAAATTATTAGTAAAAGAGATTTTCTGTTTTCTTAAACAAAAGTTGCAAGTTAAGAAATTAAAAAAATTTGCATTGTGGAAAATTAATGATCTGCACGACACTTGTGCGTGACATTAAATTTGAATCACTTGTCAGCCAACTAAAAAAGCAATAGAGCTTAATTATCAATGTTTATAAATTTTATTTATTAGTTATTTTAACAGATTTTAATTTTTTTTCATTTTAAGTGATAAATTGTTACAACATTCAAAAATGTGATTTTCACTGCAGTACATTTTTTATACACTAAATCAATTGACCCAAAAAATGAATTTAAATTTACTTTTGTTTTGTTTGGTTTTTTATTTAACTTTTTGTTTTTATAGTTTTTGTTGAAAAAACAAAACTTTAAATTTTTAAAAAAAATTTTAAAATTTTAAAATATTAAAACTAAAAGAGATCAGTAGGGTTGTGAAAAAAACAAAAATAATTGAGTTGAAAAAAGAAAACATACGGTAAATGGCAAGGAAAGAAATGGTCGCGTTTTTAGTTCTCCATCAAAGTCAAAGGGCTCAAGGTTTGAGAAATGCAAATGCCTTGCTGCTTTAAATAGATTGATTGAGTTGGCAATTTTTTCACAACCACCCACTGACTAGAAAATAAATCAGCTATAAGTTTTTTAAACAAACTTGATTTGATAAGAAAACCGTTCACTATTGCACATTTAAACACATTTAAAATTTTTTTATAGATTTAAATTAAAAACAAAACAGAACAAATATTTTATGTTTAGTGCAAAGAATTTTCAACTATTAAACATTACAATTTTATTCAAAAAAATTTTAAAAATTTAAGCAAAAAAATGTTTTCCAAAATGTTTTTACTGTAATTATTGCAACACTATATTTATGTATAAAATTTTGAAAACAATAATAATGTTTTTTAAATAATTACATGTAAATAATTTGTTTGTTATAAAAATACAATTAAAAAGTTTAATATATTACCAAGTTTCTTTTAAAAAATTGCAATTAAATTAAGTTGTTGCTGACATTTATAAAAATCAGCTGTTGCTCGTGTAAAAATTAAACAATTTGTTTTGTTTTTTTAAATAAACAATAGCAAGTTTAACTATTGTTATTAACAAAATTTTTGTTGCAAAAAATTAGGCAAATAAATTAAAAGTTAAAACGCAAGCGTCATTTTTAATTTAAGGGGGACACCGCGCACTTTTTTACTGCTTTTTTGAATTTTGATTTCGGGGTGGCTATGATGTTCATGAAGGATGTACTTAATAAGGATTGTTAAGAATTTCATTTAAAACAATTTTGTGTTGATACTATGGTTCTCCGATGAGTGGGTCGCTGTCGGTAACGACACCAATGTTCTGAACACGCAGGTACACTTTCCGCCAAAACGGGTAATACCAAAAAAATGATCAAGGTGTCAAATGAAAGGTGACTAAATTATCTAGATTTTGTAGGACTCCAAATATTTTTGTTCAGTTCAATTCCTCAGATATAAATTTTTGAATGATGGTGAAAGACGCAAAATGACAAAAATACCAAACAGTTAAACTTTAACAAAATTTTTTAAAGTAAAAAAAATAAAATTTAAAAAAAGTAAGGCCTACAATCTTTAGATAATTTTGTCATCTTTCATTTGACACCTTGATCATTTTTGTGATATTACCCATTTTGGTTGAAAGTGTACCTGCGTGATTCAAGATCTTGCTGAAAAAAGCTGTTGACTAGAAAAGAAAACTAAAAATTCGAAAAAAAAGTTGCTGTGTGCGCGTTGTCCCCCCCTTAAGTTTTGTAAAAAAATATTGAATATTTCAACTTTTAGTCATTTTTTGTTTAAAAAATTTTTTTAAATAAACAAGTTATGATTTTAAAATTAGAATTAAAAAGTTTAAATCTATTTTATAAATATTAATAAACATTTAAATAAGTTTTTAACTAATATTTGTGTTAAAAATGTTCTAATTTTACCATATTAATAATATCATATCAAAATCTAAGAACAAATTTTTAAACCGTTAATAATTAAAATACAAAAATGGGTTGCACAAGAATGCTTAACAAAAAGTGTTTTTATTAAATTTTTTTATTTAATCCATAACTAATGATTACAATGCTAAGCAAACAAGATTTATTTTTTAATTAATTTGTAAAAAAAATTTAATTTATTTAACTTTTCTAAAAAAATGATGTTTCTCCATTTTTCCAAACGCACTATTTTGCTTCTATAAATTACATCGTTTAAAATATTGAGAAACGGCTTTTACACAACAAACAAGCTAAATGGCATCTTTCAAATGATAAATTTGGGATGTTTTGAACACCGGGTGCATTTTTAAAATCATAAATTCGAACTTTTTGAATAAGTTTTATGCGATTTGTTTTGACTCTAAAAAACACACCGTACAAGTTATCGAGTTGCGGTTTTTGCTTGAATACTAAGCTAACAGATATCTACTTATTGGCGTTTAGTTTAGAAGGATTTGACTTTTAAAAGTAATTATTACAGCCAGTTAAAGTTTTCATATATTAATTTCATATGGTTTTTTGTGTTTACATTTATGATTCTATTAATTACATCGTTAAAGATTTAAAAACTCAGTTTTACCTGAAAAAAATGCCAAGTAATGCTTATCTAATGGTAATAAGTTAAGGTTAGTTTGACTAGCGCAAGTAATTATTTTGACCAGTTAAAGATTTTATAAAAATTTTTATATTAATTCCATATGATTTCTACATTTACATTTATGATTCTATAAAATACATTTTTTGTGATATCTAAACATTGTTTTATTTAAAAACAATGCTAAATGTCTTTCACCACTACTCAAAAATCATTATTTGAAACGTCAAACTATTTAAAAATATTTCAAGTTAGACAACTTCTAGATAATTTTTTTAAAATTTTTACTTTTATTTGACACCTTGATCATTTTTATGGTATTACCAGTTTAAACGGAAAATATACTTGCGTGTTATGAACACTGATGTTGTTACTGAAAGCGACTTGCTCATCAAAATATTTGCACAAAACTGTTTCACAAAAAATCCTTAACAACTTGTATTAAATACATTTTACATAAAAATCTTAGTCCTGCCGCATTTGTAGCTTGAATAAGTGCAAAAAAATGCTTGTGATGTCTCTCCTAAAAAAAGCTTGTCATGTGCTTTATTAAATTGTAATAAACATTTTTAGTAAAAAAACTACTGAAAAAACAAAAAAAATAGTATCTAATCTATTTTTACTTGTTGAATAAAATATTTGCCACATAACTTATGTTTGGTTATTTTTTATTTAAGCAAAGGCTGCTATCAGGAGGCCAACTAAGTAAATGTACAAAAGTGGCGGGCTCTTTTTACGCCAGTTTTCACGCAAAGTTATTTTTTGTTATACAAGTGTGATACACCGTTGGAAAGCTTAAGTCTTCTAGATTAATATTCTGCAAACAAAATTTAAATATGTTTACAAACAAAAATGTAGCGATTTGTTTTCTAAACGGTACAAAAATTTAGTTTAAAAAGTGGCGGGCTACTAAAAGTGGGATATCAATACCAAAAAATTTAATTTTAAAGAGCCCGCTACTTTTGTACATTTACTTAGTTGGCCTCCTGATACACAAAAACTTTGTTTGTTAAGACTAAACAAAAATAAAAAACTAATGCAAAAACTTTAAAAATATTTGTAATAAAAAAATAATAAAAAGTGAACAATTTCAATATTTTTTACAATTTATTAAAATTTTTTTGCAATAATTACAAAAAAATCAATTGATTTGTTAAATATTAAAACCATATATGCCATTTGCGGTTAGTTTTTTTAAAATGACTTTTTTCAATAGCAGTTGTGGTCAACAAATTGAATGGCAATGTATTATTTTTTTATTGCAAGCAATCACAATTTCTAAACACTAGCAAAGTGCGCTATAAGATGGATAAAAATGATCATAAATAAAAAACAATATCAAACAACATATGGATGTCAATAGTCTCGTTTAAAATAAGCTACGTGTAAATTATTGATAAAAAAATTTATATTTATTAAAAAGTGTTTGTTTTAAAATTAACAAAAAATTGGTTACTTTAGAATTTATACAACTTAAAAAATTAAAAAATTTATTTGGTGATTACGACAAACTCAAACATTTCACAAATGTTGCTAGAAATTAAATAAAGTAATTAAAAATTTTTATTTTTTTATTTTGTATTTTTTAGGTTTACCAACAATTTTTTTATAGAAATTTTATTTAACACATTATTATCCATTATAAGACAACCATTTAATAAATTAAATTTTATTAGTACTTTTTTATTCATTAAAATTACATCAAAAGTTTGATTTTTGGTTAAAAAAACTTACTTTAAAGTTATTTTTATGCAAATCAACAGGTTTTAAAAAAGTTTTAAAACAAAACTATAGTTATTTTAAAAGTTTTATAATTTGGCATCAACGAGTATTTGTAAAATTTTTTTTAAAAACAAAAAGTTCTTAGTGACACTTTAACAGCTTAATTGAACAGTAATCAAAGTAAAAAGAGGGCAAAATTGTCTGTTGTCATGCTGCTGAAAAAATAGTAGATCAATGTCACATTTTGAGCAAGAAAATTGAAAATTTTATTGCTGAAACAAAACAATAAGATCGAACGACGAGTGAAGTTTCGATTTTACTTTGTTCAGTCGAGATTTACTGAGATGACAATTGACATCGATAATTGAGGCGATGTCAACGAGTAAGAAAAAGAAAAAAAATGCAATGAAGTGGTTGTAAAAAGAAGACAAGAAAATTAAGTTTGCTGTACAAAGTGACACGACAGCAAAGTCAGACAAGTGACATAAACACAGCAAATGAAGACCTTTTATTTCCAACACCGGTTTTTTAACATACACTTTTCATTTTATTTATTTGTAGTTTTTACCCTCGATTTTGTCGTGTGGCTTCGTTCACGAGCAGACGACAACTGACGGTTTGAAACTGCTTTACACTGCTTTTGAATGAACAGTACAAAAGAGAAAAGGAAGGAGCAATAGCAAAGCCAACAGAGGGTAGGAGTCAACATGGCTGGGGTAGTGGCACACTAATGTGCACTCCAAAGTAAACCTGGAAAATATTGGCAACTTTTGTAAATCAACAAATGTGCTTTTACAAAACGTGTATCAATAATTTTTGACAAAATTAAGTATACTTTAGTCATGTTTTTGTTAAATCAATTTGTCTCTACAAATAATTAAAACGTTTTACTGCTAACTTGCATATTTTCAAACGTCGAATTTTTGATAACTGTTTTGATTTTTAAAAATTTTTTTTGTAAAGAAAATATTCATAAACGTTTCATCAATAATTTACTTAAAAATAATTTTTGTTGTAAAACTAAAAAACTTTTAAGTAAGTTTAAATTATTTTTTTATTAGAAAACGATGTGTGTATTTATTACAAAAATACGTAGAAAGCACATAACAGTTGACAAGCACACAACAGAAAATATCTTTTTTAAGTTTTTACAACCTATATTACTTTAAACTTTAAAAAACTTAAAACATATATAAAAATTGCTATTTCTCTTTAATATTCCGTAAACATAACTTTTTTGCAAGTAATATTCATCAACAAGAAGATGATGGTTAAAATATGCTAACAACAGCAAACATTTACTTGGTTGCAAATAATAATTTAGCCAAAAAACTTTCAATTGACTCGTTTGTTTTACAAAAACATTTCACCAAAGTAATAAAAACTTAAAGTTAAAACATATAATACAAAATATTTAAATTAAATTAAAAAACAGTAACCTTTTTAAATTTGTAAAAAATTTGATTAAAAAATGCAAACTAAATTTTATAAATTACATATTTTTAAAAACAATTTCAGTTACAAAAAAAATACAAAAAATTGAAAATTGGCTACTAACCAAAAACAATAATGTAAATAAAACAAATCAGTAATAAAAAGATGCCAAAAATAAAACACCAAAAACTATGTAATTTAATACCAACAAAAGTAGTCTCCTGACCAACTGATTTTGAACCATGATAAAACTTTTTTAATTCTGTTGTCTTTTATTCATTAATTGCTGTTTTATTCATTTTGTTGATGACAGTGAAACAATGCCATGTTCGTTCACACAAAATATAATAAAAATGATTAACTAGCATTAAAAAATTAAAAATAGTATTAATTGAAACATCAAGTATATTGATGCATGTTGATAAAACTTAAATATAAAATAAATTTTGTTTTATAAACAAAAATTCAATAAAAGTATTTTGTTATTTTTAAATGAAGTGATAAAAAATGCTTAAGTTTGTGTACTTTTTGAATTAAATTGTAGATAAAAATTTACCTTTTTTATAAAAATATATTGTAGAAATGACACCTAATAAACCCATATAAATGTATTATAATGATTTGTTTTTATAAACATCAAATTTCAAATTTGTTTTGGTGACAGTTTTTACTAAAATTACGTTCAAGTATTTAAGAATGCGTCTTAAGGCAAGACTCTGTCGAACTTTTAAATTTTGCATGTCTCTAATAGTTTCCATGTAAAAGTAACATTTTACTCAAAAATTATCTCACCGGGCGTCAGCCCGGTGCAAAGTTACTGTTACCCGCGAGATTTTTGGCACA
>JAALOO010000923.1_pt1 | contig 23150 bp, 14 predicted proteins | sample 7257641 | NCBI WGS metagenome assembly JAALOO01 (sample SAMN14085613, study PRJNA598686) | mite metagenome | biome: ENVO:01001000; feature: ENVO:01001002; material: ENVO:01001226; isolation source: single female mite from University of Michigan culture on fish food culture... ...
GCACGTGCTCGCTCCAGTCAAAATCTACTGGTGGAACACCTGGAGATCCCCTAGTAATACCTTACCATTTTTAAAAATAAAAATTTTAAAAAATGTTTTAACAGTTTAGTTGTTTTTTATACAATTAAGCAATTTTTATTTAAATTTAATTTATTTTATAAATTAAATCATTTTTATACAAACAAAAACAGCAATAACTAATGACAATTCAAAATAATAAATAATGACATTTGATGATAAAAAAAGCAACATTGAAAATGTTGTAATAGTTTTTCTATGTCTTATATCACCTCTTTTCTTAAAGAAAAAATTGTTTTTAGTAAACTTAACCCAACAATACTGAAGTTTACTGTTTTACAAAAAAAAATAAAACAATAACACTTAAAAATGTAAGCAGCCGCAAATAGATTAAAAGTATCTAAAAACAAAAAGCTTGTTAAGAATACAAAAAGAATTTGTACTGACAGGTGAAGTGCATAAATAGCAAAACTTTTCAAAAATGAGACTGCTTATTTGTTGGTTACATTTGCCGTTCTCTTGAGGTACTCGTCTCGGGTGCCCAGATAGATGCCTTTGGAGGTGTCTTCCGAACTGTTGAGAATGTCTCGCAGGCTGATCCCTGTAGTGCCATTGTTGCTCAGTCTGAGGAGAAGCTCACGCGACAGCATGCTTGTCGTCTGCTGATGTTGCTGTTGCTGTTGGCCCTCGCTGTGATGTAAAATGGACATCAGGTCGAGGCCGTCGTTGTTGTGGTTGTTGCTGTCGCTGCCACCACCACCATTACTGTCACCGCTATTTGAATTGGCCACTGGCGCCGACTGACATCGGTGAATCTGCTGTTGCATGCTCAGGAGGAAAACTAGCAGGCAGAGGATGGTGTAGCGGGCGGACATGTTAGGGCGACAGGTGGTGGTGATGGCTGACAGTGCTGCTGCTGTGCTAGTGCTAGCCGATGGATGAGCTTGCTTGTCTGCTGAGGGGTTGTGTGAAGGATCACTTGGGATGATCACTTTTTTCCTCCTTTTTTAATTTTGTGGGTATTCAATTAGAAAATTGTAAAAGCAATGAAGATGGAAAAAGTGTGCATCAGTGCCAACCGGCATTTAATGAATGGAGGTCTAGACACGGCAACTTAGTCAGTAGTGGTTTTCAGTGTGCATTTTGTTTGCAAGGAAATCGAATGTGTGGGTTCACAGGGAAAAGGATGATGATGATGGTAGTAGTGGCGGGAGGAAAAAATGGATGTTTATGGTTGTGGCTGGGGTGATGATGTTGATGGTAGTGATGACGGAGGAGACGGTGGGAAATGTGTCGAAACATGCGGTAATGAGACAACAATAAAAATTTAAAAAAATTGTTGCAAAATGTTTGATATTTTAGTTTTTTTCAGTTTAGAGGTCAACAAAAAGTGTTTCAGGATATGTCTTTTTTCTGTCTACGTTTTTAGCTGTCTGAAATATCTTCAATGTCAACTTTGCTAACTCAACTTGCAGTCTCCTTTTATTTATAATGACCCTTTTCATTACAGCAACTGATGGTCAGTGGCAGCAGTGGTGACGGTGGCTATGATGAAACTGGTGCTGCATTTGATGTGTAAGTGAAATGTATGTGTGAAGTGTGTGTTTGTGTGCGAAAACCATGAAAAAATCATTTTTAGAAAGAGAGGGTGAGGAGAGGAGAAAGGGGAAAAGATGATGAAATAAAAAAAAGAAAGTTTGACAAAATGAGACTGGCTGCTTGACTGGAGAAACGACAATGAGAGGAAACTGTTGATAGACGATGAGAAAAAGTCTATGCGAAACAGTCATTGCCGCCAAAGGAATATTAGAATTAATAGTTTCCTCCGATTGCACTGTCCATTGCACTGTTTTCCAGACGTCGAAATAGTTTACCCTCTTTTTCAGTGGCGGTTTTAAGTGCATCATCATTTTTTAAACAATATTTTGCTACTTTTCTTAGAGCTTTTGTCAAACACAACTTTCTCTTTATTTTCTCGTTTTTCAATATTTGTCCTTTCCCAATTCCTTTGTCACTTGCACTCAATAATGACAACATTTTGGTTAGCTTTGACCAGCTTGTTAAATTACCAACTTGTCACACGGGGGACGTCGTCCATTGCAAAATGGTCACCAGTTTTCACTTTTACTCTCCCTTTCATTTTATTTTTTGCTGTCATTGACACTTTTCTCCAAACTTACAGTGGCGTTTACTAAAACAACTATATGTCAGTTAATGTGTTTTAACTGTCAGAAATGAGCAAATTGTTGATTCAAGCTAAAACCATCAACAAATTTTCAATTTGTTTGATAAAAGGAAGTTTAAAAAACGTTTCAAATTTTACAAATCAATATAAATGAACCGGTCACTGGTGTATAATAGCTATCTGTGTGTATTTATTTTTGCAAAATGCCGAAAACGCTCTCAAATAATTTAAAACAAAAAAATGGGATTTTTATCTAAACTTTTAATTTTAAATGCCGATTTTTTTAAAACAAAAAACAAAACAAAAAATTATTTAATAAAAATATGTAAAATGAACAAACAGATATTTAGTTTGTTTAATTAAAGTTAACGTCTACAAATTTTTGTTAAAAACGTAAACAATTTTTAAAAATTAATTTTTTACAGTAAAAATCAATTGTTTTTTTATAAAAAAAAATAAAAAATGTTTTTGTTGTTATTTTTAAAATTATATGTAAATACCAAATAAAATTTTATAAAGGTTTTGCAAATATTTAAACAGTTTTGCAAAAAAATTTTTAATAATATTTGTTTTTAAAACATGTTTATACAAATTTAATTTTAAAAAAATATTATTTAAGAAGTTAAAAACACATTTTATTTTTTAAAAAACTCAAACATTGAAATTGTTTAAAAATTAACAACATTTTAAAATGGTTATTAATAATAAACATATTTATCAAAATTTTAAACAAATCATGAAATTGTTTTTAAAACAACATATAGAAATTCTTTTTCATTTAAATTCAAACACTTTTCAATACCCTTTTAATTTTAAAAATTTTGTTAACGAAAATTATATAAAAAGGACTGTTATTCAAAAATTAGTTCTTTGGTATGCAATAGTTTTGGTGTTAATTTTATCAAACATTTTAAATTCAAAACTTGTAACAATTTATGAAAATGCAACTTGTATTAATAATTCTAGCAAAATTTTATTAATGGCTTGTGCGACAATTATTTTATTAGAATTTTTTTGGTTGATCACTTTAAAACAATTATCATGCAACAAATATCGACCATTATTTTTATTTGATGAATATTTTCATTTATTAGACAATGATTTTAAATTAATCAATGTTTCAAAATTCATTTATTTTTTTAACATAGTTTATTTTTGCAAAAATTTATATTTTAAGTTTATTATGGTAATTCTTTACTTAAATACAGGAAACTTAATATTTTTTACTTTTTGGTTTTTTTGCCATAAACTAATAAACATTTTTGAATTCTTTTTGTATATTTATTTAATTACTGTTTTAAATTTTGTCGGTGGATATTGCATATTTTTTACAACTTCGTTTTATTTAAACATAATATTTATGACAAAAATTTTTAAATATAAGCTTAAACTGTGTCAGATTACATTAAGAAAATTAATTTTGACTAATAACAATTTAAAAACTTATGTTTTTAATTTTCAGTTTTTAACATTACATCGTCATTTAAACATGTTTAATGTTTTTACCTCAAGATACATTTGGTTGTGTGACATACTTTTTAAAATTTCATTTTCTTTAACAACAAGCTCATTATTATTGCAAAAAAATTCAAAATCAAATTCTACATTTTTTAAGATTGCAATTTTATTTATGTACTTTGTCGGGTATGGTTGTTTAAATGTTTCATTAATATATTTAGCTTCATTTCCAAGTGAAAGCTTAAAAATGTATAAAATTTACAACAAACTTTTGTTTACCAATAATGTAAAATATCGTCTAAGAAAAAATAAGTGTTTGTTCTCTGTTTATAATCATTTAAAAAATGTTAAAATTTGTTTTTGCTTTGATTCAATGATTCAAATACTTGGAAAAAACAAATTTTCATTTAGTTATTTGTCTTGTTATTTATTAACTTATTTATTTGTAGCTGAAAACGTTATTGGAAACATATATTTTGTTATGCTTGTCTGTAATTATTTTAAAAAAATCTAAAAATGTTTTTAATACTAAACTGATAGAAATTATTAACTAGTGTTGATATTGTTTAGTAGGTGCCGCTTAATTCGCTGTAAATTTAAAAAAAATTAAACTTTAGTTATCTACGTTTGTGTTTTTATTTTGTCAAACAACCAACAAAAATTTTTCAATTAACTTTGCCAAAAATATTACTAACTTTTGCAATAACCTGTTGTGGATATGTAACTCAAAAAAGTAATTTAATTAACATACAGAAAACAATTTGCAAAAAATAAATTGGATAAATGGTCACTTGTGTCACAAATTGTTTGATTTTGCGTGGTGAAAACTCATTTAAACGTTTATTGACTGACAAAGTGAACCGTAACAAACAACACATGTCAATTTTAAAAAATGTTTTTTTTGATATCATAACTCATGTTGTTGTAGTATAACTGAACTTGACAATTGTTTTTAATTTTTTGCATTTATTTAGAAAAATTTTAATGATTATTATTTTTTAACATTTAATTTAGTTTTCGATAAAGCAAAATATTTTTGTATTTTTAAATTAATCAATAAAAACATATTGTTTTCCAGAATCTGAAAAAGGACCGTTTTTTAGTAAGAGACAATTAAGCTGTCCTTTTTTGTCCATCATTTTCCGAATTACTGTTTTGCCCAAAGAAAAACAAAGTGAACTGTTCAAAGGAGGCAATTGTTTTCAGAAAATGGACTCTTGCAAGCACCCTACTGTCGCACAATGTCGTTGACGCCAAGTCGGTAAATAATAATAGTACACATCTGAACAAAAAGAAAATAACTGTAATAATATTTGCCCTCCACTTGTCATGATCGAACTGCTTCTTTCTGTTGATGCCGTTGTTGTCCACTCGGCTTCCCAGCACTCTCTAGTTAGCTATCATCAGTATTGTCCCCAACTCACAGGGCTGGTCACTCGTAAACTCCCGACGAGTAAAGCTAAATAAATATTTATTTTTATTGAGAATGTAGCAATCCAATCAAACAAGAGAAATAGAGAGGGCAAAAGTGAAAAAAGAAAGAAAATACAACAAAATAAACAAAACTGAACGAAAGCAATTCAAAGCTAAGGACAATTGGTGAACAATAAGGCAGCGAAACAAACGCTGGGTGCAATTGAGCCGCTGCAATTGCCATTGACAAACTCAGTCAACTCAGTCGTCGACTAGTCAATTGGACAAACGACAAAAACTATTCCTTACGGCCATTAAGCAAACTATCTACTTGGACAAAATATCAAACAGATTTATTATTTATAAAAAAATTTTAGAAACATCATTGTGCTAGTTAAAGTGTGTAAACAAAAATTAACTTTTTGTTAATAGTAAAATTAAAAATTGTAAAATGTTTAACAGCACATTTTAGCAAAACATAATTAAAAAACATGTGTTAACATTCTCAATACACAAAATTAGTTTTTTGTAGAAATATGCTTTTTAAAAAAACTAAAAAATTAACTGTTTTTTTATTATATTATATTCTTGAAAAATAAAAACAAATATTATTTTTTAGAACAATCAATATACCCATTTGTTAAATTTTTTAAATGTAAAACAAATAAAAATTTTTTGCATTTCTTAAAATTATCAAGACAAAAAATATTTGGCATATTTTTGGTATAATTTACTTGAAGTAATAAATCACAAACTTAACTTATAAAAGTTGTTTTAAACTTTAACATTTTAAGATAAATTGAATTATTATTTAGGATGACCATTTTTTGTGTTGTTCGAGCATTTTGAATCAAGAACAAATGGTTTTTACCATTATTATTAATTCCCTAGTGTCCACTTCTAAATTTTCTGTTTTTATGTTTTTGTGCTACTCACTGTTTTATGTTTCATTTGAAATGTTCATTTTATTGATTTTCATTTTAATTAAAAATGTTTTTATATTAAACCAAAATATTATAAAATTTAAAATCAATTTTTACAATTATTTTAAAAAAATTCAACAAATTATTTAGTTAGCTTTTTGTTAGCGTGAAACTTTAATTAATGATAAAAGAACAATTACCATTTGTGTCAATTTTAAAGCATTAAGGCACATTTTAACGCCTACTCTAACTCATTCTGTTCCAAACAGCTTTTTCACCATTTATCATTGCATTATAAATAGATTTGTTTCCTTTTTTGCTTTTGGACTTGTGCGTTTTTACTCGTTTTTTATCATTGGCAACGTTTTAAATTGTGATTACAAAAACTGCTAAACTTTTTGCACTTTAATAGCACAGCAAAATCTACTAAATTTTCAATCAATTTAAAAAATTGTACAAAATAATATTTAGCTCAATATAACTTTGGTTTACATAGTTAGTATTTTTAAATACACATCAGAATATTAAAGACTAAATTTCATTATCAAAATATATTTTTTATTGTTAATTAGTCAGCAAAACTGATAACCACTGTACGAATCTGTTAAAGTTAGAAAAGTAAAAACGAGACACAAATTTAATCTCTGGTCCCGATTGTCCAGTGACAACTGGTCTAGATTTTTTCCGTGTCATTTTCCCACTCGGTCATCCTGCGCTTTTGCCCGTCTGCCGCGTCTGATCTTGCCGTTAGTCAGTCAGTCAGTCCGTCTAACTTGGCCGTCATCTATTCACTAGTTGTTCAGTTTCCTCAGCTACTCCATCCTCACATTCAGCCAGTTCTCATCACTTAGAGCCCTGCCCACTGCTCCGCCCGGTGGTGGAGTCATTCGGTTCCTCTGCAGTGCCTTTTGGCTGCCTCCCAGGACTTGCTTTGTACTGGCCACAGAGCACAGCACTAGCACTTGCCCACTGTACCATTTGGCCGTGCTTTGATGTTTGAAGCTTTCCACTGTGAGTGCACTCATAACGGTCCTCACCACTTTGTTCGTTTGTTCGTTTGATCGTTCGAACGGACTGTTTGCAGATTTGTCAGCTCACACTTGAAACAGTTCAGCTCAGCAGTTCAAACGTGTCAGGCAAAAAAAACGCGTGTTGGTCATCGAGACATTTTTTAGAAAAACTGCCCCAAACATAGCAATAACAATTGCCAACGACTACGACGACAACGACAACTATCTAACTACCTCTAAAACTGTTAATCTTATCCGACAAAACTAAACTCCTCATCACACCAACTCAACAGCTAATATTTTTACCAGTAAACACAGTGAACCGTTTTGTGGTAACCAACTTCAAACATGACTGTTGCTTCACTTTGAACAGAACAACAACTCAACCCATTCTTCTCGATTGAGCACCGTTCACCTTTTTTATCAATCACAGTTGTGAAAGTTGTGAAAGTGATAAAGGTGAAGGTGAAGGTATTAACGGCGGTGGTGACGGTGACAGTTGTTCTTCTGCAGTGCTTCAGTGGTCAGCCAGCGGTTTCCTCAGTTCGGTACTTGAATGCCCTCTCCAAGCAAGAAGATGAGCAGCTCATCGGAGTTTCTCTTCCCCGGCGAGCGCCTCCTCAATGAGGTGATGAACGAGCACCCGGGCGAGCTGATGCGCACCGGCTCGCCCTCCATCATCTGCTCGGCGCTGCCCACCCACTGGCGCTCCAACAAGACACTTCCGGTGGCCTTCAAAGTGGTCGCCCTGGGCGAGGTCACCGACGGCACGCTGGTCACCATCAGGGCGGGCAATGATGAGAACTGGTGCGGAGAGCTGCGCAACGCCAGCGCCATCATGAAGAACCAGGTGGCCAAGTTCAATGATCTGCGATTTGTTGGCCGAAGTGGAAGAGGTAAGATCCAGGGCTGGGGATAAGCATTTTTCTCCATTTTTTTGCCAAGACAATATTTTCCACTGATGCAAATATTGTCATACCAAAATTTCATTTTCTGTTTTCTTCATTTCCGTGCCTGCAAAACAAAATTGCTCACGCCTTCACTTGCTAGTTGCTTCCATAATTGACTTTACGGCGTTTCGTTTTATTACCCTTTCAGTATGCACCAAAACATAATCTGACGGAAATGAGAAAATTAGCAGAGCAAAAGGGTTAATTAGAGTTTAGCTTACTAGAAAGAAAAAACCAAAAAGCAGATAAACTCGCTCTTTTACTTTTACTGCAGTCTATTTACTGCAAAGCTGCAAGCAAAGCTTTTAATAACGGCGCCTTCACTCTTGCCTTTTTTGCCTCTTTAACTTTAATCTGATACTCTAATTAATTTGTCAACTGAATCTTGTCTGCATGTCTAATTTTTACCCATGTGACACGACTTTCTTTTCAATTAAATGGCAGTTTGAGAATTAGTGTGATGGCAAAAGTGATTGAATAATTACACAACGCTAAAAAAATGCTAAAAGAACACAAATAGAAGAAGGAAAGAATCACTAGCTACAGCAGAAGCAGCAACAGCAACAGCAATCGATCCATCAACTTCTTTCATGCACTTCTTTGTCATGTCTGCCTAACTAATAATTGATGAGCAAAAGAACATTTTGCATATAGCACAGAGCAAGCCAAGAAGAGCAACACTGTGCTTCTTCTTTTTCTTCTTTTTTTCTTTCACCCCTCGCTCATTCAATTTGGAGCCTTTTTCACGCCACAGTGTGACTGATGACACTGGCTTTGCATAATCAAGTAGTGACGCCAATAGCCTAGTCAATGGAGAACGTCTAATGAAGAATGAGGAGAAATACAGTTTAGCAGAATGCCATTCTTTAGCTAAGCAGGTTTTACTGCTTAAATAGTGTTCAGAGTTGTACTTGGTTAAAAGAGGGGAAAGGGGAGAGAAAACATTAGGTTCTGTGAAATTTTCTCTGTTCTTTTTCACTTTAACCGCCACTAACATTGAATTCTTGGTTGCTAAGTGGAATCAGCGTGCAGCAGCATTCCAAGTTGTTCCGATGCTGTACTACTGGTGGGCTGGTGGTGGTGATGGCCAACTCAGGGGTCTGCTGCTGCTGTCGTCGTAGCGATAATTAATGCTTTGGGAATGTCAATCGGGTCTGCTTTTGTACTGGACTGGTAGTGGAACACTCATTGCCGTTGCTGCTGCTGCTGTTTCTGCTGTAGTTTGTAAGATTGATTGATTTGTCGACCATTATTGGTGCTGTTTAGCATGGCCGACACACTGCAAAACAAATGAACACTAACAGACTGACTAGCTCATTTGTATTAATCGCTTTTGTTATAATGTAAAAATCATCAAATTTTTATTTTTACTTTTAAAAATGCAGGCAAACATGTTTTAAAAAGTTGAAATTGTACGCAATTTACTTAATGCACAGATGTTTAAGTTTTGAAATTTAAAATTATGTAAATTAGCAATGTTTTTAAAGTGATGCTATAAATCAAAACAGCCCCTGTGGTGTTGCAAATGTAATACCCGATACAACTGTTTTATCAGAGTACTATTCTTGACTTGCATACATTTTCTGTAGGCGCCTAACTCTTTCTCATTGTTACCACTGCCAGTGTCGAGTAACATTATGCACGCATGTACGCGTGCAACACACATTAGCTTCAGACAGGAAGAGAAAGTGATAGCAGTGTTTGCTCAGTAAATTACATTTTTTTGTTCACTTAGTCGGCGGCAACGGTGGTTGCCGATGATGGTGATGGTGATGGTGACGGTGATGATGATTATGAGCCTGCGATTAACATGAAAGTGATGGTAACTGTACACAAAAGGGGTTAAGTGGAGAATGCTTCCACTGATGATGACAGTTTTTGAGTGGTGGCAGTGCTGAAGAGGACGAAAGAGCATGAAGAAGTGAAATGAGACTAAGGGCACAGAGAGAGGAATCTGGCGGTATGCCAAGGTGCAGTGCAGCGCCCAAAGTGCTCATGCATTCAGTGGGGCTCATTAGAAGTTGGCGCCCTTTTGGCATAGTTTAAATTCTTGTCAATACTTTGTTTTACGTTTGATTTTTATTGAAAGTAAAGAGCGAGTCAACTGATGGAAAGGGTAACAAGAATGCAAATATGGTTCATTTTCACTATTTTACTCAGTAACTTTAGAAATATTTGAAAAAAGCAGTTGCTTGGCAAACATTTTTTTTATTTTTTTGTTAAAATGTTTCTCTTGTATGCGCCGCAAACGCTCAATTGTCGTCAAGTGCAAAAATACAGAAAGTAAAAATACTCTTCAATCATTCGAGCCACTTTTGGTTGATTGGCTCAGCAAGTAGTGTGCATTTGGTGTTACTTGTGCCTTCAATAAAACCAAAAACAACTTCAACAATTGCCTAATATTTGCTGCTACAATGTTGTTGAAATTGCTAAAAACAGTGAAAAAGAGAACACTGCAAAACTGCGGCAAATTCTCAGTGGAATTTAATAGTACTTTCTAAGCAAAAAAGTGAACAAAAAACGCGTGTGTTAAGTTTTTTGATGTGATGTTGAGCTTGTCAAATGATTACGTTAGTTTAGATAATAAAAAAGATGCGGCTGTAGTGCTGAGCAAACAACCGCTGTTTTTAAAAAAGCATAAATCAAGACAGGTATAAAGAAAGCCTTATGTAAAAACAGATAGTGCAGCCATTTTTACAGCGTTGTAAATTTAATTTATTCTGTTTTAAAATAAAAAAAAGCACTGTAATGATATCCTAAAAACATTGTTCGTTTTGTTTTTAAAAATATTGTAACAACAAATAGTCAACGTTTTGTTTTTGACATTTGCTTTTACAGGTAATTTAGTGTTTTTCTGTTTTATTTTCATGCATTTTTAAAATGTCTGCAAAAGTTTAAATTTAAATATTGCAGTAGTAGTTGCATGTTATAAAAAACATTGAAACCTTTTAAAAGCTTAAACTCGTGTTAAAAGAAGCACTAGAAAAAAAGATTAAGAATTTTTAAACTTTTAGTGTTTGCAACTTTAGTTCTCTAGAGACTAATTTTCAACGCCTGCTACAAAAAATGCCTTCCCGTTTAGTCTTTAGTTTTTGCCGACACGCGTAATGTTATGAAAAAAACACATCAGTTTTTTAGAATTTAAATCCCTCCCCCGCTTTTTTATGTTTTGCACAAAAAATGATTCAAAGTGTCTTGCCGATGTAAAAAGGTCTCTAGAGTAGACTTTTCATCTGTCAGTGCTTTTAAATCATCAAGTACAAAAAAAGTAACTCTTGAACATACAAAAACATTCTGGCTTTTGTAATTATGTTGAATTCTTCTAGATAAAGAAGCAAAAAAGCGAAATTTTCTTTTGATTAGTATCTTGGGAAATGACACTAATGTTAAATTTATTTTACTTGTTTTTAATCAGATATAAAACTTATTTTGTTTTATTCAGTTTTAAGCTTACATGAAATCATCAAATCAGGGTCAGTGTCTTGTAAATGAGCTCATTTTACTGTCTTTTAGTAATTGGCAGCTAGCAACTTCAGCTGCCTGACAAGTCCAAAGCGTGCAAACTTTAACGCATTTTTGTGCTTCGTTGTCAAGTTTCATTTGCATTCATTGGCACCTAACTTTTACTTGACAAACTCGCTTGTCTGGTGCTGTTGCAATGACTGTCTTTATTGTTTTTGAAGTAATAAAAAGTTCATGTCGGCACTCGGTCTCAAGAAAGGCAAACATTTTATAGACTTGTAATCAAAAACGACTGTTTGAGGAGAAGGTGATCCAGGCAGCAAGAAAGCAAAAAAAATAAATGCATGATTTCTAAACTTTGCGAAATTGAATTGCACAGTTCGCAGGAAAGGAAAAACAACTGGCAAACATAAAGAAACATGTGTTTGCAATTAGATCGCACGGTGTACTAGTGTCCAATGTTTGCACAGCTCTAGCGGCTCTTGACTAGATCAGCTTTTGTGAGCTGCACTGGCCAGCGACACGATCAATGTCTGTTTGCCATCAAATGCAAACACACACACACACACAGTAACACACAGTGGCACTGGTTTATTTTTAACCTATTGATAAGATGTTCGGCAGTTCTTGGCATGCTGCGTCTTGAAAAAAACTGCTACACTGCTGGTTTGGTAATAAAGTAAATAGAAAACAGAAACTTTTTAGCATGTTCACGACAAAAACAAAAAGACTTGTTTGCAACTTGACCGTTTCTGATTTTCAGCTTTTCCAACCAACTTTTTTTTTCATACCTTTTTAGCCCTAACAGCAGTAGTTTTTAGCCACAAAAGAAACTGTTACTGGTCTCTACTAATGGAGTAAAGTTAATAAAAGCAAATGGACAGTAGGAGGATAAAGGCTCTTTTTATTGAGTGCGATGGAAGTGGAAAAAACGAAAAATATTAGTAGCTTGTTTTCCTTCTTTTTTTGCCTGCTCATTCACGTTCGCTTGCTGCTCTCTAAAGAGGATTAAGTTGACAAAAAAGTAAAATAAAATAAAGATAAAAATGCAGTGGACAGAGAAAAGGGCAGTGTTGCGGCGCGCGGGAGACCCAAGTGGACTGCTTCAAAGTTGCAAAAGCCACTTTAAAGGTTAACTGTGGCAACAGCAGCAACTGCAACAGCAACTAAGTGTGCCCACCAAAAGAAAGGAAGGAAAAGATGAATACAGTGTGTCGGGAAATGCGAACCAAAAGAGAGTTAGTGAACGAGAGAGATAGAAGAGGCCGACGTGGACACTCACTTTGGGTAGAACGGACAGAATTTAAATTAGATAAAAGTGTGCAGTGTGCAGAAAGAACCAGCAGCAGCAGTTGCACTGAAAAAGGAGACGGAAAGAGGAATGGCAAGCTGTGATTTGAGAGGCAGTGAAAGCAGTGTGAGCTGGGGATTTGATGAACCACCAGATTGAACTTTGCCCACACTGCACTAGCCATTCAACGTTGCAGTCCCACTGTGAGAGTAAAGCCGAGTGAAGAGGGCGACAGAAGGATCAAAAGTGGACAACACCAGCAGCAGCAGATTGGACAGCATCAGCAGGACGTTGTCCCTTAGTGGCACTCGGCCAAAAAATTGCCTTGTGTTCGTAATGATCTCGCCGACATTGATTCCGGAAGAGGGTAAATTCAATACGGCCTTTCTGGTGGTGCCAGTGCTACAGGTTCTCTGCCACACTGCACACTAACTTTCCACCAGGCTGACATAGTACTATTGTTTATTTATTTACAAAATAATTGCAATTTTGTTTTCAAATAAGCAAATACAATCAAAAGTATACAGTTGTTGTAAAACATCTAAAAAATGTTTAATAAACTTATTTATTTTTACATTGCAAAAAATCGATTTAACATTTTTCGTTAAAATATATTTTGAAAAAAATAATGGAAAAATCGACAGTGACCAAGTAGAATATCATCAATAAATTCAATTATTTTTTTGTTTTAGTACTTCAGTTGTGCAGCAAGAACTGGTAAGTGCATTTGGCCACTTGCTTCACTTTGAATAGATTCTTCTTTTTATTTTTCGTTGTCCCCATGTGTCCACTTATGAATTGACAATTTAATATTACGACCGGTCACAGCTTGGTTTGAGCGCTGCAGGCTTAGCTAAAACTTGCGTGTCAAAATAGCAATTTTAAGAACAGTTCGCTCAATGTTCATTGCAATTTCGGAGCTGCTAATTTTGACTTTCTAAAAATAAATTCTAAATTATTTTACTAATTTTTTGCCAATATAGTAAAATAAAAACTATTTTTAAATTAACTTTATCAAATGTTTTGCTGTATTTTTAAATCCCCAGTTAATTGCATTGCAATGAAAAATGACATTGGTATTTATTTACGCAGTTTGCTATTGGTAAATATATATTTTTAAAAAACAACAGAAAATTTTTTTAAATTGAAATGCCCAGTTGAATTTAAATTTTAAATATGTTGTTTAAAATTAAAACAACAAACATATTAAAATTAAAATAGGCAGCAGCGCGTTTGGGGGCTTAGAAGTTGAAAATGAACAAAACAGTTGCGCCCTTGTCGTTATGGCGCCGTTTGCCGTTGCACAAACAAATGGGCAGCCTTTTACTTTCACTTATTACACCCAAGCTGGATGTCTGTGTTTCTGTGTATGTGTGCTTGTTCAAAAGGGCAGATAATTAAATTTAACTAATGATGATGACAATGACCCTCCCATGATGGAGATGGAGGGTGAGAGGAGACGGGTGCTGTTCACTGATGGCACACTGTACAACACTGTCAGACTGCCGCAGTGACTGATTGACTGACTGACTGGTCCACTGGTGGACACACTCGCTCTTAATTTGCTTTCCATTCAACTGTAAACTTGAAACATTCTTGCTCAACTGGCAATTGTGTCGGAAACTGGTGTCATTTGGAAGGGCTTTTTGTTCATTTGTTCTACTATTTGCCAATGGCAGGCAATATTTGCCAAACAACAGCGAAAATTATTTGTTTTGCTAATTAGAGAAGAAAAAGTGTTGTAGGCTAGCAACTGTTGTTCAGCAGTGTTTGTCGATCAAACTAACTAATGTCATTTTTGTAACTCTATTTGCAGGCAAAAGTTTCTCACTGACTATCACCTTAAGTACAAATCCACCTCAAGTGGGCACCTACACCAAAGCAATCAAAGTCACCGTCGATGGACCAAGGGAGCCTCGGAGTAAGTCAAGTAAGTTTGAATGATCAACTCAAACTTTTTATTCTTTTGCATGGTACACTTAACAATTTTTTAATTACAAAATTTTAATAATTTAGTATTTTTATATTTGTGTTTTACTTAAATTTTTTTTTCTAACAAAATCTTATTTACTTTTACTTTTTATAATTAAAACTAAAAAATTAAACAAACAAAGACACGTATTTTTTCTATTTTCTATACTATTTTTATGCTAAAAATCACTCATCTCAAAAATTTTTTATGATGAATAATATTAAAATATGTACCCATAAAAGTTGGAGTCAACAACGACAAAAGGCACTAGGCACAGTGGATTTCAGTGTGGAAGTGCTGGACTACTCTGTCTTTTTTTTTCTGAACTGCCTTGTCTGTAAGTTCAGTTCACTTTTGCTCTTATTTTTTAGCCCTGGCTGCAGTAGGCTAATCCCCAGGAGCTGCCAATCGAGGAAACAGCCAAATAAGTCTGCGTACTATGAGTCTGTCACTGTCCGCCTTTATCTGATTGTCTCATAATCGAGGCAGCCGAGACAGTTAGACAGACAGAAAGCGAACAGATCTAATGCAAAAGTGCTCTCAGTAAAGCTGCTGATGCTGCTGCTGATGCTGGTGATGCTGATGATGGTGATGGTGGTGATGGTGACGGTAGTGGTTGTGCTGGTGGTGACCATCTCCTTTGCTGCAGAACAGAGGCCACAAAGTTTGGCAGAGAGCGCGGTCTGTTCGGGAACCGCACACGCATCCGCGCTGCTGCGGGGTCCCTTTGAGACTTCCAGAGGGAGAGAAAAAGCTTTCTTTTTCTCCCCCTCTTCTATCCACTTTCTAAAAGAATTAAAAAGTGTCCCCCTTTCAGTCACACACACACACACTGGTTCATAATACCGCGGATATTGGTTTACGGTAAAATATATTGAATGGCCTAGCTGGAGCTGGCCGATCGCGCTTACTTTACTGTGCCCCTCTTTCTCCTCACTCTCTTTCCCTTTTTCTCCCTCTCAATTGCCGCTCCATTTGCGTCAATGGCCACGCGGACTAAGGGCCACTGAATGCGTGTGAGTGAGTGAATGAGTGAGTAAGTGAGTGTGCAGTCAGGTCCAGATGACATTCCACTTTGAGCTGGCTTTGTCTGTGCTGCTGCTGGTGGTGGTGGTGTTATTGGGACACCGCCGTTTGCCTAGGTCGTGTGCTCTCCATTGCCCAACTGAGCATTGTGTGCTCCAGTTTACTCGGGGTTTACCACTGTGCAGCTTTTGCACCCTGTTCAGCGGTGACGGGTGACACCACTGCCTGGGCCTCTTTGGCACCCCTCTCTTCTCTCTTTTAACTGCCTTCCCTTCTTTTTCTGTTTGTGTGTCTTTGGCCCTCTTTCCTCTTTTAAGTCAGAAGCACCAGCGTTTTGAGGTTTGTTTCTGAGGCTTACCAGTGAGCAGGCGAGCAAGGTGCCTACTGAACTGCAACTTAGCTTTAACTCGATGGTTGTCAGGTCATTTTCCAATGATGACCCACCACCACCACTATTACTACCGCGAGCAGTCCTTTACTTTACTGGCTATTACTTCGCAACGCAATTAAACTTCTTTTAATAGGCATTGCACAGATTTAGGCAACTGCTTTCCAGCTGTTTTCGCTATCCAATAAGGGCCAGTGCTGCAAGAAAGTGCACCATTTTTCCACTGGTGTTCACTTTGCAAGTGTACACTGCAGTGCTGCAGCGGCAGTTGTTCTGCCTCATCATCGCCCACACTTTTGCACTTGTGCCGGATAGAGCTGAGGCTGAAAACAACCGATCACTTGCATCGATTAATTTAAGCATCACAAACTCACTAGTGAAGGTTAATGTTTTCTGCCTTCAAACTGCAGTCTCTCTACACCGAGCAATACTGAAAAACACAAATAAATCGATAAAGTGCCACTGAGCTGCTGCTAATGTCCAGCTTAGGCTTTCCGTCTCTTGCCTCTCTGCCGGATACTCGGACATCCGGACGCGCGTCTAGGGAAAAAAGAAAAAGTGGTGGGCAGTCTATTTTTCTCATTTTTGTTCAACTAACTAGTTTTCCAACTGGAAAAAATGTTTAAGAATAAGGTTTTCAACTTGAAATTGCTTTTATTTATTTATTTTTTATAATTTTGCTAATCTTTTTAATGTGGTCATTAGAAGGTTTAGCATTTGAAAGTTTTTCAGCAGTATAAAGCTGAATAAAACTAATGCCATAATCTCTAATTGATTTTTGCATTCATAAGTAGTGAGAGCAAATAAATTATGCAGATCAGAGGGGAACAGTAGGCATTATTTGTCAGTTAAATTGATTTTCTACTTTATTGTCAGTTGAGCAGTGAATGGACACTGGGCAACTGCGGTCTGTTCACCTTAAGACCGCAAAAAGAAGTTCACCGTCGGCAACTGTCAACTGCTTGCTTTCAATCAAACAAACACACAACCGAAAAGCCAAATTGAGACATCAACGTTGCCTTTTTTCTACCTTTTTTCACCTTTACAAACGGCAGTAGCTGACAATGAGAATAATGCCGTTTTATGTCCGAGCCGTTCTATATGAGTCCGTGAGTAAGCGAAGCAGTCAACTTGGCAGTGTTCCTTTGTGCTTTGCGGCCAGTAGACAGATAATCGCTTTAAAAAAAGCTGCAGTCTAGCAGACTAAACAGCAGACCGTAGGTTGACCCTGACCAGACGTTGACATTGGTCTGCTGTTTACGGTTGGGCACTGTTGTGACACTGTAACCACTGTCACACTGCACACACACCGACACTTTGCTTTCCTCTTTAGAGTAATAAAATAGAGGGCCAGAGGGTGAGAGGTGAAAGAGAGCTTGGTGCGCACTGACAAAGGCACAATAATGATGGAAGTGACAGTACAATGGTGCTGCGGCAAATGCTAATGTTCCTTTTGCTGGGCATAGGCTGGTGCCGCACTGTGCCCACTGCACAATCGCAGAAAACTAAGAACAGTGCATAAAGCAAATCGTTGTTTTTCTGCACTTTATACTGCAAAAAACAGAAGCAACAGGAGAAGCAAAAGCTAGGAAAGTGAAAAATGAAAAAAAAGGTTGAAATGCTGTAACCCAAAGGAGCCCACTAATTTGTAATCGGTCAGCCACAAAAGTGTAATGGTTTTTCTTTGAAAGAATGCGTTTTAAAATAAATAAATACACGTGAGAGATTGCATTGACTTCACCCGAATACTAAAAAATGGTTTTCTACACAAAATAGAAAATTTCTTAAACAAATGTAACGTTTTTTCTAAAAAATTAAACTAGTTTTAAGAATTGTAATATTGTGTAACTGTAATTACTGTTCAAATTAATGTTTTGTATGCAAATATTAGAGCATCTAATCAAAAACTCAAAAAGCATTTTTATTACTTTTTCTAATAAACCAAGGAAATGACAGCATTTCAGCTTTGCTTTTACATAGTATTGCCTGTTTTTTCAATTTTATGACATTGTAACAAAAAAGAGAAAACAAAATTACAGTCAACTACATAACACAAATGTAAATTAGGAGAATAAAAGAGCACTCATTTCATTTTTGCCTGTTTCAAACTCTCACTCACACACTCTCACATTATTTTTGGCCTTTAGCGACATCTTAATTGTGCGCCCTTTCCAAATAACAAAAGCAAATAGCAAAAAGTCTAAAATTGAGAACATTGTCAAAAAGTCTAATAGTGTTTGATTGGCGAGAGTGATGAAGAGGAAAAGAAGGGAGAAAAAGTAGAAAAAGACACTAGGGAGGAAGAGCAGTTGATGCTGCTGGGGCATTTACTTCTTCAGGGCAGTATCAGTTGACTTGCAGAGGCAAGTAGAGATGTGTGAGCGCTAAGTAGAGTAGTACTGACTGAAAAAAGCAGCAGCAACACTTCTTCACTTTTGCTACCGCCGATGCCGCCACTGCCACTGTTGCTGCTGCTGTCGTTTGTTTGTACGCTCTAATGGATCTTTATTGAGTTATAAATGCTTCACTGGGATCACTTCAACAGTAAAGTGAGCACTGGGTGGCAGTGAGGGAAGGGCAGGGCAGAGAAAGGAGCAATGAGCATCATCATGATCACCACCAGCACCAGGGGCACAAATCAGCAGTGAGTGCTACTGATTTGACTGAAAGTACTGCTCAGGGGCACTCAGCCCAGTAAAGAAAGGGCTAACGGGGCGCAAGCAGTGCGCGGAACGCCGCCGCCGATGAAAAGTAAGTTAGGCTAATGTCAAGTCAATCAGGCACTGGGAGAGAGAGAGAGAGAAAGAGAAAGCAGTGCAGTCTAAAACGAAAGAGAGAGAGAAAGAAGTAGTACCACCAGCCCCCGTACAACTGTGGGTAATCAGTGTGAAGCACCCGTGACTGCTGGGGCAATCAAAAAAATAAAAATGAATGTGTAAAAGGAAAAGAGAAAGAGAGAAGGAGAAAGGGAGAAAAACGGAACCGAAAGTGAGAGGCTTAAGAAGATGGAGATCAAATTTAAATTTAAATGCATTCAAACGTGGGAGCAGGCACGATCTCTGCTGGTGCTGATGTTGATGCTGCTGCTGATGCTGTCAGTTGCTGTCGCTGTTCAATTGGCAATTTCCAATCGAATGGCACCTAAAAAGAGAAGGACTGCTGGGCACTGCAGGACTGTTTAACGAGTCAGTCGGCACGTACTGTCATTTAGTACTCTCTCTCTCTCTCTCTCTTTATTTTCAGTTCAGTGCTAAGTAATGCTGACTGGCTCCCTTTCTAGTAACTTTCTCAAACAGTTCACTGCTGCTGCTTTTGGAGGAAAAAAAGAAGAAAAAGAAAAAGAAAGTAATCTGGGCGGGTAATAAACATGGGAGAGAGGGAGAGAGTTTTGTTTCAAGTTTATTTGCTACTTGCTACTTTTTATTAGTTGGGACAACAGCAGCAGCAGTGTCAAATAGAGGCGGCAAATAACGACGACTTCATTTGCGCTCAGCCATTTAATGGCTAGTTCATGACGAGAATTGCAATCAGCAAAAAAGGGAACACGTCAAATAGTAGAGTAGAAGCAAAATTATCGGCAAAAATTGAACATTTTTGTTTAGCTAAACGTCAGAGATTAAATAAATAACAATTTTAACAATGTTCAATGATTAAAAAATTCCACTCAAGTTTTTAATAAAATGTTTTATTAAAAATTTCAAGTATTGAGGATATTAGTTATTGCTCACAATTTTTTATTTGACTTTTAATTAAATTTTTTACCTCTCACACTAACAACTAAAAAACGCAAATCTTTATTAATTTTAATAACAAATAAAAAATTAATAATAAAAATGTGATTCTGCCTGACAGTTTAAATTAAAAAAGTTGACGCCTTTTAAAATGCAAATAACTTTAGAGTGTGTGCTCAGTTATTAATTTGAATTTTCATATTTAACAAAATTGATGAGAAAAAAATTGGCAACCGTTGTCAAAAAGTGCTGAAAATTGGTTTCAGCATACACTGCCTGTCACCAGTTGGATAAAAATCCATTTGACCTTTTTTTAACTGCAGCAGCTGACAGATGTTGGAGAAAAACAGAAAGAGGGTGAGAATACTGTCTGTCATCAGTTAATTAAAAACAAACACAGACACACACACACCATCGGACTCACTTTCGTTTGTGTGTTTGCATAGTCGGCACAAAAAACAGCAACATCAACACAAAACAGGCTGCTTTTTGGTTTATAGGCCAGCAAAGGTTGACGAGAAAAACAGTAAAAAAGAAAGGCAACGGCGGCATCAGCGTGTTGCCTCATTAGCAAAGCTAACTTTTGAATTTTTAATGAACAAGCAAAAAACGTTTTGGTTTGCCAGAGGAGACGCGTGGCAGTGGAAAATTATTTAACTGCTTATTAGAGACAAAAACAGAGGTGGCACGCACTTTATACTTTGATTTAAAGAAAACAATTTATTACAATTTAAATCTTTGTAGCTGTGCCTTTTTGTGTCTGGAATTTGGCTCTAGTTGTACTGCACTTTTATTTTTTCCCTTTCCTCAATTGCTACTTTTTATTGACCAGTTTTCTTGTAGTTGTGCTGTTGTTGTGCCTGCCTCGACTACAACCACCGTTTCTGATTCAGTGTATTATTGTTTGTCCGCATAGCTGGCGCTGGATCATTTCCTTTTTGTTCAATCAACCAAAACGATTGTTGGCGTAACACAGTCTAACTCTGTGTGTGTGTGTGTGCAACACTGGACTCTGGTCGAGGTAGTGGTGATGGTGATGGTGATGGTGGTGGTTGCTGTGAAATCGATTGGCCAAATTGTAGACGACACACAATGGAGTGCATGCTTTGGAGGGCGAGTACTTCTGCTTCTGCAGTTCAGCAGAATAAGATTCCAAGTGGTCTCTTGTCATGTTACTCCCTTTAAAAAGTGAATGAAACAGAAGGAGAGAAAGAGAGAGAGAGAGAGAGAGAGAGAGCGGTAAAGCGACAAGTCCTGCTGAGGATGCGATAATGCAGTGAAGCTGAGCTGATGGTGTGACCACCATGTGCTGCTTCTCAATAGTGAGTGTTCAGTGGTGGTGAAAAGTTCGTCCAGGGTTCAAAGCCATCAAAATGAGAATGGAAAGAGAGAGAGAGAGAGAAAGAGAGAGAGAGAGCGAGAGAGCGAGAGAGAGAGCGAGAGAGAGAGAGCGAGATCGAGTTATTGGACTTAGTGGCAATGCGAGTGGTGTGTGCACTCACTGGGAATGTTGACTAGCACCAGCATAAGCAGCACCCCAAACCCAAACTCCACTGGCCGCCAGACTAAGCGCGAACCGCAGTTGACTGCATCAGCAGCTCCTAGCTAGTCTGGCCCTGCTTATCGGCAAAACTGGACAAACACAGCAGAACACACAGCAAAGAACGGTGAAATGATGCAGCAGCAGCTTTCACTCGCCTGCGGAATAAACCGCGCGCACTTCTCCAAAGAGAAGAGGACAGGAAAGGGACAAAGCCCAGTGGGGATCACCGCTACACTAGTTCCAGGCACGGCATTGCGGGAACTATGTGGCTGACCTAACTGTGGTGATGGTGCGACGGGTAATTGTCAACTGGTACCAGCAGCAGCAGCAGCAACAGCAGCAGTCGGATGAATAACCGGGCCCGAGTATGGGAAGCAGTGGTGGCAGTGGCAGTGCGGCATCAGTGGCACACCGCCAGCGTGCGGTAATCACCAAACAAACCTCGAAATGGGAGCAGTCGCTGCCCTAGCCTGTCTCTCTCTCTCTCCCTAGTGAACCCCACAAAACGAACAGGCTTGAACAATGAGCTGCTGCCCACCAGCCCTAGCAAAATGAGGGGCAATCACTTTGTGCTGCTGTGTCCCCTTAATAAGCACAGAGTGCTCTTCGATCTGAGCCTCAGCTTCCCCCTGCTGACTCGCTCGTGTCACTGCAACTTATTTGATTGGCACTCTGCTTAGCTCCTTTGGCTGGCTGGCTGGCTGGTAATAAGGATGCACGCGCGCTGCCGGTTATCAAATGAGCTGAGCGCCCTTTTCCTTTGGTTGCCTTTGTGTGTGCGTGCATATTTTCCTGTGAACACTGGGCACACTGTAGTACCACTGGTGCAACTTACTGACTGACGTTGCTGCCGCCGCCGCCGATGTTGTTGCTTATTATTAATGCCCCTTCTGCTGCCGTTTCAGCAGTTTCTGTTCTCCCACTTTTTTCCTTCTGTTGACCTTTTGGATAAGAGCAATCGACAATGTCAGCGATCAGCGCCTGTTTTTTGTTGTCCTTTCCACATTGCAGTCCCTTTATTTTTTCCCTCTAGTTGAACACTGGTGCCAAAACACTAGAGAAAGAGACAGAGAGAATCAGCTGAGCACTTGCTGATTGCTGCAGCAGTAGCATCCACTTTTCCTCCCCACACATGACCCCCACTGCTGATTGCCCACTGCTGTGTGACACACTTGTGCCGACACTGACAGTTGACAATAGCGACAAAAAACTGTTTTCACCCGCTATCACCATCCGCAACCAGACGAGTTGTCCGCATCTGCGGGTAATGAGAAGGAGAAAGGATAAATGAATGAAATAAAGTTTAAACAGTGAGGATCATATTTCAGCCGTGCCCGGGAAGATGATACCCCAAAACGATAAAAGGAAAAAAGAGGGAAAGGGTAATTGTAGCTGAAAAGGCGTTTGGGTTAAGTGGGGCTTGAGGAAGCATATGCAAAGTATGAAGAAGATCAGTCACACTGTGAAAAGAGTTAAAAGATCTGGCTGATGATTGTGCTTCACACAGTGCCGCAGTGCGCTGATTCATTAAAGTTGGCTCAGACGGCTGTAATTCAATTCCAGTTTGCCCTTTTGTCCTCCCTCTCCCCTCGGCGTCTCCATGTCTCTAATTGATTGCAACTCATTACATGGTTTACAGTAAAGACAAAAGCGGGGGCATCGGCAACACTTTCCTCTCTTGATAGGCAAATAATCCATTGCCAATTGCAGTTGCCATCGGAAGAAAACACAAGAGAGAGAGAGAGAGAGAGAGAGAGAGAGAGAGAGAGAGAGAGAGAGA
>JAALOO010000925.1_pt1 | contig 23089 bp, 18 predicted proteins | sample 7257641 | NCBI WGS metagenome assembly JAALOO01 (sample SAMN14085613, study PRJNA598686) | mite metagenome | biome: ENVO:01001000; feature: ENVO:01001002; material: ENVO:01001226; isolation source: single female mite from University of Michigan culture on fish food culture... ...
ACCCCTACCCCTACCCGACACCCTACCCCTACCCCTACCCCTACCCGACACCCTAACCTCAACTAACCTAACATAACATCACTGTTTAACAATTTAGAACTTTAATATAACTGTAATGTAAACATTTTACAACAATACCCCTGGATAGTAAAATCCTGCCCTCTCTTACCGCTACCATGTTGGCGTCCAGAAGAATATTGTCCAGCTTAATGTCCCGGTGTGAGGTTTTCATGCTGTTGTGCAGGTAGGCCAGTCCCGAGGAGGCCTGGAAGAACCACTTGCAGGCGAGTGGCTCCTTGAAGCCATTGTGCTTGGTCGCGTAACCGGCCAGATCGCCATTCGACGCCAGCTCCATGAAAATGTGTAACTAAATTGGAGTGAATTGTAACGTTTTAGCCCTTCTGTTCGTCAATTGGAACACTTGGAATTGGAGATACAAGAAAACTTACCTTGAAATTGCAGCGAAAAATGTCGTACACTCGAATGAGGTTCTCATGTCTGCAGTCGATGAGAGTGCTGATCTCCCTTGGAAGGTACTTCTCTCTTGTGGAGCTGTCCATCTTGTTCAGGTCAATGACCTTCACCGCCGAGTACTGCCCCTGGCGGTTGACGGCCTTGTAGACCGTTCCAAAGGCTCCAGCTCCGAGCTTGTTCTCTATCTTGTAGCCTTTGTGCGCAATGACGGCCAGTGTCTTTCCATCAAAGGCATTGTTGGAGGGCGATTTGGGCATAGTGCAGTTTGAAGGTTAATCAAATGCATCTTTTTGCTTTCTTTACTTTTTATTTAGATCTTGATGTTGCAATTTAGAACTTTAGTCGTTATGAAAAATACTAATTTTCAACAACACTTTCAGAATCTAAAATTGCCTAGTAGTTTTATTAAAAGTAAGCGCACTGGTAGTGCAGTAATTTTGTGTACATTTTACAAGAAAAATTTGAAATTAGCAGAAAGTGCACGAGGAAAAGGGTGGAGAACTGGTGGCGATGTCCACTAGTAGATGTCCTCCAGCTTGACGAAGAGCATGGAATTAGGACAGCGCTGTTCACTGTGCGACCAGTTGAAGCACTTTGGGCAGAGGGTGCTCCCCAGGACGGGACAGCGTTTCATCTGGTGACCAGCAGTCTTGCAGTACCAGCAGTTGCCCACCACCATCGCCACCTCCTCCTCCTCCTCCTCCGCCTGCTGCTCTTCAGCGTCTGCAAAGCACTGCAGACTGTAGATGTGCAGTTCGTCCTGGATAAAGTTGCGCAGATCACGCAGCCACTTGCGTTCGCCATTGTACTGCTCGCAGTAGAGCGCCTGCTGCACCGCCGGCAGCTTCTCAAAGGCCCAGCTGAAAATGTCAGACAGCAGGCGAACGTCCTTCCAGTGCTAAGGTGTTGTACAAGAGAATGAGGATTACAAACAGTAAAGTAAGGCTTTCTACTTACACTCATGGTGATGGCGCGAGCTTTAGTGACCAGAATGAGCAGGCGCTTCATGCCCTCAGTGTCCTCGTCGATGCTCTTAATGGGCGGCAGTCGGTTGAAAGCCGCTTTGAGCGCCCCACGAATGGCCTCGGCAGTGGGCGGTGGGGAGTGAGCAGAGTGACGAACTACAGGGACTGCGGCGGCTTTGTTCTGCTGTCTCCCAAAGTCGCCAGATAGTCCGAAAGAGTAGTGGCCATCGTAGGACTGGGTCACAAAGTTGTGCTGCCCAGAACGACTGCTGCCTCCAGACGACCACTCACTGAGAGCAGAAGCAGACTCGGGGCACTCTAGTTTCTGCCAGAAGGCGACCACTTTGTTGCGGTAAGTGTCCACCAGCTGCTCATTCAGGTGAACGCAGTCCTTCACAGCGAGCAAGTCGACAATCATTTCCTCCAACTTGTAAATGTGCTCTTGGCAGGAGCGAACCGGGCGCGGACGAGCATTTAGCATCGAGTCGATTATGCGGACGAGATTGTTCAGCTTGCTCACCACACTACCGATGCTGCCATCCTTCAGGGTGGACATTTTTCACGAGATGAAATGAACTGACAACAACAACTATTGGAAAATGAGAAAATGCACCAGACTAGAAATGGCTCAACTTGTCATACAGTCAGCAGATAAATAGGCTGACGTGTCGGAAAATCACTAGACGACGTGGCCACAAAAACAGCTGTCATTATATTTTTCAAAATGTTCATAAACAAGTAGTTCGATTAGTACCAGATTATTGAGCCAGATTTACAGAATTAAAGATGGCGCCATCGTTCTGATAACTTTTATCAAAATTTTTAGGCAATCATGACCAAGTGAATACACAATTTTAGGTGATTGCACAAGTTATTTATTTTTGATTTTTATATAAAAATAATTGTTCAACAACACAAAGAATAATATACAGCAGTATTTGGGCAAAGGTAAAATATGAAAAATGAAAATAATGTCCAAGGGAGTTTGGAACAAGACAACACGATGAAGGTGTGTGAGGTGATGAGAAATACATAAATAGTGTCTTCATGTATGGCATGTGTTTTGCAAACAAAGTCAGATTAAGTAGATGATCATGGGCAAAAAATGAGAGAAAAATGATGTTTTGGTCAGGAAAGGTAAAGGTAATGATGAAGAGGATCACATTGAGATTGCCAGCAGTGGTGGACATCATCAGTGTACTCATCTAGGTAGCTCATTTAGACGGCAGTGGCCCCTTTTCGAGGACTTGAAGCCTGTAAGGGAGGACAAAGAAAAGCAAATCAGTGACTTGTTGACTCTCTTTTTCAATGTGTACTTGATAAGCAAAAAGTGTAAAAAATAAATTTTAATTAAGCTGCAACATTAATTAACGCAGTGTGCTAATTATAAAGCACACAAAGACTGGGGGGACAAAATGAAAAGAAGAAAGTGATTACCAAGCAAACAAAAGAACAGGCAGATGAATGGGTGGCTATTTAAATGATAAATAAGCTACATATTTTGGCTGCTAAACGTGTTTACGCCTTGAAATGGCACCCCATTGCAAGGGCAACCAACACTCACCAGGCAGATTTGGTGTGGCCTTGGCGAGGGCAGATTGCCCTGCTGCTGTTGTTGATCGAGTGAGCCATTGTTTGCCTGCTGCTCACTGCTGGGCCCCAACAAAGGGACACTTTCCAAGGGAACAGAGCTGGCGGAAGTCTGCACGCAGTCCACGTGAGAGGAGCCACCTTTGGTGGCTGTCATTGGCGACGAGTAGTTCTTTGCCTGCAGGTTGACGCCCTTGACGGGCGCCTTGCTGAAGGAGATGTACAGGCCATCGACGGCAGTGCTGTTCCCAGTGCTCTCCAGTGGCCCCACACTGCACCGCCGTGGTAGCGTTTGACTGGCGGCGGCGCCCTGTGCCGATGTCTTCATGTGGTGTGAGTGGTGAAAAACTGATGGGTGTCCCTGAGTCTGGGTTTTGTTAGCGTCCACAAAGGCGGCTCCATGCTCGAGGAGAGAAGCTCCCATTGGACTGCTGTTGCCAGTGGCTGCAGTGCTGCTGCTACTACTGCCGCCGGTGTTGTAGTAGAGCAGCGGCTGTCCGTGCTGGTTCTGGACTGCACCGAGATGGGACTGGTGGTAGCTTGGGTCGATACTGTTCACAATCACCGGAGTGTACTGACTCTCGTACAAGGCGGAGGGGTGCTGTGAGGTGAAGTACTCATAAGTTAGTGATTATTATTCTATTGGAAAAGAGGGGGGGGGCGAAAACTTACCACTAACTGGTCCTCACTGTAGAGCTTCATGGGAGAGGTGAGCGTGGCCATGCTGGCCTCGTAGTGCCTCGGCAAGGTGGCCAAGTGTTGTGCGGTTGAGGTGCTCATCAAGTACGGGTGGTACTGCTGAGTGGCGTACTGCTGATGCTGTTGATTCGAATGTTGTGAGCCGTAGTGACCGGGAGAACCGCCGCCGCCCACCGCTTCGGTCAGCTCTCCGGGCGCAAAGAGCACGCCTTGTGCGAGTGAGGCGGGCAGCGAGGGCACCGGCGGCGGTGGGCCCTGCATCAGCGTGTGCGGCGAGGAGGAGGTGGAGGAGGAGCAACAGGTTGAGCCAGAGGAGAGGTCGACCAGGTGGCGGACATTGGTGGGCATTACCCTGCAGCCACTGCTCTGGTGGGAGGGCGACTGCAGTTTGCCAGAGTTGCAGTGCTGCTGCTGGTGCATTACACTGCACGAGTCACCAGCCACTCCGTACAGCGTCTGTCCATTTGGTCCCATGAGATCTAAAAAAGGGGATAATAGAAAGTAGTAATGATGGTCAATGAAAGTAGATTTACAAACAGCCATTTTTAGATAAAGTTGTGCAGTAATGATCATTAGAGATCATCATTGAAGTAGAGGATAGTTTATCAAGATTGGAACTCGACATTACATTGCAAAAATGAACTGCACTGCTTGGATAATCACCTACGTACAAAGTGTGGTCTGATGTTGATAAGCAGGCAAACAAGTGTTCCAACGCTTTGCTCAAAAAAGTTGCACTAATCAGTCTTGCAATCAAAAACTACTCCCCAGAAGCCCTCTTTGAGGAAGATATCATATGAAAAAAATTCTTGCATTTAAACTCAAGTAAAGCGTGCATGTTGAACTGTGCGACTTTGATTTAATTACTCTGCTAACTGTATATTCCACTGTTTTAGTTGTTGAACCCTTCCCTCGACCCCCTTTTCACTTCCGCCGCTGACTTCAACTGACTCACACTGCGCTGTTTATCCTTTTTTTATTTGCATTTCACGCTTTGTTCTTGGCACTTGGCACTCGCTCAGTTTGCGCTCCCTATTCCCTGCGGTGTCGTTTGTGCCTTCATTCACTTTTATTTAGTTCTTTGTTAGAGAGCACCCACCACCACCACCACCGTCACCACTGCCACCAGGACTACTACTTCTATTTGCTTTCGGGTGCATCACACGGCACTTGGCAGTATCAATGTTTGCATGCAAATCTACTTTGAGCCAAGTTAAGAATGATGGTAATAAGGAGAAGAAGAAGAAGCAAAATAAAATAGAGAGACAATGGAGAGGCACAAATGGAGAGAGCGCATCTGCAACAGCAACAGCAACAGCATCTGCATCTGCATCTGCATTTGCGTCTTCCTGCCAATAGGACAGCAGCTCTCCACCACTGCGACAATTCCTCTTGATCAGCGCGGCAAATCAAGGAAGTGAAGAGTGGCGGCGACACTGCCTGTGAGACACGATGCCTGCATGCCATTACCGCGGCAAGTGTTTGCCTGTGTGTTGCCAGCAGATAATGCACAGTGCGATCAGACACTGACAACTGCAAACATGCAAACAACACACACACATTCATTCATTCAGAGACAGACACTCAGCGCGGGCACTCTGGGCACTACTTCACCTGCCCATTTGCTCCATTACCATTTGGCTGCTGCATTAGAGCGCTGATAAAGCACCGCATACACACACTCCAAACATATGTCACATGTTTACTAGCCGAGTCAAGAGCCCCAAAAACAAAAAAAAAGAAGGAAGGAAAAGGAGGTCAGACAGAGAACTTACCGGACAGTGGTGCGGTGGTGGCCGCCGAAGAGGAGGAATGTTCACTAGTTGAGGTGGGTCTCGTTGGCATCATCAGAGTATCACAGTGCACCAGTGAGGCCAGTGCCAGACTGGAGGACATATTCTCACTGCAAGGCGGTAAGCTGCCGCCGTTCATGGCGGAGGAGGAGGTTAACAGGACAGCACTTGATCTGAAGGAATAAAAAGAAAAAGAAAAGGAACATATTAGCTTGTAGTACACTGCTGATACAGTGGTGGTCGGTCACTTCATTGCCAGACTCTTATTATGTGACCCCCACCAAGTTACACGCAGTCTAATGGCTGCTGCTGCCTGGTAGTAACTGCTGTTTCGACAAGTTAATCTGAAAAATGCGCAAAACGATCAAAGGGAGAAGGAGAGTCGCTTTAAAATTGATTTATGACGGAGTGAAAAACAAGAGAAAAAAAATCAAAGAAAAACTGCAAGGTCTGCCAGCAAAGGAATGGTGTGTAAATGGTAGTGGTGGGCAGGAAAGAAAGAAGAAAAATGGCGACACTCGCCATTGAAAGAATGGAAGACGCGTGTGAGGTTGTAAATTGCCAATAAATAAGTTATAGCGACAGTGGGAGCTCACTTTTAGAGGAAGAAGGAAAGGCTGTGTGTGTGGTAAAAGGAGTGCAAGTTGCTGTTGCCGAGTGGTCAGCAGTGGCGGCAATGGCCATTTCATTGGGCATCACTTTAAATTGCCTTCCGCTGGGCACTGCCTGGGTGGCCGGCAATCACTGCAAAATGTGACCACTACAGCTAATGCTGCAGCAGTGCAGCACTCCTTCACAACAAGCCACCACCGCCGCCGGTTCTCACTCTCACTTCTAGGGCCTCCACATTTCTAACTATAAATTAAATTAAATCTCCAGCCCTGCAAACAAGACATTTCCTGGTCGCCTCGTTTCGCTCTTCGACTCTGATCTTAGTGCTAAAACTAGAACTTGAATTGAGACACACATACTCACTGAAACTGTTTCGCCGCAAAAAACAGTGTGACTAGAAAACGCACAGTACAGCAAACAAAACCTCGATAAATTTAAAATGAAGCCCATTTTGCAACGAGCTCAAAGTGTTGCGTGGTCAGGCAGGCCACTTTCACATGGGCCCACTTTAATGGCCTTTTGATGGGCAAAACGGCTCGAGATTAAATGAAGAGAAGAACAATGAAAATGATGGTAGAGCAGCACTTGTAAAGTTGCCCTCTTTGTGTCAGCTGCAAAAACGGCAAGCAGTTTTCCGACAAAAATAAGACAAAAATTGTAATGATTCTAATTATCGTAATGGATCTCCTTTGCTTTAGTATAATGAATGTTCTCGAGAAAAACTTTAAAATCATCTAGCAAACTGGCTCTTTTGAGTTTAATGACTAGTGAATCGTCCTCTAATCGGGTAATCGGCCACTTTTAATGAATTTAAAACAAAAATAATTTTTACATTATAATGGGGTGCGGGTAAACTAAATTTTGATTTTTTGTTTTTTGTTTTCTAAAACGTCGTTTGTTATTTGCGTATACTGCGTGTACTTTAGAAAGATATTTTATTTTGAGGTTAACTCAAAAACAAAACTGTGAATGTTTAATTTAATTAAACCACAGTGTTTCAATGTAGAGGTAAACTAGAAATAACAAAAATAGTGACACAGTCGCCTGCAGGTAAGTGAATGAAATGACAAAATGAAGTCAACTCCACTGGGAATATCAGTTTAAATGTAATTGATGACAGGAATGTATTATGACACATTTTTGTGTTTGCAGCTCACCAAAGGTTAACCAAATCATTGCCATGCAGTGGCATGCCTGTTTTTAATTAAAATCCAAAGTATTTTCAACAAAATCATTGTAGTTTACTGAAAAATTGCTCAAATTTTGGCTAAAAATTTCAATTAAAAACGGCATTGTTTATTTGAAAAGCTGAAAATTAATTTTTAGATTTAGCAAGTAAATTGTGTTGATGATGCGCATCTTTTATAAAATAATAATTTATCGATCAATTTTAAAAACTCATTAACCAAATGAGGCAGCACTTTGAAACACATGTGTGCGACTCAAAGTCATTGGGGGAAAAGTGTTCATGTTTAGACTTACTCATTGGACGGGTCGGCGTTGTCGTGGCCTGCCGCCAAACCCAATTTTTGGCCATCAGTGCTGTACTTGGAAGGCGAGGCATTGCTCACAAGGTCTCCATTGGTAGTTGAGCCATCTGAAAAAGTTGGAACAAACGAAATTCAAATTAAAAAAATCACTGAAAAAAGACACAACAAAAAACTTAAACACAAGTGCGAGCACAGGCACACACAAAAACAAAGGTCAAATCGGCGCAGTGATCGATGCAGATAGAGGGAGAAAGACTAAATAACAAGAAAACTGTATATAAAAAGCTGGCTCAGTTAGCTGGGCACCATAGTGAGAGGGCGAAGGGAGCATCGATCGTTGGAGGAATGGAAGAGCAATGGACGGAGTTGAGCTGGAGCGGTGTTGAGGCGTCAATAAGGGCATAGTCTCTCAGTGTGAGCACGATGCCCGTCGCCGCCGCCGCTTAATAATCCAAACGGCAGAGGCCGATTGAGATCGTTGGCTTGAATTATTTATGCAAAAGCATCTCGAGAACTGCATCGCAAATTAATATTTGATATAAATTCACACAGCTACGCAGACTGCGCTTTGTCTGTGTGTGTGTGTCTGTGTTCGCTGTAGAGTTTCAACTGCTTTCGCCCTAAATGTCTGTCTGTCTGATGTGTGTGCTAGATGTGCGTTTGAAAACTGACTATGCAAAGGATGCGAATAAATAAAACATAAAATTGAGATAAATCTTAATCTAGAAGAACTCGATTTGTGGCCATCAATCTTGGCAAAGATGCAGCGCCAAGCTGAAGAAGCTGAAGAAAACGAGAAAGAAAAGCAAAACGATTAACCCGACCTATAGTGAAAATGCTTCGAATTCAATTATCGCTGATAAGATAGCAGCACGAGAGCGCGAAAAAAAGAAAGAAAGGGGAAACGGCTTTTAAATCGATTTGCGCCTATGATGAAATTTTCCAAGAAAGGAAAATGCCGGTCTATGGTGTTTAGAAAATGGTTTTTACTTTTTTCTTTATACAAAAAAAAACAATCGAGTGAATAAAGTAAGCTAAACGCACTTTGAAATGCATTTTATATGTGCAAGTTGGACAGCGCCTGGCGCATCACATTCTTAACTGTCCTGCTGACCATTCTGTCGCAAATTTAAATGTACCAGAAACTGAAATAAAAGCGAAACATCACGTCAAGTCATCGCCATAAGAAGAACCTAATTCGATTGACCTGAAAAACGAAAGCAAACTAGTATCCAGAGAAAAAGAGCTCAGATTTGGACAAGTAAAGTAAAAATTATACAAAGGTCGAGCTGAAAATGTTCAAACGCCAAGCAGTCGGTGGCAAATTAAATATTTAGAAAGCACCAATACTCAGATTCGTGCCAAGTACTGTGCTGTGCAATGTCCTCGCAACGTACTTGTTTGCAAATGACGCCAAAAGTGGCTTTAGAAAGGCTGTTGAAAGGCCAATTTGAGATGTTGAGCACGACAATCGTCCTAGAAGATAACAAGTGCGCATCTCTCAGCGCAACAAAAACCTACTTTCCTCTGATGTCCAGCCGCTCTAAAAAGCAACTCTTGGCCGCTGAAAGTCTGTTTTTTGCTCGTTATCCACTAGGCCACTTTTCTCCCTCGGCATGTCCTGTAGCATCAGCAGCCGGGTAAGCACCATTAGCATTTATGCCACAATCATAAACACTTAGTGTCCGTGTGATGCCATCCGAACGTCTCGTTTCGCTCTCTCACTTTCCTTTGCTGCCGATTGCGAATGGCAGCACGCATTAGCTGAGCGGTGATATCACTGCACTACAAGGCACTCGGCATTAGCGGGCAAAGAGGAGCAAAGTGGCCAAGGAGAACTTTAAAAAGAAGCAGCAGTATTACCAGAGTAGAACCGAAACAAAGTAAGGCCAGCAAAAACTGTGAGTGCTGTCAGTGCTGCGGCACATAGCAAATCTAGCCACTATCCATTCCTTTTTGCAAACTGACCAATTGCACTGTCTTACTGGTGACGGTGGTGGTGGTAGTAATGCAAGACAGTGCTCGCCAACAGTGCCAGCAATTTGAGCATAATAAAAAATAAAGTTTTACGTGTGTAAAATGCAAAATATAAATAAAGAACAATCAAAAGTTTGCAATGCAAAATGCCCTTTGTTTTTATGACGTTGCGCCATTTCCACTTGAGTAAATTGCCCGGAAATTAATTTAACGTTGCTTGTATACAACAAAATACAACAAAGCAAATAAAAACTGCGCAAAAATACTAACTTAGCTATCTAGTATTTGCGATTTTAGCTTCAAAATACAAACAGGTGCAGACTAACCTTTTCCAAAATCGCCATTGTGTGGCTTTTTTCCATTGCTCACAATCTTTCCATTTGTTCCGTTTATTTTAACTTTCTTCATTTTGAGATCACCATTTAAATTGAGACCCGAACAGGAATCATTTGGTCCATTTCGTTGTTGGGCTAGCTGAAAACGATTGTGGCGAGACTTGATGAGGAAAATGATGAGAAGTATGACGAGGACGATGGCAGCGACGATTCCAATGAGAATGGCCAGCACTGGATGCACCACAATTTGCTCAAAGCTGCTAGCGAGTCCAACTGGAAAAAGAAAACAAGTGATGGAAATAGTTTAGCATCATGAGAATACAAATGAAAACAAAAATGAATGCCCAACGTGTCGATTGGTAGCATGGCTCACTGTGACTCATGCAAAAATTCAACCTATTTTTGCCTTGTATTTATCCCTTTTTGTTGTGAGCATCCATTGGCCGGAGACATCGATTAGGACTGGGGCACGTACCTCGACTGGACATATGCTTCTCTGGTGGGGACAACGTGACCGCCGACAGTGAGACGCTGTGCGATCGGCCCTTGGCGTTGAAGGCGTAGAGCACCAGCGAGTACTGTGTGCCAGGTGTGAGGCGGTTCACCAGAAAGTTGGGCGTCGAGTTGGTCTGGTTGTCCACCCGTTGCTGCGTCGTCGCGGCGAAGACTTCCAGGGAGAACTGCTGTCGCAGGCCGCCGTCGTCACCAGCTGCGCACTCCACCAGCAACGTGCTCATCGAGTGGTTCGTGATCGCACAGCTTCGCACTGGATCAGGTCGACCTGGAGTGAGTGAGGTACACAGAAAGGGAGAGAGAGGCTTAGTTAATCAAAGATGAGGAACAAATAAAAAGACGAAAAACCGATGGAGAGCAACACACACACACACACGTTAATTAGCGGCAAACCCACGCGGAACGGAGCAAGCCAGCAAACGGCGGTAGTCAGTCAGTGCGTCAGCAGGAGGCCCTCTCTCTCTTTTCTCACTGAGTTGTGTCTGACTCATCGAATTGTGTTGTCCGCTAATCAGACTTTGTTTGTTCGCCACTCCTGGATCGCTAATTTGCCCTCTGTGTCTGCGTCTGCTTTGTGCAGTCGGCAATTGAAGGGCTACCACTAGCGTGCTCACACCGGAGAAAAAATATTCTTCTTTCTTCTACTTTCTTCTGCTGACTGGCGACTCTAATTGGCCTGCCAGACATTGTTTGGCCAATTGGCCCATAACAGCAATTGCATTTGTCGACAAACACGCTTTGCCACTTCAACTGCCTTTGTACTTTATTTGCATTGCAATGCCTCAAAACAGCCGACTGAGCAAGAAGAGGAGGAAAAAAGAAAAGAAAAAGGGACAACGTAACTGCAGCTTAGTTTAGCTATTCAATTTAATAATAGCACCTTCATGCCTGTTAGCGGTTAACTGTGAACACCGTTTTCTTTATTGTGTCTGTCTTTGTCTAACCTTTAGAGAGTATACTAACTTCAAGTTTGTAATCAAAGTTTGTATAACTTTTAGTCAGTTACATGTAAAAACTACTAATACTTTTATTTTGTTATTCAGTTTACAAACAAAACTCATTTCAACTCAAACCCTCGTGATCGCGAAAAAACTGTATAAACAGCTGAAATTGAAGAGTTCATTTTCTTAGCCTAGCAAATAAGTTCAAATGATAAAACTTTTAGTAGGTCAAACAGACAAGGCGACACATGTTAAACGAATGACAAGCAGATAAATAATTAATGAGACACACAAAGAAATATTTTAAAATTCTACTTTGAACTTTTGTTTATATTTCAGTAAAAAGAAAGCTTGTTGAATGGTCACAATTTACCATTACAGTCAATGAAAAATGTTAATCAAAAGATGAATAAATTCTAGAAATGACCGAGTTGTGATTGACAGTAACATTAACATAAACTTATAAAAATAACTACTATAGCAAAAGTAGAACAAGCACAAGTTCCAAGCGAGGTTGAGACCAAGCTAAACCAGCAACCTAATTGGCAAATTACTTTTGATATAAAAAAGAGCCATATATTTTATTATCAAGCCTTCATTTATCGCTTGTTTTTCTATACTTTTTTTGTGCCAAACTTCCTTCATCTTTAGATTTGTAAGAAATCATTAGCTAAATGCTAGCGTTCTAGTCATGGCTATTTATTAAGTTGCATTAGGGAGACTTTGCTCAAGTACTGCGACGTCATCAAAAGGCAGATCGCCGAGTCCTGTACTTGTCAATTAATGGTGCAATGCAAATAGGAAAAAGAAAGAATGCACCGTGAATATGATGCATCTACGAGCTAGGCCACTAAATTATTTTCCCTTTTGCCAGCAGAAGTAGGCAAAAACCATAGTGGCAGTGGAAATGCATTGCAGTGAAGTGGTTAGAGGAAAGAAAGAAGGTCAATGCGGGAGGAAGGAAGGAAGTGCAGTGCTTACCTGCTGGGACGACGCTGTAGACGCATGCCTCCACCTGCTGGCCGATGCTGTTCTGCGCCACACAGGACAGCGTCCCGTAGTCCAGCGAACTCTCCGGCCGGTAGGTGGCAATGGAGGTGGTGGCGTTGTTGGTGAAAGAGGCCCACTCAGTGGACGTCTCACTGCCTGAGGCGTTCAATGTCCAGCGAAAGGTCAGACCGAGTGAGGGTTCGGCGTCGACTTCGCAGCGAATGCGAATCTGCTCATTGCGGGACACTCCGTACTGGGTCTTCTGTCCATCCACGCAAACGGGGGCAACTGTGGGTGTGTGGGAAAGTGGAGAAAAAAAGACGGATTTATTGAGAGTGAAGGGACGAGGAAAAAGAGGAAGGAAAACAAGTGGAAGAGTTAAGATCGATCGGTCAAGTCAGTTAGCAGTAGTAAGTTAGAAGTGTATTTGGCAAGTAAAAGTAGCGTGCAAGAGACAAGACACAGTCTCAGTGAGTGTGTGTGAGAATACAGCGATTGGCTAATTAGATTTGCCTAGAATTAATTAACGCGACCCACATCGGGGAGATAGACGGCTGACGCTGTGTTTGATGGGGCTAAAGACAGGCCCCATTAGAGACAGCAACCATTGCAGACGTCTAACGTGATTAGAAGCCTAGATAATTAGCGCAGATTAATCAAATTAAAAAACTGCACAAAAATGATCTTGCGTTTCAGACTGCAAGAAGACGAAAACGAAGAAGAAGAGGGAGAAGATGAGGACCATATGAACTAGCTGAAAATGAATTGCGCCAACATTGACTCTGCCGTGCATACATTAGTTTAAACTTTTCCCATAAATCAATTGAAGTAGTAGTCAACTGGCGAGCCCCTAATTAAGGCTCACCACTGTTGCCACAACAAGACTGGAGAATCGATCAAAGAACTGCACAAAAAGGGTTGAGGACTTGGCCGACTTGGCCGCAAACTTACAGTTGACTTTGAGCATGAGCGCCTCTGACACCGTCTCGCCCTGGTCGTTGAAGGCGACACACTGGTAGCGGCCTCGGTGGCTGCGGTGGACCTTCTGAATGACCAGCGACTGGTTGGTCATGATGATGGTGCTGCGGCTGGCGTCGGCGGCGTTCACGTCACCGGTGAGTGAGCCGTGCAGCGGACGGCCTTCATGCAGCCAGACGACCTCCTTCACCGGCGGATTGGCACGTACGCGGCACTCCAGGTAGACGTCACTGCCCTCGCGAATCGAGTCACGACCAATGTTAGAACCAAATGATATTCGCAGTTGAGGGGCAACTGAAGGAAGGGGAAAGGGGAGGGGGAGAAACAAAACGTTCAGATTAGATAGATGCTTTCTTTATACAGCAAATTAATCTTTCAACTCCACTGCTGCTTTTGCGTTTTTGCTTGCGTTTTAGTCTTTTCTTTCTCACCAAAAACTCACCAAACCCAAAGAATCTATTTATTTTTTGTATTTTGAATAAATAGGTTAGCGGTACTTTCACATATTTTAAAATTCAAACAGGCAATTTTTAAGGTTGCACTGTAGAGTTTTACTTTTTGGCAACATTTGAGATTGGCCTTAAATTTAAGATGACAGGAAATAAACAAAAGGAACCAAACAAAAAAATGAAAGATGCACATATCTGAATTGAATGGAAAGGATTGCAGGCAGACACAGGCAGATGCACTCGACGCAGTCACGCTTTGCTTTACTTCAAGACATGTGTGTGTGCTCCTAATTCCTTGCTGTCAGTCAGTCTCGGTCTTGCCGGTCTCCATTTATTAATAATAAGCCCTTTCCTTTTCACTCGCACACACACAAACACACACACACATTCACCATTCACCCTTTCACTAAACTGTCAGTTAGTGTTCATTAAACTTGGCAAAGTTTAGATGTGCTTTTTGCTGCGACCTACACAGCACACATTTTTTGTTGCCTTCGTTTTTGTTGTACTAGTAGTTGCTACTTCTACCACCATACTGATACTACTATCTCTCTTGTAAGGTTCGTTTTCTTTTTTTTTTCTCGTCCGCGTTTCATACCGCTCATATGCCCTATTGTGTGATTAATTAATTTAATTAAAACGACTGCTGTGACTGCTTCACTTTAGCCTGCTGCCTCAGACGGCACAATACAGAGGCAATTTTGACCAAAAAGCAGTGTACTTTTGTTGCCATTTAGTGCGTTTTTGCACCAACGAAAAACCGCCAGAAAAGGGCCAATGACGAGGCTGGCAAAGTCTGAGAATGTAGACAAAACAGCTTATTATAAAAAAAATATTAAAATATAAACATAGAAAAAGCACAATCTAGTTTATAAAATAAGAAATCAACATTGAATACAAAAAGTGTGCACGCAGGACAGACAGGTTAAGCAAACATATGAGATGGGCCTACCTCAGTTGTTTGTCCCCATTTGACTTTTTCACATATCACTTTTCTCCATCCTTCTGCCATACTGTGTGAGCATTTCATTTGAATATTAAGGTTTTGTTTTTGCTACTGTGCATTATGTGCAGTGATATTAATAGTAGTAGTTGATGTCTGCCTGCAAAGCGCGGTGGCAAATGTGGAGGTGTGCACCAGTGCCAGTGCCATTACTATTGTTTGCATCCACTAGTTCAAAACAGGGGCGCAAAACAATTCAGCATCACCGCAGTTTGCCCTAAATGATCTCGAGGGTGACGCTCAATATATCGATTATATTCTCTGCTGTGTTTGTGTACTTTTAAGTTATTATATTATTTTTACTTTCTTTAGTCCCTGCATTGACTTCACAGCCTTAGCTACTGTGCACGTTTAGCACTCTAATTAGCACCATCAGTGGTGAAAACAGCAGTCATTGTGGCTGGAAAAACATTGCCTTCTCTAATGATCATCTTTCACCTCCCCCTCAAAAACTTACAGTGCACATTGAGCAGTTTCTCGTCCTTCAGTGCCGTGTGCGGCATGGGCAGATTGTCTGCTCGGCAGGTCAGCATCTTGCCGTTGTCCTCGAGGTCAGGCACAAAGGTGATCGTCGAAATGGTGGCATTGCCGTCTTCATTCACACTGTCGCGCACGTTGCTGCTCAGCCGTTCTGGGCCTAGCCACCAGGAGATCTGCGCTGAAGGTCGAGAGCCGATGCTGCGACACTGAAACTCTGCTTTGCTACCAGCTGCCAACACAATTGCTGGCGATGAGTGGCCAGAAGAGGAAGAAACGGAGGAAAAGGGGGTCACTTTTGACGAGGATATTGTTGGCGTCGATTTGGTGAGTATTTTCACGTCCAGTGGCCGCACTGCATGAGAGAAAAAGAGGAAAAATGTCAGAAAGGTAAGCAACATAAAGGCAATACGAGGTACACAATATTTCTTCATTAGACTTCAGTGGGCAAGGTAATGGGCAATGAAGCACGTCCTTGGCCGCAGTTCAGTGCAGCACATGTGCCTATGTTCTACCTGTACGTGCCATTGCGTGCCCTTAATTGACCGCTCAGTCTATTCAAATGGACACTGAAAGAGGTGGAAAACCCTGCTGTAATGTAGTCAATGGTCAATATTGAATATGCCATTGCGATAAACAAATGCTTTTCAATATCACAGGTGAAAATTAATGATGCAGCACAACATGGTTTGCGGTAATTTGCAACCAAACATAAAATGGCTCATAAATTCTAATACAGGTTAGCGTAAATAAACCTTTTGCTTAGCAATTACTGCGTGACAGCTAAATGTAAGCAAAATTTGAACAAAAATGCAAAAATGTATAAAATTCTTTTTACTCAGAATTTTATTTGACCTTCAAGCTACTGTGAAAGATGAGTGGATGAGTGTAATTGCTGCTAGAACGCAATAAAATAAGACAATTTGTATTAGTTTTAATCATTTTATCGACATTGTCTAGTAGCCATTTTCCCCTTTGTGTCTGTATTTGCTGCAATAAATATTTAATCAATCCCACTGCCACTGCCAGTGATTGAGTTTGCCATTAAATTAACGTGTCTATACTGCTTCAACATTGGTCGTCGCTCTGCTGTCTCATTTGGAGTTTGCCGAGCAATTGAAACAGATCGAGCCCGTTGATGGAGAAAGCAGAATCTCAAACTGAAAGTTAGACTTAAGAACGAGTACAAAGCAATTGTCTAAGACTCATTACAACGGCTTGAAATTGAAACCGCCAAAAGACGGAGCGGCCAAGTGTAATACAAAATAAAAAGAGAAAAAAGAAAGTTATGAAAAAATGTCTTTACAGTGAATATATCGAGGCGGAAGAGGAAATTGAAAACAGGCCGAGAAGTCGACTGAAGATGAATTGAACAAAAGAAGTTGAGCAGAGAAAAAGAGAAAGAGAGTGAAAAAAATTATTGCGGCAAGAAAGAGTTTGCCTGTGAAGTGAACAAAGTTTTCTTGGTACTTTTTTGCGACTCAAAAAAATGTTGAGTTTTCAAGTGCCTTTTTCTTTTTTCTCTTTTCTTTTTTTTAACAACACTGTCAATGGAAAGAGCAACGAAAAATCGACAAACTTAAGAGTAGCTAGAGCAAATGTATGAAAATTTTAAAGATAGACGACGAGCAGTGAAGGGCTGCTGCTGATCAGTTGCAGTAGCTATCTGTAGGGCTCAATCGTATTCTCACGACAATGGTTTTGTGAATAGCACCAAAAGCTGAATGAGAAAATAGAAGAATCAAAGTGCACTGGTAAAGTAAACGAACATTGAGATGTGAGTCAAGTGTCAGTGCCACCGATCGAATGGCTCAATCGGACATGAGATAAGTCGCTAAAAGAGAACTCAGAAAGAGTAGGCCAAAAGTAGTGAAAGGAACGAAAAAAATACTTTAAAAAGAGATGCAGATGCTTGGCGCAATGTGTTTGTGCGTGTGCGTGCCTGTGTGCTTGTCTGTATGGCGGTGCTAACAAAAAGAATTTAAAGTAAAAGAAAGAAAAAAGTTTCCATTGTGTCAGAAGTAATGCATTGACTTACTGATAGAAAATATATCGGGAATATCAGCGACGGCAGTGGCAGAGAAGAATAGATCGAAACTTTTCAAATATTTAGCCCAGAAGCAAATTCAGCTTTAGACTTTCCATAAATCAACTGTTTGGCATTCAATTAGGACATGACTCGTGAGAATTAATTTGACATTTGAATGGCTGCTGCCTCCTGGTTTGGACTGCCACTGCTGCTGGCAGCAAGATTGGCAAAAAGAGGAGAGAGGAAGTAAAATTGCAAAATGCCAAATGGCAAGTGTCACAGTTTGCGGTGACAGTAATCGAATTAGGAAAATGGTCAAACTGACGTAATTAGGTGAGGGGGTGAGAGGGAGGTTTGGATAGTGTAGTGCAAAGGTGAGAAAAATTGGCGCCATTGTGTTTGGTTGTGATTAGTTGATTGGCGCTAGCTTGCTTTGCACTTTCTATTTTTTATTACTCTGCACTATAGTTTGACACAAAAACTGACTACCAAACGGTGTCAAATGACGGTGGTTAATTGTCGTACAAAAAAAGTCGGAGTTTCACTTACAATTCATATCGAGTATGACCGTAGAGCTGATCGGCTCGGTCACGTTGTTGTTCCAGGCACGACACGTCAGAATGGACATAAAGTCCGAACGGTTGAGGGCGCGAATGTTGAGCTCGTTGCGCACCAGACCGTGCGGACCGACGGTGTAGCTGGAGTCGAGCAGACGAGAGCCGCTGTACCAGTTCACTTCAGGAGACGGCTTGCCTGCAACATAACAAGGCCAAAAGTGTCAATTAAAAAGCTCTTTTAGTAGTGAGAAAAACAGAAGTTGCTCTTACCTCCTTCCGCTTCGCAGATCAGCAGCACGTTGGAGTTCTCATCGTAGGGGCCAATGACGCCCTCCAGCTTCTGCCCCTCGACGTCCATGATGAGCAGCTCTTTGGGAGGCACGGTGACGTTCAACGCCACGAGGACGTTCTGCGTTCGTGACTGGCGAAAGTCCACCCGACAGCGGTACTCCGCCGCGTCAGATGGCAGCACCGGACTGATGCGCAGCACGGGCAGCTTCAGGGAGATGTCAAAGTGGAAGCGCTTTCGCAGCTCATCGGCGGAGGTGTGCTTCGCCTTGCTCAGCGTGTCGCTGCGTGCGTCCACCCGGTAGATGGGCACGCCGGTGTCGCCTCTGAACCAGAGCACCAGTGAGACCTCGTTCTCCTCCCAGATGGACGTGTTGCAGGGAATCTCAACGTTGGTGCCCGCTACGGCGGTTATTTCGGTGATGCCTGTAGGAGGGAGAAGAAGAAGAAGAAGAAGAAGATTCGATCATTAGCGGTGACCATCTACTGGGAAGGCAGTCAATCAGGCAGGCAGGCAGCTCTATCCACCAGCTCACACTCAGTTGTACACTCTATCGACAATTTATCATTTGTGCGCTATCCTCGATTTTGATATATTGCCTAAAATCCTATCCTCTCCACTCTTAATGGCAGAGAAGGAGGAGGAAAAAGAGTGAAAGCAAATAGAGCCCAATTTATTATTGGCCGCGATTGAAACGAGCGAATGCATCAGCGGGTGAAAATCAAAAACACAAAATTTAAAATGGCAAACTTAGATTGGCCTAAGTGGCTTCAACGAGTCTCGTTGTCTCATTATCATTAAAAGTCAATCAAAGTCACACAAAATGCTGGACGACGCATGTCTTCTCAGGCCTCAAGGCGAGGGTAATTAGGTAGACAGTCGGAGTGAAAAAACGCAAGCTCATCGGCAGAGCAACACGACCGACTAATGGCGGCAAAGTTGGCCATCTTTACATGCTTTAAACACCAAATTACCATTAAGCAGTCTGCAAATAAAAAAAAGTCAGACAATCATAAAACATTAAAGATATGCTACTGTACGGTGCAGTGTTGTACAAACGCACATTTTTCTGTTTCACTTGAATCCTTTCAAAAATCAAAGTTAATTTTTTGCACAGTTAAAATAGTTTAAAAGAGCTTACTACCAATTGGGAAAAAAGTAGCTGCAACTTGATCGATGAGAATCGAGTGCAAGTCTAAGGGCAAGTAATCAAGTGCTGCTGCAGCTGTTTTTCTCTCATTTCCCTTTCTCTCTTTTACTGAATGTCGCGGTCAACTGAATGGAAAGACTTCTTTTACACTTAAGCAAAAGCATTGAATTAATTAATTAATCTCAGTCAATCGTTGTTCTAATTCCCAGTGCACACCACTGTTGTCTGGCGTCCAGAGACAAACATTATCTACAGGAAGGCGCAAAATGCTTTTCAGTGTGACTTTTGAAAGTAAAATTTACACTTCAAGTTGCAATTTTAAGCAAAAATTTACATGTAATTCAATCAACGCTTTTTAACAAAATCATTTTTTAACTTTTTTTGTTTAAATTATGAAAAAATTGTGAAAAAACTTTTTTAGAAAAAAACACAATGAAAACTTGTGTTTCACAGTGTAGTCGCCCAGACAGAAAGAAAACCTCTAGAATTGGTTAGTCTCGTGCAAATCGATGTATTAACCCGAGCATAAGAACTGACTTGATAATGCAACAGTAGTGGTGATTAATTGTAGTAATTGTAGTGAGCGGACAAAGAAGCCCATGCAATCGAATTGAATTGATGTGCCTGGGACTCGAAGAGGGAATACGCAGTGGATGGCGCCCACTGAATCAGTAAGTGAATTATGTGAAAGCCAAAGTTTTAGCCTTTTTGCTTTGCCATGAAAATATTTCCAATTGGCATTAGAAATCACAATTCAAAGCGAACTCTCCTACACACACAACGCCGCTCAGCGTGACATCACTTTTTTGCAGACTCTCAATGCCCTCTTTCGCTCTCCCTTTAGCCTCAATCGACATCTCAAGTAAAATGCCAATGAGAACATTTCTATTGCTAAAAAATTCTACGTTTATTGTGGCAGCTTTGTCCGTTCTTTATATTCACTTAGTCCTTCTGTTTGCGGATTCAATTCAAATGGCCAAGAAAGTGAGAGAAAGACAAAATAAAGAGAATAACAGTAGTAGCATTTAGTGGGCCATCTCTGGCCTAGATCTAAAAGCCCAAGTTTCATTAGCGTGCGACTTGAGATATCAGTGGCAGAGGGGACAGAGAGGAAGAAGAGGAACCTAAAGAGCAGCAGCGACCATTATTTCACACAAGGCAAAGTCTTAGCAAGGCTCATTACCAGACTGCCTGTCTTTGGCTGCTGCTACTCTTCTTCTTCTGGGCGCTCCCTCCTTCAAAGATGCTGCTTTTCTTGTTGCTGTGCGCGCTCGATTGGATGGGCAAATCGTTTTGTTGGTCACTTTCTCTTTCTTTTTCTCTATCTTTGCCTCTCTCACCCTTGCAATGGGCTAATTTAGACTTCAGTTGTTGGTGGTCATTGCGGGCTGTGCCGACAAAACGGTTAACGGCAGTTAATTGTGGGGATTCTCTCGCTCTGTGTGCCCTGCTCCACCGTAATGACACGGTCGAAACGAGTGAAACAGAGAATGGCAAAAGTACTATGTGCGCATTACACCAGTGTCCAGGGCTGTATTCATTCAGTGCTGCTCCCAGACAAAGTGCGCACTCAACTGGCCACTTTCTGGTGCCATCACCAGCAGACACACACAGACTGACAAACAAACCGACAGACAGACAGACATACAGACCTGCGATTTGCCTCTTTTTCTAGCTTCTACGTCCTGTGGTGACTTTTCTCTCTGCCAAGTGGACGCATCAATGCCACTTTTTGCGTGAAAATCCTTTGCACTCCATTTGACTGGAGCACTAAGAAAAAAAGCAAAAGGGGGCACAGCTATCAACTCTCTCACACACACCGAATCCGATCACAATTACGTAACGGAATAAACGAAAAAGCAAACTGTACTCAGAGAAAAGAGATTGCACAAAGGGCAAAGTAAAGAAATTAATTCATTCGAATATGTTTCTCAAGGAACCGCCAAAAAAATATGAAATAATATTAACAGTGGTATATTGCCTCAAAAAAGAAAGGGTTTGCTTTAAGATGAAGGAAAAGTAAATGACGTTAAAGCTAAATTTCAATTACCACAAAATGTATCACTGATTAAAATTTTTTTGCAAAATGTAAAAATAAAGTTGTTTAATTAAAATGTATTTTAGTACATTTGATAAAAAGTATTTTTCAAGTTATTTTGTTTTTGACACAAAAGCTAAGTTATCATGAATAACAAAAAATATTTAATTTTATGTCAATTACACAGTATGTTTTACTTCAAATTCAATTAATTTACTTTCATATTAAACAGTATTAAAACGTTTTCATTAAAATAACAAATTGCATAAACTCAACATCATTAGTCAAAGTGAGTATAGTACATTCTGAGTTATGTGAAATGACCTTCTAAAAATTGAATATTATGAACTAGTAAGCATACATGTAGATTAAATAATAGAAAAGGGGACAAATTGATTCAAAAAGTTTAGTTGAAAACCGTTTTAGAATGCCAATTCAAATGGTGAACAACCACAGGTAAAGCCGACTAAAGTGTGTGGTGGATTTAAAACTCATTTAAAACTACTTCACCCATTAGAGTGTATGTCGGTTTTTATATCCACAGCATCTGTTTCTCATTTCACACTTTTCATGTGCATTTTAAAATGATCAATAAATCTTATGATACTTGAAAACTAGGGGATCTCCAGGTGTTCCACCAGTAGATTTTGACTGGAGCGAGTAGCGGCGCATCACAAACCCCACCTACCCCAAAACACACCTAAACCTCGGGTCCCGCTCGCTCAAACCTCGCCGCCTTAAACCGTGCACCGCTAGGGTTTGGCGATCACTTTACTGGCGGCTCACCCGACATCGCTTGTACACTTAAAACTTCCGCCGCCTCGGGCCCCGCTCGCTTCGCTCGCGGGACCCGAGGCAGCGGAAGTTTAAAGTGTACAAGTGGTGCCAGACCTCGCCGCCTTGTGCTGTGCACCGCTAACATACGTCGATTACTTAGCCGGCGGCTCACCCGACGCGACTTGACCAATTACCAGCGCCCGGGTACTCGGGCCTGCTCGCCAGACCCTCGTCGTCTGCCGTTGGTGATCGGTCAAGTCGCGCCAGACCTCGCCGCCTTGTGCAGTTCACCGCTCCTCCACAGCCACAGTGCTCCCCTGCATACGCGCGCTACGTCTGCTAGCAGCACTGCTCACAGTAGGGCTGCCTTTGGCTGTACATGCCACGTGCTCGCACGTTCTCAATGTGTTTTCTATAGAAAAACTTGGGTTAACTTTGACCGGTCCTAGCTCCAAAGCTACTGGGTATTTTTAAAAACCGAGACCTTATTGCACATCTTCAGACCTTAATCTGTTACTGTGCCAAGTTTGAGGGTGATCGGTCCAGCCGTTAAAAAGTCTATAGCTGGAAACCAAACCCTTTCCTTGTGAGCGATGACGCAATATCTCCATGTATTTTTCCCATAGAGGAAATTTTTTTTGACTTTGACTGGCCTTAGCTCCCAAACGGCTGGGAGTATTTCAATTCTGAAAACAGGTTGCAACTCTCACAGGACTTAGCTGTTATAGTGCCAACTTTGGTGGCAATCGGTACAGCCGTTTAGGAGAATTAGTGGTTACAAGGCAACACTTTCCACCGATTTTGACCCAATCGTAGACTGTCACTTACAAAAAAACCTCGCTTCGCTCGGTTTTTTTGTGCGCTCCAGTCAATGATAAACATTTCAAAGCGGGTTACTGTAATTTGAAATAACACCGGGCGTCAGCCCGGTGCAAAGTTTAAGATACCTGCGAGATTTTTGGC
>JAALOO010000927.1_pt1 | contig 23073 bp, 14 predicted proteins | sample 7257641 | NCBI WGS metagenome assembly JAALOO01 (sample SAMN14085613, study PRJNA598686) | mite metagenome | biome: ENVO:01001000; feature: ENVO:01001002; material: ENVO:01001226; isolation source: single female mite from University of Michigan culture on fish food culture... ...
TTAAATATTTTAAGTAATTTTTGAGTAATTAATTTTCAAAGTTGATCCAAAAACTCCTTTTTTGGATCAACTTTGAAACTTCCGGTTCAAAATCTAAAAAATTTCCACAAACCTATGCATTTTTATGAGTCTACTTGCAAAGTTTCAACATTGTGGCACAATGGGAAGTATTTTAACCAGTGAGACCAATTTGTTGTAACGTAGTGGTTAAACAGGAATAATAAAACAATTTAAAAATTTTTAAAGTCTGTTAAAATTATTAAATTTTTAATTTACATTATCAATTGCATAAAAAAACTTGTGCATACTTGTTAGCAAAACAATTTTCAAACAGTTAGCTGAAAAGATTAAAAATAAAACATGATATGAATTCTCAAATATTGTAAAAATTTTTGAAAAATTTGCAAGAAACAGATACTACATATTTAAAAATTAATTAACAAAATTAATGCAATTGAGTTTAAAAAGTATTTATAATAAAGTTAAATTAAAATATAAAAATAATTTTTAGTTATATAAAAATAAAAAACAAGCTGTTTGGCTAAATAAAGTTTTATTCGTTCATTTCTGAAGATTACAAAAATTTTGTTTAACAAATTTTGAAATTGAGTCAACTGCAAAGTTTTGTTTGCAACGATAGATGGATTAGTTTTTTAAACGAATTTAGCAAACATGATCCACTGTCTACATTGGCCAAGTTTTGAAAACAACTTTGCACGCGCCACCACAATGTGTTTTTAATTGGTCAAATTTTTGGCTGCATCAATTGGTTAGGCGGACATTTTATCTTAAACCTTTTCATTGCAATTTTATCGTTTGTAAAAGTAATATAACGGGGGGTTTGGGGAGCCCAGGATTCAAAAATTTGCTGATATTGCCGGCTTTAGATTTGTCACAGTTGCTAGTGTTGCTGCAAATTTGTTTTTTAGTTGTTACACTAACCATTTAGTGGCTGATCAAGTGAACTGATTAATTCACAATAGTGGTTTGCAAAATTACAAATGTTTAAAAAAATGTGTTAGGTAAAACTTGAGTGAAAGCAGTGATAGAAAAAAAGTTAGCAGTGAGGAGTAAATTCTGAACGAATTTACAGGTTAGAAAGTTAAGATATTAAAATTAAATAGATGCAGTGAAAAGAAATAGGAAAGTTTAATTTTGTTTAGTCAAATTACCGAATCTAGTGGCCGACTGTGTTTTGATATTTAGCCAATTTGCTAATTTGTTTGCTATGTCGCCTTAAAGTAATGGTGGTGAATGTTGTAAACATTTTAAAGAGTGTAGATAAACAAAGTAGTTTTAAATTTGTCAATCATCGTTGCCAGCTTAAACAGGTTGCAAATTAATCACTGGCCGACATTGTTTATTGACGCACAACAAAATGAGTTTTTAAGAAAGGAGACAAGTGTCTCAAAAGCTACATTTTTGCCCACACAGCTGTCATGGAGCTATTGTGTGCAGCACTGAGCCATCAAAGAATGACAGAAAGGGAAAAAAGGCAACAGTGAGCGAGCATGAGCAATACAATTTAGCATCGCTGTTTCAGCATTGCTGGCTGCAAAGATGGCAGCAAAAGCAGCAAAGGAAAAAGTGAAAAAAAAACAAACAGCAACGGTGAAAGCAGAAGTGTCTGCAGAAGCACACACCGGCAAACTGTCACTCTGTGCGTGCCGGTGTTTGGCACCAATCACCACTTACCAACTGTAGATGTCGCACAGTGACTCGTTGGGATTGAAATATATTTCTACAATATTCAAAAAGTGTTTCTGCACAATTTAAATGAAAAGCACTGTGAGGCTCAATTTGTGCCTGTGCAACACAGTTGTCGTTTCAGTTGTCATCGAATGAACTCTTTAAATAAAAACATCAGTCTGGTCGGCTGAAAACGTTGTGGTGTTGAGTGTTGAAATGTTTGAATAAAAATGAAAACTAATGCCCTGATTGGCAGTTTTAATAGTAGTACTGTTTTATATAAACAAATTGTTGATGGTTCCCTACTACAAAGCTGAAAGTAAATTTAACAAAGTAATAACAAAAAATGTTTAGTTGTGCTAATTAGTAAAGCAGTTTTTATTTAATTACGAATAAAATTATTAAGCATAAAAAGGTTAGATGCTCGTTTAAATTATTTCAACATAACAAGTTGTCAATGAGTTTGTTTTGAATTAATTTTGTCGAAAGTATTTTTGAGGAAAATAAATATAGACTAAAAGTTGAAAACCATTTCATTAATGCAAAATAATTTTTTTTAAAATATAGGTAACAAGATTAATTAAGTAAATGTTAATCAGAACAAAACAACTTAAAGCTAATTTAAAACAGCAATCTAAATGCATGAATATTGGCATAATAATAAATAATTCAATTTCTTAATCAGTAATGTGATTATTCATAAACATTGGTTAATTGCTTTAACTTAAAATAAAAGTTAACTTTTCTTTTTAATTTTTATCAAAAAAAAACTTAAAAATTTATTTTAAATAAAACTTGTCAAATTTTTTAAATCAAAAAAAGATTGCTGCGTTTTTTAATTTTTTGTATAAAAAACATTTTTTATGTTTAAAAAATATTAAAAAGTACCATAAAAATATTTTTCAAATTATTTCACTATTTACTAACTCACTTTTTTAAAAATTAGTGCATTTGTAAATTTTTAAAAATGTTTTGTGCTAGCAAAACTATAATTTTTGTTAACTATCTAAAATATTTAAAAATAATGATATAATGTAATAAAAATGATGTATTTGTATGAGTTCAGAATTTTAAAATATGCATTTTGTTTTCTAACAACTTTCTAATTTAAAACGTTTTAGTTTTATATAAAAAATTAAAACATTTTGCTTGAAAGGCAAATCAAATAATAAGTTTTTCATTTCATTTTCAATAAAATTAACTTCTAGCTTACATAGTCAATAATACATTATAAAGTACGTTTTAAATATGATTAAGATTATTCAACATTTCCAATTTGCCATCGTTTAAAAACAGGCAAATACAGCCAATAAAAAGTAAACCACTTATTTTCACGGTCAATTTTTTATATATAAATCTAGTAGCCAGTCGAAAAATCTACAAACGATGACGAGATGAAAGAGAGAAAATATAAGGAGAAGAGAAAATGAGATTGAAGCTCAAGCAAAAAAGTATAAAAACGATTGAAAATTTTTGTATTTAAAAACCAAAACAGAACGTCAAAAATAGGTTGTTTTTTAAACTTATACTTTTTTATTAATATTTTCAGTTTATTAAATTGTCTGACTGATGAACACATGTTATGTTTTAAAAAACTGTTTTAAACATTTACATTTTTTGTAATTCTTTTTGTTTTAATAAAAATTTTAAAATGTTTTAACTACTCTCCATTTAAATTTTGTATTTGTATGATAATTAAAACAGAAATATTGTCTAAACAATTTGCATAAAATTAAAAAGCAACAATTTAAACTCAACATGAATGTTTCTACCAATATCACCGTTGTAACACTGACAATACTGGACATTGTCAGTGAAAATGACAGTAATGGTGAAATAAACTTCAGCAACGACACCAACGACACTAGCCCTCAATTTAACGACTGCTTTGAAGTTAATCGCCTGGAGCCGGTCTCTGACACTCGTCTGCAAGTTTTTATTTTCATTCTTTATCTGGTCACCATAATTCTCTCGGTGTTGGGCAATGCTATTGTTCTCCTCGTGGCGGCATTTGGCTGTCAAAAATTCTTTTCCTACGTTTCTGGACAAGCATCTCTTCCGCACTCCTCTTCCTCCTCTCGCAGCATTCGCCGATATCTCGCCAATTTGGCCGTATCCGATATCACCTTAGCGCTAATGTCCATGCCCTTTACCTATTCAAACGTCGTAATTGGTCACTGGGACTGGCCGCACTATCTCTGTCCTGTGGCGCAGTTCGCACAACTTCTCACTTCATTTACCACTTCAAGTACGCTTACTATAATTGGAGTTGAACGGTAATTGTTGCTTTAAACTAATTTGCAAAAAACATTTTATAACTTTTTTAGCAAACTTTTTTCTTTAAAACATTGCTGATTAGTTTTACACTATCTGATTAACGTCAATTAGCTAAATTAAATAAAAATAACTGTTTAAACATTTATCTGCTGTTATCATACTAACTTGATTTAACTTAAACACAAAATTTTTACATAAAGCAGATAGCTTTAATTAATAAAAACTAGTTTTAATAGTAAAATTTTTTTAAAACAAAAAATTTTTTGTTGGTTTTTGCTATTATTAATAGTGCTTACCAACTAAAAAACATTGTATTTTCAATACAAACTAAATGTTTACTTGAGTTAATGCAAAAAGCTTTAAAATCAGTCAATTTTGTTATCAAGTCTAAATAGATAATAAATATTTAAAACGAAAACTATTGTGCAAACTCTTTTTATTAGAAAAAAACACAATAAATTTTAAATTTATTTTTTCAATTGATCATCAATCTAACATAAAATTTCAAATATTAAAGTTAAAAATATTTGTATAAAAACATGGTTGTAAATTGTATGCTGTTATACGATAATAAATTAAAGTAAATGTTTGCATTTAAAATTGTAATAGGTTTGTAAAAATAGATTGAAAACAAACAAATGTCTTCTTCGTTGGACATTTAAAAAAATATCATTTTAAACAAAAATAAAAAATCAATTCCAATAAACAACCCAGATGTTTGTCAATTTCAATTACAGTTTTTTACTAATTTCTCAAAATTTCACTTTTTATTTGTTATGAGCACAAAACATTTAATTAAAATGTTTCAGTTTACTTAACGCTTCGGTCAACGCAGCTGTACAGTTTAATTATATTTCCAAACACGCCAACCTCAGATTTTCAAATTAAAACTCAATTAAACAACGAACAAATGTGAACAACGGTGAAAAGTTTAAGAAAAGTTCACTCTAAACTCTGGTGCTTTACCCTCTCTACCCGCAGGTACATTGTCACCCTGCACCCGCTCTCCTGCGCCAGCAGCTGGCTCAAGTCGCACGCCAACTGGCTGCTCGCCTTTTCCTGGGCACTTGGCTCCATCTACGCCTACATGCCCATCGGCCACACCTACGTGGTGGCCTTCCTCTTCAACAATGAAGTCTACTACAAATGCGTCAACAGCAATGAGATCTCTCCGGTGAAGTTGCGAGCCATCGTCCTCTTCAACTTCCTCTTCACCTTCTTCCTGCCGATGGTGATCATCACTGCGGCTTATGCGGCCATCATTCGCCGCCTCAAGCGCCGCCGCCGGCTGTTGCAGTTGCAGAAGATGGCCGCCGCCGCAACCGGCGGCGGCGGCAGCTGTGCAAAACGGTCATTCTCTGCCGCCTTTAGCAACGCCAACAAACAACAGCACCGGCGGCAGCAACAGCAACCTCAACAGCAACTTCAGCAGCAACGAAGTTCTGATCAGAGTGGCACCTCCACTAGCACTGGACTGGGTCGTGCCAGTGGAGGAGGTGTGGCAGGAGGTGGCACTGCCGTTGTTCCAGCGGTTGCTGCTCTCCACAGCGGCGACGATGGCCGAGGACGAATGCTCGTTTGCTGTTACTTCTCAGCAAATCGAAGTGCCGGCACAACGTCCACATTCAGCTCCAGTTTGCCCATTGAAAGGCAGACTAAGGTCAGTGTGTTTGTGTTGTTTGTGTTTAATGCCATTCAATTAAATGTTTTTGTTTTTGTAAAACTTTTTTTCTAATTTTGCAACCTTTTTCCTGCCCCTATACTGTCAACTAAAACAGACGATCAAGATGATTTTTATTGTCATTTTGATCTACTGCATCTGCCTGCTGCCGCTTAAAACGTTGCAGTTGTTGGTGAACTTTGAACTAATAACAATTTGCTCTGAAGAGGAGTTCACGATTATGTTTGCCGTGTACATTACCTTTCATTGGATGGCCATGGCAAACAGCTTTGGTATGGTAGCTGAGGCGGTGTTCTGAATAATTGAAAAATAATTAGATTTTTGTTTCTTAATTAATGTCTAGTCAATCCAATTATCTACAGTTACCTGAGCTCGAGCTTTCGGGTAAGCTGAGATTTGGCAAACGCAGTCAGTACAAAATTTTTACAAATTGAGGTATTTTTATTTTTTACACAGAACGATTTTGCAAAGATGTTGGCACATTTTAGCAGAAAACGCAACGGGCAAGAAGGTGGAAACACAAATGCTGACGGTGTCGTTGCTGGAAGATGGAGTTAAAAAGATGGGTATTAAAGTAAAAACTTTTGGCAAAACAGAAAAAGTAAAAAGTGCATGCAAATGTGTAAAATTTAATATTGTATAATTAATTTGCTATATATTGTAACTTGACAACGCTAAACGGCGGTATGTTTGACATTGTGTTGCATAAAAATTTAATTTGCAAATATACTGAAATTGTAATTTTAAATAAACTGCTTTAATCTCACAATTTTGCTTGTTAAAAAGTTATTTTTAAGATGTGTCAGAAAAATGGCAGACAAACAATGAGCAGTGAGAGAAATTTTGTTTACAAAAAAAGCTTTAGCACGCCGCTGCTCGAAAAAAACTGCTGCAGTCTAGTGATTAAAATTGCAACTGCAAAAAATGTCTAGTCAATAATTAATTAGTAAATTACAATTTTATTTGTTTAATTTTTAGCACATTCAACAAAATATTTTATCAAAACAAGCAGTTCTATTCACAAGTAACTTTATTCTACAACAAATTGATCAACATGCGCTGGAGCTTTAGTCCAACGACCTAGGCCACTTTTTTCTAAAGTTTCAGTAAGGGCAAATTTTGCTTTCATATACCCGATAGATGATTGTTGCTGTTTGGCTGCAAAATAGGTGCCTTTAAAACGCTGAATAATGAATAACTTTTGATTATCATCATTTTTGTTTTCAAAACGTTTTGGTTCTAATTGTTTATTTTTAACCAATGCCTGAAATTGGGTGGCAAATGACCATTTAGAAAGTCGAGAAAAAGAGTTTTTATTAAAATAAAGTTTTCCTGTTTTTGAATTAATCAATTCGACTTTGATTTCTTTGTTTTTAGTTAAATTTTCTGTTTTGTTTGTATTTGATCGGTACCAATTGTGTGAAATTGGCACATCAAAATTTGATTTAGAAGGTGCCAAATTTGATTGCATGTATTTTTCAGGTTTAAAGTAACCAGTTTGTGGTGAAGTGAAAGATAAATTAAAACTTAGTTTTTCTTTTTCTATTTCTAATTTTAGTTTTTGTTGGTCAACTCGTCCAAAAAGAGCATGTTCAATTATTTGTTGCTCATAGTTATCCGAAACAATGATACCACTTAGGAAAATGGGGGCTAGGTAAGCGGAAAGCAAAGCACCTTGAAGACCAACCCAGTTCCACATTAACACTTTATCAGAACAAGTCATGAACGTAGTTGGCTGTTTGCCTGCTTTTAAACTGTTGTAATCAGCAATGTGAAAAGGAGACATAACTTGATAACCGCCACCTTCTTTTGGAAGTTTAACTCTAAGTTGATCAGCAGTTTCATTACCCTGCAAAGGTCGACCCTGAGCGCCTCCACAAGGAGGCTTACTAATGTACAAATAGAGTCTTAAATGGTTTTTCAGACGATATCCGCCTAAATCATCTGGTTCAATTATTAATTCATCATGTTTCATTTCATTTCCAATTTCTTTAAGTTGTTCATAAAGCAAACACAAAAATGCTCGTCTGGCAATTATTTCTGCATGGCAGTCGTGCACAGTTTTGCCATCCATTGCTAGTTCTTCGTTATAAATCCATTTAGAACCAGTTCCAATGCTCAATACCATTGGTTCGCACTGATTGTTGACATCTACAGCAACAATTGATGCTAGCACTTTGAAACCAAAACTTATTTGTTGTGGTGAATGTTGTTGTAGATTGTCAGTTATTTTTTGCCAGGTTTTGCTTATTGCTTCAAAAATTGCTTGTTTAAATGAAGCATTGGTAAAGTTTAGTGATAAAAAACTATTAGAAACACTAAGTATGCAATCTTCTTTTTCAATTAAAAAGTTGCTTAAAAATTGTTGAAGTTGTTGTAAAAGAATTTCCTGTGAGTTAACTTTTTGATTGGTGGCAACTTTGAAAAAAAGATTTGTTCTAGTATTTTTGTTGCTCATAATCATTGTTTCAGCGTAGTAAATTTCTTCATTTTCAGTCACATTTGTAGTTAAAAAATTTTTAAAATGTGTTTCATTAAGTTTTTGAAATGACTGGGCAACGTATTTTGGTTTGTAACCTACGTTGAAATGTTAATATATGTTTTGATTTAAATTTAAAATAAACTTACTTTTATTAAACTTTTTAGCGAGTTTTTCAAGATTAGTTGTTGTTTGGTTTTCAAAATTTGTTTCAATATCTTTAATTTTATGAAGATACTCACAAAGCATTTGGGTTGCAATTAATTTTGCATTATTTACTAAAAATGATGATGTGAACGAAACTACAAAAGTGTTTCCATTGCTAAGTTTTATTAAACACTTTTGGTTGTTTGCTGAATCATAATCTAAACTAATAAATGATTTGCATTTGCTTAAAAGTATGTCTAAAATTTTAGTTTTTTTTGTTGTTTTTGGACAACCATCTACAAAAATATAATATTAGTTTAGCGAATATAAAAAACAAATCTTACTTTGTTTGTAGAAAGTAATTAGTTCATCGATGTTGTTATTAGATATAAGTTTCAATTTATTTTTTGATTTAAAATTAGTTTTGCATAAATTGTTTTCATTCTCATTAATTAGGTAATGAACATTGTCGATTCTACAATTGAGATAATTTACCAATTTTTTAACAACTTTATCTTCAGCTTCTTGAACGTTTTTTTGTGAATTTTCTGTCAGTTTTAATACATCATTTCTGCCAACGCCTAAAGTGCAAACAAAGTTTAAATTTTTACTTTTACTTTCTCCTTTTTCTTTTAAACGAATAAAAGTCGGCGAAAATTTTTTTAAAAGATTATTTAAAATCATTGCACCATCTTTAACCTTATTGTTGTAAAAATTGTTTTTAAAATAATCCATAAATTCATTTGACAATTCTACTTTATCCAACGAAGGTGCCAAAATGGTAAAAATATTTGACAATGTTGACGGTTTAGGAACTTTAGAAAGTTGATTCACTTGATCATCAGATTGAAGTGATGTTTGAAATGATATTAATGTTTTTAAATTTTGCAAAACACAAATCATTTGTTGGCATGCATCTAAAACAGCTTTGTCGTAAGTTTCCCCTTTTCCTGAACAAGTGTAATTGTCCTCTAATGTTATTGGTGTTAATGTTGAGAGTGAAATTTTCATCAGATAACCATTTTGGAAAGTTTCTGGTGAGTAAAATAAAACCACAGCTTTGCCCATTTGCTTGTTGAGACAATTCAAAAACTCAATTGGTGATTCCATTGGATTAATTGTTTCACAAACTAAAATTAATTTTTTATTTACAATTTAAAATAAATATTTTATTTTTTACCTTTATCGAAAATTGACACAATTTCAGTTTTAGAAACTGTCTCAAAACAGTTTTTTGAGACATTTTCGAGTGTGTTTTCAGTTGTAACTGCTGTTAAAATTAAATTTTTTGTTGTTGTAGTTTTAGTGTTGTTCCATTTTTGATTAAGCAAATTGTTTGCTTTTATTTGTGAGTTGTCGTTTGTCACGAATGTATTATTTTTTTCCTTTAAAAATATACAAAAATTAAGTTATTTGTTACATGTTTAATATTAGAGTATACCTGATAACTTGTTGTTGAAAGTAAATTAGTGTTGCAGTTAGGAATAGAAGCAGAATTCAGTGTATTGACAACAACTTCAAAGTTATCAAAATCATTTTTATTTGTTGCTTTAGTTTTAATATGTGGTGTTTCAGCAACATTGTTAATCGATTCTTTTAAATCTGAAAACGGTTGTTGCTCAGAAAATTGTATGATGTTAGTGTCTTGAATAGGCAAGACATGTTCAAATTTAGCACGGCCACCAACAATTGTTTTTGGAAGTCTTCTGTTGCGAAGTTTATGTTCATCAAAAAAAATTTTAATTTTTTTAAAAAACGAAGTCATTTTTTAGACAATTGATTTAAAAGTAATACTAATCTTGAAAATTTAAATTTTGTTTATTTAAAATTAATTGTCAAACAGTAAAAAACATTATAAATGCGCATCCCGCCAAACGTTATAAAACTTGTGCAATTCCGAGAAATGTCAAACTTTATCTGCTTCTAATGTTATTGAGTTTGACAGTAAATTGCAACATTTTTAGTTTTGTATTGGTTAAGTAATGGCGCAAAAAACAATTAAATCAGACAAAAAAATGTGTAATCTAAGATTTCTTTGATATCACATAGTATCAGTATGGTGATAATCAAAAAAGTACACAGATCATATAAACAATATGGTCAAAATTGACCGATAAGTGTTTGTTTTTAACGTTTTTAAAGTTGTTAAGCAAAACAAAACCAAAATTAGCATTTTAAATAAACTGTTATATTTATAAAAAATAAAAAATAAAATTTTTAATAAATTTGCAAACATGCAATATTATCAGGTTAAACTTTATTTCAAAAACTGTTTTGTAGCATTTCAAACAGTTTTAATCTTTAGGTAATTGAAATTTGCTCTACAACAGTTAAAAACGGTATTTTTTGATTATTTTTAAAAAATTGAAGTTTGGTTTCTGTATTCAATCTAAGTCTGTGATGTACTAAACAATTTTACTTGTTGCATTGTTTTAAAGTTATCAATGATCATTTTATAATTTAAGCATAACTTTTTGTTAAAAAGTTTTTTGAATTAAAATCTTGTTAACATCAGTCCGGCTAGTTTTTTATAAAATAAAATTATTAAATTTATTTTAACTTGCAAATGACTACTACAAAAATCATTTAACTACACTATAATTGGACAAAATTTTACATTGCAACAAATATAAACGTGCGTAACATTAGAAGTTAAATTCTGTAAAACTCGTTTAAAAACAACATTTTTAAATTTTCTCTGAACAAAACTCTTGTTTCAGCCATTTTAACCTGATTTTTTAACATGTTAATTAGGTAATTGTGTTTTATCTAACTTTTTAACTAACAGGACATTACAAACTAAATTGTTGTGCATTAAATCTTTAAAACACCACTTTTAATAAACGAAAATCAATAATAACGTGCATTGCATGACCTAAAAATTAAATGTAATTTAAATGATAAAAAATTATGCAAAATTTTAGCAAATACTTTACAAATTAAAAGCAAAGCTATAAAAACATATATTTTTGAAAACATTTGTAATTTGTTTTATTTGACAACTGTTTGAATAACTTTTAATTACTTTCTTAATTGCTGTTTTGTCATGTCACACAAAAAAACTTGAAAGGTCATATTTTTAAAACTATAAATAAAACTTTTCGTTTCTATTTTTACATAATATGCTTTACAAAAAGATTTTAATTGCAAATTTTTAAATTATTCAAACAAATTTCATTTATTTAAAAAATGAATTTTATTAAATATTTATTTGTTTTAGGTGTTTTGTTGATTGTTTGTTTATCAGTTAAAGGTTTTATTGGTAACAAAAATTAATCATTTGCTTTTTATCATTTTAATAAAATTATTTTCAAAAAATTGCAGAGAATGATTTTAATGTTCTTCGTAACAACAAAAATTTTAACAAAAATTCAAAAACAATGAAAAACATTGCAAATCGAATTGTTGTAATAAGTATTTTTTAAATAACACAAAATAACAACTTTTTATTTTAGACAAAAAGTCAAAACTCGCGATTATTTTTTAATCCTTTTTTAGTTCGAAAACGCAACTTAAGTATATTTTAAACTTGATTTGTAACTGTATACTAACATATTTTTTAGTTTTCAAAAATTATTTAGCATGCAGTTTAAAAATGACTAAATGCAAGTAAATATTTAATTGTAGTGCCTCGCTTCAAGTAAACATCGGAACCACATCATTATTATTACTTTAGCATTAAATGTTTAAAATTGTTAAAAAGTTGTAAGCTAAAACTTGTTTGAAAAATAAAAATAGTAGCGGCCCATAGGCAGCTAGCGACGTGGCTTTGAGAGTTCAAAGTTACGTCGCCTGTTTGTGTATATAAACAGCTACTCTTTGCCAATAAAGTCAGTCTGAACTACGTATGCTTGTGTTCACTTTCACCTTACGCTTCTAAAAAACTTTTTTGTGTTTTATTTATAAAAAGTGATCACAACTTTGGCCCCATTTTTTTACACTTTCAAATAATGTTGAGTAATACCTTGTTGGAAAGGTAAATTTGAGTAAATTATGTATAAAAAATATCAGAATCAAGCACTTAATTATTTTTGAGAAAATCGGGTCCAAAGTTTCCATTTTTTATGCAATTTTAATATTAACTTTGAGATGGTGTCGCCCTCTTTTGAATAATTTTTGTTGATTTTTTTGTTTCATTGAAAACAATGCAATTTAAGCAACTTTGGACCCGATTTTCTTAAAAAACTATTAGGTGCTTGATTCTGATATTTTTTATGCATAATCTACTTAAATTTACATTTTCAACAAGGTATTATTCAACATTATTTGGGAGTGTGAAAAAAATGGGGCCAATCCTTATGGGTACTTGTGATCACTCTTTATTAACTGAAAAATTGGTTTTTATTTTTTAATGTTTTTAACAATCTATTAAAAAACAATCGTTAGTTTTGTAAAATTTGTTTAAATTACAAAAAAATTGTACACAATTATAATTGTGTGACTGAACGAAAATTAAAAAATTTAAAAAAAATTGACTGGAAAATTGCAGTTAATGATGTTGACTAAAAAACTAAATTGTCAATAAATGAGATCACCGGTAAGAGTTTTGTGACAAAAATTAAAATTTTGTTACAATTGTAAAGTGTTTTTCTCAATTTTAAATTCATTTGGGTTTTCTTTTCTTTTATTTTCAATATTTTTAACTAATTCAATTTGTTCTTCTTCATTGTCATAGTCGTGTTTTTCTTCACTCAACTTTTTTTTCATTTGTCCGAAATTTCGGTAGCCATTAGTAATGAGATTCTGTTAATAAAAATAAAAATTAAAAATATTTTACAAATAAGTTTAGAAAACATAAAAACACAAAAAATTAATTTACAATAGTAGTAATTAAAATAGTAGTAATAATTAAAATAGTAGTAATAATTAAAATAGTAGTAATTAAAATTTATTTTTAAAACAAAACATTGAAAAACAATTTTAAAATTATTATGTTTAGTAAAAACTTTGAATTGGTCATTAATTTAACTAACATTGGTATAAAACAAAATAACTTTTAGTCAAATTGCAATGTCATTTACAAATGAGCAAATATTTTATATTTTTAAATAAATTTAAAAACAAATTAAGGGTGTAAAACACAAAAACTACACAAAAATAGTTTTATTTTAAAATTCATTTAATTTTTCCGTTTTAAACGCATTTTGCAAGTTTTGACGTTTTTTGTGCCTCAGCTTAAGATGGGTCAAGTGTTTACTAATGTGGGAAAAATAAAATAAAAAATAAAATCAGAAAATTGTTTCAGTACAACGTTTGCAGGCAACTACAACTTTTAACTAAAACTAAATATATTTTCTACAATTAAAAAATTAAAATTATAAGTTAGTTTTTAAAATTTTAAAACTATTACGTCAGTAATATTTTTTGCTAGACTAAATAGTTAGTTTGACAAAGACAACGAAAAGAGTAAAAAATAAAAAAGGTGTTACTTTTATACCTGAGACTTTGACTTGTTTGGGTACAGCGCAAAGAGGCTCAGCTGCATGCCGGAAATGAGCGCTCCAATGCCGTTGGGCAACATCACAAAGGAGTTGTCCAGGAGGTAGCCGTAGCTGAACCACAGTGAGGAGACGACAAAGGAGGAGAGGATGAGGGCAAAGGGCAGCTTGGCCGTCGATCGAGTGCGCACCACCTCGGAGACGGAAGCCAGTGGGGAGGCGCAGAAGAGGAGCGAGGAAAGGGAAGCAAAGGGCGCCACCAGCACTTCCGGTTCAGCGCTGTACCGCGTGTAGAAATGCAGGCTGAAGAGGATGGAAAGAAGCAACAGCAGTTGACGGGTGATGGCCGCCTGTAAGAAATAAATGGAATTTTTAGTAAATCTAAACAACATAAAATAAAAATATTTTTGTTAAAATGTTTTACCCTTTGCACGGTGTAAAAGTAGAACCAAATTAGGTAGCAAGTTTGCAGTGTAAAGCCAATGCTGTTGACAAAGATCATGGTTGGATCGGCAAGCAGCAGGCCGTACCGCAACCAGAGGAATGTGCTGAAATGAGAATTAGATTTAAACCAGTTTAAATTTAAAGTTCAAGCCAAATAAATACTAAAATCATTACCATAGTGTGCCAGCAGCAAAGGGAAAGGAAGAAAAGTCACCTGTAGAACGAGCCCGGTAAATGTCTCGACAGATGATTCTAAGTTGTTACAGAAAAAACCATGTTTGTTATACTTTATTCACATAACTTTGACATCAGAAACTCTTACAATCCAGTGAGAAAAGAGATGATAGTAATGACAGTAGCCACATTTCCAATTACTTCAAGAAGAGCCATGGCGTGTGTTAGTGCAAAGATGAGTGTTAAAAAAAGCTCAAAATAAAACAAAATCGGTGTGGAGTAGTGCTTCAACAACAAAAGTTGTTCAAATGAAAATGTAAGAAACTTTTGAACAAAAAAAAGGAAAAGGCGCCGTCGTCTGGGCACTGAACAACCACTTTTGCCGGTTGATTGATGGCCTCGCAGCAGTTGTCACTATGTTTCACCTTTTCAATGTTGCTTCAGGCGATTTTTTTTCAGAGTGACAGCAGACTCATTTTTCTCACCCTCACCATCATCATCGTCTGTACAGCAGCAGCAACAGGCCAATCGATAACTAGAGTGCAGCAGTGCAGACAACACAGGCGGCACTGTACACTGTGCACTGTACAACTTTGAGTTTTCACGTTGACGTGTTGTTTACCCTCACCTCTCTCGGCAGATGTTACTACTGAAGCCAAAGGAAGTTGTGGCAATGGTGGTAGTTGTTGAACACTAAATCACCCTCTCAGTAGAACACAACCACGTGAAATGAGTGAACAAGTGTGTGTGTGTTTGCATGTCTGATTAGATGGTCGCCTGGTGATAAGCCGACGGCATCGCCAAACTAGCCTGTGGTGAAACTTGTCTTTGCACTTTGTACAGTTGTCTAGCTTAAAAACAAAATGTTTCACTTGTTTCGTTTTAGACTGTTTTAGATTTGAAAGTGATTTACAGTCCAGCTGGCCTTGTTGTTGTTGTTGCTGTTGTAGTTTTTATTCAAGGTTAAGAGTCGGTGAAGAGTTTAATGCGGTAAACATTTGTTTATGCGTTTTGTAGTTTTGTAGTTGTGCTTTTATTGCATAAAGCAGTTAAAATCAGAAAAACAAATTTTCAGTATAATCACAGCGTGCTTAAAAACATCACAAAGGTAAAAAATGTTATATTTTTAACAAATATTTGCTAACATACAAAAGTAATTTTAATGCAACGGATATTTCAAAAAACAAACGACATTAAAATAAATAACAAAAAATAAATTGTTTTTATTTAAAAGCTCATGTTTTTAAGTAACTCACAACTTGACAGAATAAATTGCACAAGTTGGCTGAAAATTAACGTCAGTTGTCAGTGAAACAACTTCAAGCTACAAAAACGTGTTTACGTTTTTCAATAACGAGCCACTAAGCTCTATTACTACCTCATTTAGGCCAAACACAGGTGAATTTAGTCGTCGTCAGATAATTTCAATTAAACACTTCAACTTTTTTAGTTTTGTGGAAACTTTTCAAGACAATATTATTTAAAACTTAGTGATTTTTAGTTAAACTGTCTGTTTTACCATTAGCCTTGTTACAAAACACATATTTATTTAGTTTTTAGCATCAATCAAAAATTACAATAATAATTTTAAATAGATACAAAGAGGTCAATGATGGTAGTTAACAAAAAATTAATTTTAGCAAATTTGGTGATAGAGCAAACGCACAACATAATCTACGCTCACACTTTATGATTGCAAGCAATCACATGCACAAAAAGATTATTTTTAAAAAAGGGATTTTAATCATTCATCTAACATCTAAATTTTCTTGGAAGTAATCTTGAAGCGGTAGACAATGGCAATGTAGGTGGCCAGCAAACCGGTGACCAGCGCCACTAGCTCAAACTGAAAAAGCGGTCCCTTGTAGGGCGAAGAGTGGCTGAAAGGCAACGAAAAGAGCTCCTTGCCAGAGGATCGGGACTTCTTGAACAGCTGGTAGCCTTCCTCATCGAAAACCTCCAGGTTGTAGCTGCCCGAAGAGGCCTTGGCCAGTTCATTGATCCAGGAAATCTGAGTGAAATTATTGTAAAGTAAATGTTAAATTAAAGTACTTCTAAAAAAAGACAAAACACAAAATTTATCTTACTGAAAAGGACTTTTCATTGTCGTTGCGCACCACTGCCAGGGTGCGTCCGTTCAGATTGGCGTACACGGGAATGACTGTTTTATTAAGGGAACAATTATTGAGTTTAAAAGTTTTGTTCTAGTTTTCAAATCAAAGTTTAAGCTGTTATTCTTACCATTAGGAGGGCAGTCGGCGGTGAAGGAGATGGTGTGCGCCACCGATGTGAGCACCAGGCCGTCCTGAGCGGAGTACGTTTTGCTGGTGACCTTGCAGGCGTCACTGGTGCCACTGGCCAGAGCGGCGACGATGACCAAGGTGGTTAGGCTGATTAGTGATCGGTGCATTTTGGTTGGAGTGGTGGTGGTGATTGAAAAGATATAGTTAAATGTGCAAAAACTTGATTTGTTTAGATTGTTTGAGTAGGTATTTTGGGGAGTTTTGTCCAGTCCGATTGTCTACAAGAAGCTCAAGGTAGTCCGTTTGTTTCTGGCTTAATCACAATATGTGTGTGTGTGTGTGCGAGTTTGAGCGGAAACGACCGACAAAGGTGCTGTTTGTTTGTGTGTGTGTTGTCGATGCTAAAAAACGGAGATGACGTGCTCAGCAAAAGAAAGGAGAAGAAAGAGAACGCTTGCAGACGTGTACTTCTTTGCAGTTGCCGGTTGCCAGGCGAACTTTAGTCAGTGCAGGCAGGCAGGCAGGCAGGCAGGCAGGCAGGCAACAGCAGATTTATCGCCAGTGCCTAAATGTGCTGACGCGTCGACAAACTGTGTCATTGTGCGTGTGTTTTGGGGGCAGCAGTGCCCCTGCCAAATATGGCTACCAGAAGATGGTAAAGGCAAAGGAGATGAGGAGGGTACATAGGCAAAGGTGCTTTCCTACCCTCACTTTCATTAAGTGTTTGGTAGAAGAAATGCTTGCTATTCCTGTATAGTTTTTAAACGCCTAAAACATTCGGCGCAATTTGTTGAATATTTTTTAAAAAATCAATTTGATTAAATTTTTAAGTAAAAACATTTTGTATTAAAAATAGGTACTCAGAATGTTACTTGCTAAAAATTGGTTATACTTTATATGCTAAATTAGTTTAATAATGGTTAATTTTTTTAGTTTTTTTAATTTGTTGCTGGCCATTGCTGAAACCAAGTCGTTTAATTACACAATTTTTAAACTCATTAGTTTGGAATGTTCAGTTCTTCCCGACAGTAGCAATTTCGCTAATTAGTCTGCAAACACACACATTTGTTTTTAGTTTAACATCACATTTTAGCCACACTGAACATTGCGCCGGTAACTCAACAGTGCACACAGTGTTAGGTATAATCTTCAAATCAAACAAACATCCAAAAACAGCTAAACGTGCCTGGTCAACATTTAGTTTGAAAGTCGTTTTTCCCCAGTTTTGCCAAACACTGAGTGCGGCCTGACTGCAAACAGCCACCGGATTTGCCTAGTGGATTACGCTAATTAAGATGCCATTTGCGTAACTGACACCGTTGTTGCTGCTGGTGGTGGTGATGGTCATCATCAGCACACTGAGTCTACGCTCATTTACGTCAGTGACCAGTGGAAACAGATTGACAGAGAATGCCGATGGACACTGCTTCCGATTTGACCAGTGCTGATGATGATGATGAGAATCAACCAGTGATGACAATGATCAGCCAGTCATTAGCTAACGTTCTAGTTTATTTGACTCCTGAACTTCTATCAATTTTTAACTTATTTATTTTGTAATTTGACTGTAAAGTCCAGTTTTATTTTAAAATCAACGTTTATACTTTTCCGCTATCAGTCAACCAGTCAGTTTTGTTGACCTCTCATTATACTACTCTACAGTTGGTTTCACTTTTCTGATAGCTTTGTTTGAATCAACGGTTTAAGCACTATCATCAATTGCAAAGTTGAATCAGCAGCAGCAACAGCAGCAGAAGCAGAACTAATGCTATTGTTTCAGGCGTTGATCACGAGCACAAACATTCAGAGAGACCGGCAAACACGGCCTCCTGCAGACATCGTTTCTGCCCCCCATCACTAAATCAAAAAGATTTGTACTGTAAAATATAAACATTTTCAGCACACAGTCACCATCAGATGACCGGCAGAGTGAAAAGAGCCTGCGTTTGGCAAAAACAACAACGGAAAGTGAAAGTGATCTTTGTAAAGCTACATATTTCAGTGTCCGTTGCTGTCGTAATCCTCATCGAATCAGTGCAATCCCATTTTTGGTACTGTTCACGTGTCCAAACAACAGCTGTCTTCATCACCAAGCAACAGTTTCCTTCAATCTGGCCATTGCCGGTTTGGCAAAAATGAAAAACTTTAGATGATCTGCTAGCAGACAAAAGAAACATCAAAAACATTGTCAAAATTTAAAAAGATAGTTGACAGTATTTCAACACTCGGCAAACAAATCAACTGACCGTAAAATTGAACTGGCGCCAGATTCACAGTCGCCTAATTTGGGTAGCCAAGTCTGGAGGGAACTAGCTCATGTTAACAAGCAGTCCCTTTAGTCTAAACAATGACCATCATTTTCACTTTTTGATTGTACAAACATCGACTGCAACCCTTCACTTTGCCTCATTCGACCAGTGGACGCTGGTCGAAGCAGCTGCTGAACAATATTCGGTTTTTCTCGTCCTTGTCGACTTTGTTGATGGCTGCCACCACCACCACCATCGCCAACATTGTCAACTAGCCAGCCACCCCTGCTTGTTTTTTGGTATTTCTCCTCTTCTTGTCTTCTTACAGCCGTCACTAACATGCTGTTTTATTTTAATTTTGTTTAGTTGATCAAAGCAAAGTTCTCCTCCTCCTCTCTTTCTTTTTAGAAAAACATTAAACAGCGGCCACCTTTCACGCAAACCATGCAAGCCACGACAACCTTTCCGGTAAGCAGTTAAATTAAGTTATTGATAACTTTTTAGTAGATACTGGGTCAGTTAGTAGTTTAATATTTCAATAATACACATGTTTTTTAGGCTAGTGATAGTTTATTTTAAATAAATTATCATCTCAAACAAGTACAATTAATCTGTTTAATTTAAAAACTATTGCAAAAAATACAAAGTTTTTGCTAATTTCCATATTATTTTCTACCCGATTTTAAATCAGATGGCAAACAGCAGTAGTTTGCGTGCGCCCGTCCAGATGAGCAACGCCCTGAAGAGCTCCTCAATGGTGCGCAAGGTGCAGTCCGTCTGTCAGTCGGTCTTCCGTCGCAGTTCAACCAGTTTCACGCCTCCGAGCAGTCCTGTGGCCACCACATCATCACCTGGCGCCTCATCTTGCTTCCCAAACAGCCTGAACAGCTGCAACTTTAGCTACAATCTGCTCAACAGCAACCCGCTTGAATGCGTCCTCAGCCTTGCCGTGGATGAGTTTCGCGTGGCGGTCAGCTCTTCTGTTCCCGAAAAACCGATTGCCATTGAACGGAGTGAGCTGCAGTGGGAGCAGCTGGTGCCGGAAGCTCTTAAAGCGGCCCTAGTGGCCGGACCCGGCGGCGAGGCGGCCAAGCGGCGCCAGAACGCCCTGCACGAGCTCCTCCTCCGAGAGATGAACCTCTGCCACGACCTGCTCCTTTCGGTGTACCTCTTTGAGCGGCCGCTGGTGGAGCTGGGCCTGCTCACCGCCGACCAGGCGGCCCTCCTCTTCGGCGCCCCCTTTCAGGCGCTCTTTGAGGTGCACTTTGCACTGGTCAAACGGCTGATGGCCTTCCGAGGCGGCGACGGGCTGTACAGCGAGGGGGCCGGCCCCGCCGAAGCGGTCCTCGAGGAGATCACCACCGGCCGGCTGACCGGCCCCTATGAGGCCTATCTGGGCCGGCTGAAGGAGGCGCAGAAGCTGCTGAAGAGCAAGGTGGGTGGAGGTGGGAAGTGTCGTCGCTTTGCCGCCTTCCTCGCCCACCCCATTATCGAGGCGGCTACGCGGAAATTGGGCCTGGCCACTTTTATTGACGCCCCCCGGTCGCTGCTGATGAAGCTGGGGCTGCTCTTTGCGGAGATCGCCAAGGTGGCCGCTAGTGAGGAGGAAGCGGTTACCTGGGGGGCCGCCATTGAGGCCATCAACGGGCAGATTGGACGGCTCAATCAGGCGACCGCCTTTGCGGAGTACCGCAAAACGGTGGCCACTTTCTGGCTGGGTGGTGGGGGAGGAGGAGTAGGAGGAGAAGCTGTTAGTGATCAACAGGAAGATGATGACAAGGAGAATGGTGGCACATGCTCACCGGAAATGGCGACCGCCTTCAAGGGCAGCACCGAGCTGGTGCTGCGTTCGCGAGTCCGCCGCAAAAGCAGCCGCTTCAATCGCGGCAAACCGACGTTGATGCTCTTCAATAAGGTGCTGATCCTGGCGAGGCAGTCTTCGCTGCGTTTCAACCGCCGCTACCACATTGTCGCAAGCGTGGCCACCGGCTCGGTGCTCTTCTTCGACTACGGCTCCTCGAAGGCGATTTCCCTCGGTTTTGGCGATCATCTCTCTCTCAAGGCTGGAGGGGGAGTTGGCGGAAACAGCGGAGGAGTCGGAACTTTTCGACGTTTTCAGCGACGACTAAAGGTGGGGGGAGCGTTTCAGCAACAGCAACAACAGCAGACAATTTCCACCACTTCGCTCAGTCGTCGACTTAAGAAGCATCAGATTCAAATGCAGCAGCAACAACAAACAAAGACGTCCATCAGTCGATCGCCCTCTACAGTGTCTACCAGTGGCGGCAAAATCAGCAACAAAAGTTCGCCAACAGTTTCCGCCAGTGGAAGTCGTCGCAGCTCTGCAACCGTAGCTGCCCTTTCAATGGCCAATCTAAAGGAGGGAAAGGAGATCAAGACGCTGCACCTTTTTTCACTGGACGTTCAAGCCTCCTTCAATGTCGCCCTCAAGTTTGCCTCTGCTCATGAGGTGAAGCTGTGGAAGGGCAAGCTGGCCACCTACTTTACACTTCTGCCCAATGTGCCCAGCAGTGGACTGGCAATGGGAATGGCAATCAATGGCAGCAACAACAACAACAGCGCTTCCAAACTGATCAAATCTAACAGTCAGCGATCGTTGAGCTCGGTTTCAGCCAGTTTGAGCAGTTCAATCAACAACCTCAACAATACTATCGCCTAAGCTATTTAAAAGCTGTTTGATTAATTGTACTAGAGCTTTATTGTTGTCTTCTTCAAGTGCCTATTCCCTTCCCTCACTACTAACCGTGTGTTGCCAAAACCCTTTCAGTATCGAATCTGTTATTACCTTTGATCTCTTTATCTGTGTTTGTCTGTCCTGGTATTTAGAAAAAACTTGTGATAAAACAACAACAAAACAACAAAACAAAAAAATAAAAATTTGAAAAAAATGTTTGTGCTGTTTATAATAATAATCAAAAACTAAAAAACATGTTGAGTAATTTTTAGCGCTAATTTAAAAAACACACGTTTTATCATTTTTAAACTTTTTAAAAGCAAAACAACAGTACGTGCAAAATGCGTGATGCAACATTTTATATTTTAGGCCGTCTAAACTAAATGTTTTTCCTCACGCAGATGAAAGTCACATGTAATCACAAAAAGTTAGTACAATAACACAACAACTGCAACATCAAAACAACGCACTGAAAAGAAAGGTGGTACAGGAAATGTTGTACAAGGACTACCTTTCCAGTCCTAATTAGTGTGGTAAAACAAACGCACATCCTAGAGTGTATTTTATTGACTGTGCAAACAATGCTGCAGCTTTAAGCAAAGTTTTTAGTGGCAATGGCCGGCAATAAAAGACGCGGAATGGCAGACTTTTAGATGGCTTTTGACGTTTTCATTATCGTTTATGTAACAAATACTTGTTTGCTTGTTTAATTTTTACTGATATTTTTTTCTTTAGCATTGATCAGGTCAATAGTTTCCTGTGATGCGGAAGAAATTTTCACTTGATTCTTTTTCCTTAAACTGTTAGCACTTATTTTTAAACTGTCAGCACTGACATATAGCTCTAGCACTCGTTTCTAGCATTCAACTTTTAAGTGCATTAGGTTGACAAATGGAAAGTACACATGTGTGTTGTTTTTGGTGGCCAATGAAGGGAAGAGAGAAATGGAAACCTTGTTTGATTTACGACACTGCTTTTGTGTGTGTGTGTATGGCAGAGACGACATCAAAGGCAAAAAACTCCAGTCGTTTCCTTATCTGTTGTAAACAACAGCTGATGCTGGCAGTGGTGGTTATGGCGATCACAATGCGGAATAGTGTACCAAACAAACCAAAATGGAAAGGCACGTGTGAACGAGAACTGTCGTTGCACAACTGTCAAACTGCAACTTCCTCAAGGTGGGTTTCCAGGTAATGCTGCAGATGCTGTTGCTGTTGCTGTTGCTGTTGTTGTCTTTTTGTTGTCCATTTATCACCCATCAGTTATAAAAGCCTTGCAAAAAACCTAAGCAGTTGAGGTGTTGTTGATGGTCACGCACATGGTTAAGCACACTACTATTATCATCATTGACACTGAAAGTTAAAAAAACTTCCATTTTTAATTTGAGTTATTTCTCAAGATATTTTATTGCAAACTATTTCGTTTTTGCATTTTACCATCCTGGCTTCGTTTAATTTTTCTTTGCTGCCTCGTTGCAGCGGAAGTTGGCGAACCGGTGTCAACAGATCTATCTCAACCTCATCGACGCCCTCTTCATCGTCATCATCATCAATGAAC
>JAALOO010000929.1_pt1 | contig 23049 bp, 12 predicted proteins | sample 7257641 | NCBI WGS metagenome assembly JAALOO01 (sample SAMN14085613, study PRJNA598686) | mite metagenome | biome: ENVO:01001000; feature: ENVO:01001002; material: ENVO:01001226; isolation source: single female mite from University of Michigan culture on fish food culture... ...
ATCTCCCGCAAGAACAATGGAATCGCCATTCACTTCAATAACACGGTGTAAGACATATGCTCCATTCCAATGCGCTAATACGATCATACCTCTTTTTAACCGCCCGCCGCTAAATGGCACAACAGATACGACATCACGATTTTTCAAAAATGGACGCATACTGTTTCCTGTAACCGGAATCTTCACTTGACTTCCGTTAGCAAGCGACTCCTTTACGGCGTCAAAAAACGTACTATTATCTAACTTGACAACTTCTGGCATGAACAGCTAAAGGGCTAGTATAATCTTATTTTTTTAGAAATTGACGTCTGATTCAATTTCTAAGGCTGAAAATACTAAATAAGGGTGGAGTTCTCAAATATTCATAACATAATACTAAAGAATAGTGATTGAGGTTCCTTAGCAATAAAAGATCGTACATTCTCAGGTTATATTGTCCACATTAATTTTCACTAGCCAATTTGAAGAGCGTCCGAAGTGTCACATCGAGTGGTGCATCTTTAGTGAGTACTTTATTCTCGCTATTAAGCAGATAAAATGTGGGATAAGCTAATATGTTGTAAAGCCCTTTGCCTAGAACCTCTCCGTTGCTATCAAAACCATTCAACCAATTAGCAGGTATGCTACTCTGATCATCCTCCCAAAGCTTCTGATCGGGGACTAGACTTATAGCGATAATCTTTAATCTGCCCTGGTCGACCAAATCATTCGAGGCCTTAGAATTTCCTAGATCAGTTATTTTACCCGCGCAGGTGGTGCATGTTGGATCGTAAAAGAAAAGTATTTTGTATTCTGAAACTTCGGTTTCAAGCGTTCTATTATGACCTTTGGTATCTACAAAATTAACATCATTCGCCTTCTCGCCTGGTTTATTTTGGTTTACAAGTTTCAGAATCATTTGGTGACGAATTCTGCTTGTTTTATCCGTATTCGGAGAGTGGATCAGATACTCAAGAACGGGTTGGTAGTATAGTTCATTACGCATCGATGAATTAGGATCATAAAGATAATGCTCATACTGACCGATGTAGTAATCAAAACCATCTTTGTTAACTTCGGCAAGACGCAGATGCGCGCGGATAGCCTCAAAACCTACCGAATCAGAAACCGAAGATAACGCATCAAGAAAATCAACAAATTTCCGCTCTCCGATTTGTGGACTTTTCACAAGATCGGTATTGCTAAAATCAAAATCTTTCCAGTATTTCAATAATTTCAAGTCACCTTGTATTGTGGAGGCTACCGTATCGCTTTCAGCTCTATCCTCCCCTGCCTCTGTACTATTTGTTCTACCGCTTTGACAAGAAATCACAAATAAAGCGATCGTAACAAAACCTAAAAGTTTATGCATATTCAAATATTTACTAAATGCCAAAAATTACAAGCAATGTATTGTTTAAGTGGCTAGATATAGCAAAAGGCTACCCGATTGGATAGCCTTCGCTATGTCTTTATTAAGAATTCAATATTACAATACCGGTTCAGGGTTGTAATCAGCAACAGTTGGATCCCAAGCTGTGTTACGAGTACAACGAACATTCATTAATGAAGATGAAACTAAGTTCACTCCGCCTAACAAATCGATATTCAAAACTCCAAGACTCTGCGTGCCATATACTCTTCGGCCTAAAAGTGTCGATACATCTCTACCGATGAAACTCCATGCACCAAGTTCTACAACTCCACCTAAGAGACCACCAAGGTTCGCATCAGTAACTGACTGAGAAGTCCAAAATGCAGCCTGTCCGCCGTATGTGTCGCCTAAATTTAAATCGATTAATGTTTCGACTGCTGCAACGCTTACCATCAAACCGTTATAGTTGAAACGGATATTATTAGTAGCAGATGTATTTTCTCCATATGCTGCATTCTGACCAGTTGTTGGAGCGCTACCATAAGCAGGGTTAGCTTGAAGATATTCACCAGTAACATATTGCATTCCTGGAGTTTGGCCAAGGCCTAATGTTGCAAGGATTCCTCCTAAAACATTTGATAATAAACCTTGCGTGGAAGTTAACGTACCTAACTCAGCTTGTGTAGGTGTTTTCCAGCGGCCAGCAGGATAAACTAAAGCACAAGGATCCTTTTGGTTCGCCTCATTTGCACTAGCTAAAGAGCGTGGTAAATGCCCTTTGAATGAGAAATAAGTATTCTCCGCATTTGTTTGCGGATTGGTATGGAAGAAACGGTATGGGCTATATTCTCCTGTTGAGTAATATAAATTCGATCTTGCCCAACCAACATTGCTTCTAGTTAAAGGGGTTTCCAAGAAGTTCAAAACAATATTTTGTTCCATTCCAGCCTCTGGCGCAAAAGTTTGCGTCAATTCAGCATTTCCAAAATTACGGTTTCCATCGGTATCCAAAGTAATATTTAGATTGGAAACACTTACAGTAATATCTTCATCTGCGTTCCCTCCGACAACTGCGGTAGCAACTCTACGTAAGCCATTTGTATTTGGTACCTCTACAAATTCAGAAAATGCAATAGTTTGACTATTTCCACCACCGACTAAATTACCAGTTACGACGTCAATCGCTTCAGGTGCAGCATACAAACCTTCCACAGTAACTGTTGCAGAAGCTATCGGAGCAAACATACCTCTAGTATTAAGTTCAATCACCGCTCTAGTTACACGTGGTTTAAAAACAACGGCTAATGGAACAACAACATCTCCTTCTTCGTCTGCAACGTCAAATTCACCTTTAGCGTATAATAAACTCTCAAGATCCGAAAGTTCAATATCAGTTCCCGAAGTTGGTTCTGGTATTGCGGTTGTACTGTTATAAGATACTGCGAACCACTCATAGCTAGCTCCCTTATCAACAGCCAATGAACCCGGCGTACCTGATTTTAATCCAACAGAAGTTAATGCAGTTTCACCTTGCTTACGTAAAAACACGCGGTATTCATTACCACTTGGCATTGGAGTTTCAGCCTTCAATGCGTCTGCACCTGATGCTGCTGCACGGATTTTATCTTTAAATCCAAGGTTTGCGACAGAACTTGACGGACGAGTAATTAATACATCGAAACCATTTCCTTCAATCACACCGCCATTTGAAGCTGCGCTAGCCGCAGATTTTCCGGCAGACGCCTGAACTTTATTAAACGATCCTGAATTTCCTTCATTGATACCACCCACGCTAATTACCACGCGTGTCCCCTCTCCTGGCATCACTGTTTCTTCGCCGACTTCTTTCGAACAGCCCGTTACGAATACAGTTCCAACTGCGATTAATGCGATCACAGCAAGTTTACTAATATTAATTTTTTTCATAATTTTATTCTAATAATTAAAATCCACTACTATCATCACTCCAACCAGAACCACCAGTGCCTGGCGCAAACGAATCGTCTACTGTTGGCGTGTTTGTTGAGGCGGAAGCGATTCCTTGTTCTAGTTCGACGACAAGCACCTCGATTTTGGGTGCCGCGTACACCTTTTTTTCATTGTTTTTCATGCTATTACTATTTGGTTAAAAATTTATAAACTATTTTAATAATTAATTATAATACTAATAATCAATAATGCCGTAAAATGACAGCAATCTTCCGTTCAAAAACGGACAAACTTAAACGTATATGATTTAAATAATAGGAAAGAGATCAGATAATTTCAGCAGTCCTTTCCTTATTTAAATTTTCAAAGCATTAATCAATTTAGTTTTCAGCAAGTTAGCATTTTTAGAAAACTCAACACAATTTTACATATAAATTTTAGTATATGCAAATACATATTAAAAAAATTCAACTGCTTGTAATAAGTGTTTTTTTTCAAAATTGTTTTTCTAAATATAGAAAAAGATCATCTCTATCCTATTTGACTGCGTAACGACTCAACTTAGCCAACTTTTGTCTTATTTAGTAACACATATGTTACAGCAACAATATGTTTAACATACCTTTACATTGAACCTTGATTTTCTACAATAGAAAGGATAGCCACTCTTTTATACATAAATCGTCTTAGTTTTCTAACAGGGCAATAAGTAAATAAGATAGAAAATACCCCAGCAAGTATCCCATCGAGGATAGCCATCGCTGCCCCGTCTAGTTTATAGGTGCTGGAGAGATAAAATTGACCGATAAGTAAAAGAATAAAAACGAGCAGCCCAATAGAAATGCCATGAAGCATACACATTTTAGTAATAAATTTACGCTGATGCAATTCACTGTCAATCTTAAACTCAATTAATCCTTGATCAGCAGCATTAATAACCCTTTTAATAATATCCATCGTAAGAATAACAGGCAGAAATATCGCCATCGGTAATATTAGGCGCGCTAGACTTTGCGGGCCAGCAAAAAAATGGGTGTAACCCTGCTCGTGAAAGCTCGCATAAGCAATGACAAAATTGAAAAACACATTGGGAAGAAAGTAATAAACAGCTCGCTTAAACAAAAAACGTTTTAAGGTCGTTTCATGTTGTTTGGCAAGTATATTAGAAAGTACTTTGGATTTCATAAAGTGCCTTTCAATAATTCCATAGCCTTGTCTTTTATTTTCATTGCTTCTTCTTGAGAGAGAAAGTGTTCATTTGCCATAAAACTAAAATCCATTTGTCCATTAAATGTGCTTGTCACCAAAGTATTTGAGTTAAGCCACGGAAAGGCTACCGTCGGGCTAAAAACGGTTTCAAGTTCAAAAGTTTTAAACTGATTTGGAATATCAATTTTGCCCATATTAGAAATCGTGATATCGTGTCCTCCTCGAGTTGTTTTAAGCATAGAAATAACTCTTTCAGTTAACCTGTGCATCTGCTCGCCCATCCAAAGCATTTCTCTAGCCTTGATTGTTTGAATTTTCTCTATAAGTTCTGTTTTTATCTGTTTAGTTTTCTCTAGCTGATTTAAAGTGTTTTTTTTAAGCGAAAGCTCAACCGTTGGCGCAAAGGCAAATAAATGATCCTTTTTAATTTCGGGAATAAAATTTCGGATATCCACAGGACTTATGACTTTACCTTTAGCGGAATTTTTACGCACTAAGCGAAAAGCTTCGATAAATGCGGCGCATAGTCTCGCGTGTACAGTCACCCCATTACTTTTACAGTTTTGTATTACTGCCTTTGTCAAATCTGCATCTAGCTTCCAATGGATAGCATAGTTTTCACTCTCAATCCTTTTTTTTCCTTGTCGCTTGATAAAAAAGATCAAACGCGCTACAAACATAGAAATCCGTGCTTTTCGGCCGTGCTTTTTTATGTTAAAATCCTTCGGCAAAAAATCATTGACCGAATCAAACATCCTGTAAGGTTCTAGCGCTAATGCTGGATCATCAATCAAACAAAGGAGCTCGCTGATCAGCGTCATACCACCCGAGCCATCGCAAATACAATGCGGAACGATCAGTAAAATATCAGAAACCTGACTGCCTCTTATCCAGACGATCCGGACAAGTGGATTTTTAGGATCATCAAAGAGCCGTGGCCACTCGATTCTTGATTCCAACAACCAGTCATCATCTGCTTGTCGGGGGACAATGCGAACCGGAATCTGGCCAACCTCATCCGTTAATACAAAATTTGGGTTTTGCTCCTCACTTTCATCAATCACCGCACGAAGCAAGGGATGCTTTTGTTGGATTTTAACTAATGCGTATCTAAAATTCTCCTCGCTAATACTTCCCTTAATTCTCGCCGTAAACACGCAGTTAAGTGGTGTCTGGGCATTAACGTACATGATTCTTTCTGCCATTAGTAGTTTTCGCTTTCTCATACCACTTTCTGGTTATCTACTTTGCGAGTGATTATCTGAATAAGCTCATCCCGGATAGCCAAAGCGTGAGTGTAAGGCACATACCCTTCACTCGCTATAAATGAAAAATCCATTTGCCCAGCAAAGCTAGAGGTCACAAGAGTCGTTGTATTACCTAACGGCCCTATGACGGAGGGGCTAAAAACAGTTTCTAACTCAAAAGACTTGAACCGTTCAGCAATACCAATACGTCCTAAGTTAGAAAACATGCAGTCATTCGAAGACTTCTTATATTTTAATAGCCTTAGGGCACCAGGCAAAACATCGTGGGAAGACTCCATAACCATCATGGTCAAGGAAGGATCAAGCTTCTTTGTTTTTTGCTCTACCGTCTTTTGCATCATCCGTAAATTGGCTGAAAAACTATATTTCCGGTTCAATGACAGCACTATCATTAGTCCAAAAGCGAATAGCTGATCTGACTTTATCTGTGGGGCAAACCGCCGAATATCTACCGGACAAGAAACCTTATTGAAGGCAGCATTTCCCCGAACTTCTCCAAACGACTTGAGCAGCGCTGCGCTTAAAAAAGTATTAACAGTAATACCCTCCAACTTGCAATAGGACATTAAGCAATGAGAAATCTTTTTATCAAGTTTCCAATGGATAAGGTAATCGTCTCCACGTGTAACGGCCTGTTTTGCCACCGGAATACACTTAATAGCAACAGAGATAAACCTGCCGATCACCCGCGCTTTAAATTGTTTCTTGCGATCCTGTAAAATTGAAGCGGGGACAACATCTTGAATACCTAAAATCGGACGTTCTAGACCGATATCAATTTTAGGATCATCCAAAACACATAAAAACTCATCGAGTAAAACCATTGCAGACCCGCCATCACAAAGGCAATGATGAAACACAAAAAGCATGTCTGAAAACTCGTCTCCCTTAATCCAAACGAATCTGATCAGTGGGAGCTGCTGGTAATTAAATGCCGTTTTCCATTCGCTAATTGATTCCTCTTGCCAGTCATCCTCTCCTTTTCTGTTTACTATTCGAATCGGAATCGGCACCGTAAATTCCGGCACCTCAAACCATGGCGTATTTTCTTTATCGTGATTTATGTGAGCCCCTAACCAAGGATGCTTTCGTTGAAGCCTCTCCAAAGCATCACCGATCGCTTTCTCGGTAAATGATCCGCGAAGCCTAAACGGAATAACAGCGTTAAACGGTTCCGCGCCATTACCAAGAAGCATGCGCTCAGCAAATAACAATTTTCGTTTCATAGCCTTAGATTTGAATGGCCACAGCGTGTTCGTTTTTAAGGAACTCTTCTAGTAATTCAACAGCCTTCGCGTTACCGCCTGCCTGGCGGTATGTTTGTTGTACTTGCTTCGCTGCATTTCTATATTTTTGATTCTCTAAGAGTTCAAATACCGTTTCTCGAAGCGCACTAATGCGCAACCTTTTGTAACGAATACTAAGCCCTGCCCCAGACTGCTCTATTAATTTAGCGGTATGAAAGTGGTCGTATGCAATTGGCGTGATTAGCATGGGTAGTCCATTAGTAAAAGTATCATTTACTGTATTAAAGCCTCCATGGCAGATTACCATATCCATATGTGGTATCAGCGCGGCCTGCGGCACAAAACCACTTACAATAAAGTTGGACGGCCACTGCTCAAATATCTCCGGAGGTGTGGCGCAGACAACGGTTACGAGCTGTCCTGCCAATGCTTCGATAAGTTTTCCAAAAAAAGCCTTCCGAATATCTACTAAGAGCGTACCCAAGGACACATAGATTTTTGGCGAACTGCTAGCGGCAAGTTTATCCCATGGGAAAGATACATTATTTGGCCGTCCTTTCACGGGACCAACAAACTTCATCTGAGTTGGAACAGTTTCATATCCAGCGAAGGCCTGAGATGTAAAAACTAGATTTAACCGATGCGAATGTATAAAAATTCCGTCCTCGGAGATACCTACTTCTCGTTGAAGATCTTTAATAAGCTGCTGCTGCCACTGGAATATTTTAGGCGCACTTTTTTGCGTATCTCCCATTACGTCGGGGGGAACGGGTGTTGTGGTCACACAAGGAATACCATGCTTATGGGCAAACAGCGCACCGCCAAAAGTGATGCAGTCATTAACGATTACATCCGGCTGCCAGGTTTCCAGTAAACGTTCTAGTCCGGGCATCATCATCTTGGCAATAGGTACGTAAGTCTCTTCCAATGCTAATTTCATCACCTCAGGGCCTGAGCAGGCAGGACCGTCGTCCTGTCTTTTTAATATCCTATCGAGCTCCTTTTGATAAGGAGCAATTTCTTGCTGGGGGTAGATATATGTTCCGCCTTCGGGTATATGCTGGTCAGAAAGTGGGGTTATACCAAACCACTTCACCTGATGCCCTCTTGCGAGCAAACTAGCCCCTACACTCAAAGTCGGACTGATATGCCCAAAAAATGGGGGCACTACAAATAAAAATTTAGATTTTTCACTTGCCTGTTTCACCTTTAGACCAGCAGCATCTTCAAGTAGCTCAGCTGCCACCCGGGTTCCCCCCGCATCAGCAAACGAGGACTGCACCGCGGTTGCCGCCAGTTTATAAGACGGATCATTTAAAACATCAAACACGCTTTGATTTAAATGTGCCGGCTTAAATCGGTTAAAATTCAGTCGCAGACCTGCACCGGTACGTACTACCCGGCCAGCCACATGCGACTGATCATAAGCGATAGGAATAACGACAAGGGGCAAACCATGTGAAAGAGCCTCAGAAACCGTATTTTGTCCTCCATGACAAACAACAGCATCTAAATGTGGTAATAAATCTAGCTGCGGAATCTGAGAGCAAACCATAAAATTCACTGGCCAGTTATCAAAAAGTTCGGGATCTGTTACCACAACAACAGTCAGCTCTTTTTCATCTTGAAGGGCATCAACAACCTTACTAAAAAAAGTTTTCTTATGCGCATGATCGAAAGTCGTTCCAATGCTTACTAGAATTTTCTTGCCCTTACCGCTATTAAATCTATCCCAGTCAAATGCACAAGTAGCGCGGCGCTCGGATATAACTGGGCCGACAAGCTTGTGACTCGCAGGCAAGGCCATCTCTCCGAAAAAAAGTTTTGACGTTAACACCAATGTCAATAAGTCTGAACAGGCTAGCGAACGCTCCTCTGAAATTCCCAATTCCTTTTGCAGGTCTATGATTTGATTTTCTTCCCACTGGTGCACTTTGGGTAGTTCATTAATAATTTTAATTGCTGCTGGTGCTGTTACGGATGTTGCATAGGGGAGCGTTAATTTTTTTGCAGCAATCGATGCTGCAAATAACTGCTGATCACCAATCACTAGATCTGGCTCATAAGTTTTGAGTAAGTTAAGTATTCCTGGGTAACAATACCTGTTTAACGGGGTAAGCACTTCCTGGTAGAGAAATTTGACACTATCAATACCATATACAACTTTTTTTGAAATGATATCCAGATACTGCCCATTTGCTATAGACTCCTCATCGGTCTGGTCGTATTGAATAAGTAATAATTTCCCACCTGCCGGCAATTTAAATTTTAAGTTTTCATCAAGACTTATCCAGGCTACCTGATGTCCCCTTTCTAGGAGCGTAGAGCCTATGCTTAAGGTTGGATTAACGTGACCAGTTAAAGGAGGAACGACAAATACAAATTTAGCCATAGTTTTGTGATGGTTTAGATAAAAAACGTACGATAGTTTCTGCTATTGGGATTGGTTGTTGTATCGGAATATTGTGATCACCTGGTATAAGTTCAAGTTGAGCGGTAGCAAGCCGCTCCTTGAGCATTTCACCAGTCACTTTACAGTTTGACTGCGCGCCATATAAAAGCAGCGTCGCTTGGTTTATTTTGGAGGAATGAATATCATCAAGAAAATACTTTTCTCTAATCATATCTGCTTTAATGCTGGTCTGGTAAAATAAAAACTCATATAATCGGTGGTTCTTTTCTAGTTGTCTTTTGCCCATTTTAACTTTTGTGGTATCTGTAAAATTAGTTACGTAATGTTCAAGGAACTCTTTACTATACTGATCTATAATTCCGCGCGCTTTCTCATCCTGCGGATCTGGCGCTTCAATTACAACAAGCCTATCAATTCTTTGCGGTGCTACGACCGTCGTTTTTAATGCTATGAGACCACCAAAGCTGTAGCCAACAAGACTTACCTGCGCCAGTTTTAGATAATCGAGAAGATCAAGAAGATCGGAAGACATGCTATCTAAATCATAACCATCTCTCACCCGACCACTCATCCCGTGGCTTTTAAGATCGTACATGACCACATGGTAGCTTTGGGCTAATATGGGCGCAATATTAAAGTAGTATAATGATAGGTTACTAAACATACCATGAAGCAAAACTACCGTCTGATCAGCGCCTTTGTTAAACTCCTGTATGTGTACCTCCCTTTGTTTAACTGTAATTATTGGCATTCCTGGATATACGCTATAATCATCCGAAGGTCCAGATTGATGAGTTCATCTAGATCCATCGAGGATAACCATCCTGTGAAATCGATCTGGTCACCAAAGTGCATTTTTATTTTCTCGGAAAACGCAACGATCTCGATGCTGTCCATTTCAAGATCTTTGGTGAATGAGCTTTCCGGGGTGATATTCATTTCCTCCACAAATTCTTCACCTATCACTTGGGTAATAAAATCTTTTAACAGTACGAATAACTCCTGGTCATTCAATTTTAATTTTGGGGTTACATTGTCCATCCGATAATATAATTTTGATGTTTTATAGTTTTAATTTCAACTTGATTGATCCATAGGTGATCGCCATCGATGCGTTCGACCTGGTAGGCCTTAGGGTTTCCTTTTAATCCTTGCCCAGTTAATTTGCCATAAGCTTCTTTAGCTACCCAAAACCGTGTCGTCCATTCTGCCTGCTCACGATCTTTTAATAAGGATAATTCAGCGCTTGAAAATACGAGTGGATAGAATCCCGCACTTCGCTCTTGTATTATCTCCATATCTATCCCAACCGGCCGGTCACTTCGCGCGATAGCGACAGCATCTTTACCTTTATGCGCTAAGGAAATATGAATGTCATCGGTTCCCTCACCACTTATATAAGGTTTTCCTATCTCACTAGAGCGCACTTCAAAAGTAATCGGGAAACATGCTCGCTTGCTTTTTGTATGTAAAAGGTGCCGGACAGCATCTTTCACCGCGACGCGGCTGACTATCCAGTTTTTCTTGCGGTTAGGTGATAGCTGCGCGTAATATTGCTTTTCTGACCCATTAAAATAGCGCTTCAATATAAAATCCCATGATGCAACGCGCGAATAAGCCTGATGAAAAAAGAATATATCTGGCGCGATCTCTTGAGAAAGGCGGTTGTGCAAAGGGGACATGGACACATTCCACAACGCATCGTCAATTTCTAGCCGACGATTCTGCCAACCGCTAATAATGCACCAAATTTTCTCGTCTCTTTTGAGCACAATGTCAGCACTTGCAAATTCATCGTTTAGCTCGGTAAGTATACAACTGCATTCAAACAGTCCTTCTTGGTCGTGCATATCCTGGAAAAACTCGATCTGCTTAATTTTTACAGGAAATGCAATACGATCTTTGTGCAAAGTAAGCTGTAACCACAATCCAAATAATTGTCCAGCATTGTCCAAAAGTGATCCCTTACCACCGCTACTCTTAATTTTCCCTACTATCCCCCTAGTTCCTACAGATGACACCTCGGTAATTCCTTGATATGACGGTCCGTGAAACATATGTTTATCATAAATTTCTTCTGGCGTTCGCTCTATTGGTAGCAAATCACCTATCGAAAGATCGGTAGCTGGCGCAGAAGGGTAATCAGAAGTCAATAAAACTTCTGCACTGGCAAAATTTTCGATATCTAGGTGTGCATGAAGAAAAGACTTCCATTTTCCGCTAACTAGCTTGGAGAAAGGTTTTGATACATTCATCCACTGAAATACACTAACATCTAAAATTTTATGAATCTGCATTCCTGTTCGCTCCTCGCGGGCTAATTCAGCCAATAATTCAAATATCATCGTCATCGGAATGACAGGATCCATATCTGCAAGATGTGGCCAGCCAACCGGCTGCCTTAGAAGGCTATGATCGATTAGATAAGGATAAGAATCCAAATTAACCTGGAGCATTTTGGAAAAAGGCGCAGTTGACTGCACGCGCGTACTAACCGGAACGCGGGTGGTTGCCTCGTGGCGACTGGAAAATAATGCAAGTACTTCTTCCTGCATGCGTTGCATACCGGCCATATTTTCTTGAAAAGCTTTTGCAAGAGGGTGACTCGCGTTCATCGGGATCGCAGGACCATCACTATACTCGCCAGGACTAAAAGACTTTTTCAAATTCGAGATTTCCTCCATTCCCCGAATAATAGGCGAACCAAGCTGCAGTTTAATACCTTTTTTTACCGGTTTCCTCGATGGCGACTGCAAGTCCAAAAAGTCTACCCCAACGGCTTTACCCTCGACAAATAAAGCGGCTACAACGCGCCGTATTTGCTCAAGAGCAGTACGTGTACCAACGCACGCGGCAAGGCAGCTAAAGGATTTTCCTTTTAAGGTATCATCAATAAATCCGGTTAGCCCCCCTGTTCCGACCTGAATAAAGAACCGAACACCCCCGTCATATAATTTCTCTGTTAGCTCACGAAAGCGGACAGGCTGAACCAGATGTTCCGCGCTCAGCTTTCTTATTAATTCAGGCTCGCTGGGATAAGGACTGAGCGTCGTGGCCGACCATAACGGGATTTTAGTCTTTTGAAATTGCACTTTTTCCATTCCCGCTAAAATCACATCGAGCTTATCGGCGACAAAAGGAGAATGAAACCCTGATTGGAATGGCAATACTTGATGGAAAATCTGCTTTGATTTTAATAGCGGTATCAATTTCTCTAAAGCAGCATTACTGGCGCATAATATAACCTGATGCGGACAATTGTCATTAGAGATATATACATCCGAAATTTGTGCTATCAGCGGCGTAATTTCCTCCAGTCCGACACCGACCGCTATAAACTTTGAGTCTTTAAGCTCAAAGATCTTCGGATCCATAACATCGATTAGTTTTTTGACAGAATCCGCGTCTGCTAAATCTGCCGAATAGCCTGCCAACCATTCGCCAAGGCTATGCCCAGCATTAATATCAGGAACAATCCTCAGTTTTTTTAACGCGCCATCTAGTATGCAACATTTATTAAAAATGTCTAATGCATCGGATAATAGACTTTCCCCTTGGGTCTTAATTGGGGCATCTAATCCAAAATAGCTGCTTACACTGTCCACTTCCCCTTTGGCTAGACCATCTAGTCCGGGAAATACAAAAGCTATTTTACCATCACTTTTTAATAGAGGCTCGCAGGTATACCAAATATCTTGCTTATTACGCCAAGGTTTTTTCTTTGATACAATCTTGATAGCTTTTGCAATTCTCTCAAGAGACGGCTCAAATAGGGCTATACGAAAGTCCCCCTCTCCAATGTTGTTCTCTCCGCTAGATAGCGCGGAGAGTAGCTCTTCATTTGTTGCTCGCGCTAGCAGTAATACATTGTCCTTTTTTTCAGGCAAACTATAGCCTTGCAGCACCACGTGCGCATTAATGCCGCCAAAACCAAAAGCATTCACGGCTGCAACCCGGGCAAGACCTGCTTGCGTCCATTTTTTCTCCTCCTGCACAGGCCTAAATCGCGTGCTTTGCATGGCTTCTATCGGATTTTCACAATGTAGCGTCGGCGGCAAGGTATCATGATAGAGCGCTAAACAAGTTTTTATCAAACCCGCAATACCGGCAGCCGGCATAGCGTGCCCTATATTGGATTTTACAGAGCCAATGCCTGCCAGTGGCGCCGATTCATCTTTACCAAAAAACTGGGCGAGGGTTTCAAGTTCAATTTTATCACCAAGTGGGGTCCCTGTTCCATGGGCCTCCAAATAACCTATATCTTTTTTATCAAGGCCAGTATTTGACCAAGCCTGTTCTAATGCTACAAGTTGTCCCTTCACCGACGGGCTCATTACGCTTGTACCATGGCCATCACTGCTGACTCCAGTGCCTTTGACTACCGCGTAAATCCGATCCTTGTCACGCACTGCATCGTCTAATAATTTCAGAACGACAAAACCACAACCTTCGCCAATAAGTAATCCATCGGCGCTACTATCAAAAGGCGTTATCTGCTCCTTGCGCGATAAGGCTCCGAGCTGCGAGAAGATACTCCAAAAAGCGGCGTTTTGCCCGGTATGTACTCCTCCAGCAATCATCATATTACTCCTGCCTAGTTGCAACTCACTGACCGCATGATCCACCGCGATTAATGCGCTCGCGCAGGCAGCATCCACCGTAAAGGCCACTCCTCCCATATCAAAGCGATTAGCGATCAGCGATGCTACCAGGTTCGGAATTAATCCCATCGCTGTGTCGGCCGCAAACCTTCCTTTACGCTCTTGAAAAGCTTGCTTTACCTTTTCTAGATCTTCTACCGGCACCTGTGGTAAAAGCTCGCGCAATAGGGAATGTATTTGCTCTGCGGTCCTTACAATTTCTATCGCACGGGTCGCACCAGGGCCTGCATAATTGCCCTTACCAATGATAATTCCTGTCTTTTTTAGGGAAACCTGCTTTTGAAATACTCCAGCATCATCTAAGGCTTTGTGCACTAAATCAAGGGCTAATAAATGGTCAGGCTCCGTACCCTCAACTGCAAGAGGTAGGATGCCAAAGGCAGTCGGATCAAATTCATAATCGGATATAAATCCCCCACGCCCGCAGTAAAAGCGATCAACAGTGCTCCTGTTTTCGCTAAAGTGAATTGGATCTATTCGATCAGCGGGCGCTGAGCTCGTAGAGTCAACCTTAGCAACGATGTTTTGCCAAAATGTCTCTGCATCCTTCGCTCCAGGAAAAACACATGATAAACCAACAATAGCCACATCTTTCTTTCTCATATCTACTAGATAAAGTGGTTTACCAGTTGTTACCCGACATAATTAAAACTTGACTTTCCCTGCCATGGCGCAGTTCATTAAGAAACACCTCTTTTCCCTCTTCAAGGGGAATTAAAGAAATTCCACGGCGCTCGTATTCTGCTTCCAGTTCTGGTGATACCATCCCCGCTCCTTTCCATGGGCCCCAGTTAATGGAGACAACTTTCCCCTTTAATCTTTTGTTCAAAGCATTAGCATAAGTATCAAGTACACTATTTGCTGCAGCATAATCTGTCTGCCCTTTATTGCCATATACGGAGGCAATACTCGAAAACAGCACAACAAATTGGCAGTCTTCACGAAGCTGTTCAGCCAGCACACGTAATGGCCGTACTTTGGTATCAAAGACACGTTTAAAAGATTCCGCCGACTTATGCTTGAATAGTTTATCTTCCAGAAGTCCAGCTCCATGAATAACACCGTCTAGACGGCCATATTGCTGATAAATACCGCCGAGTAGTTCGCTCAAACCTTCTTCCTGACATAGATCTAAAGAATGGTATACAACCGTGCTCCCTGACTCTTCGATCTTGGCAATAGTATTCCGTATCTGATTGCTTTTAAAAATTCGCGTAACTTCCTTCTCTATCCGGGCGGGAGAGTCAAAACCACCACCTGCGATAAGGTATCTGCGTATTTCTTCCTTTGTTTGTAGCTTCCCAACGCTATCAGATCTTGAGCCATCATTTCTTGGGTCATTAGATCGTCCCACCAAAATATAAGTACAAGGAAAATCTTTAGACATATGTTTAATGAGCTCACTGGTGATCCCTTGGGCGCCGCCCAGCACTAAAATTACCGACCGATCACCTAATTTTAAATTATCCCGAGTTTGCTCTAATCCTAATGGGGCGGGAATCATATCAATGCAGTACCGTTTTCCAAGTTTATAAATAACCTCCGCGCATCTCTCAGATGCGAGTAATTCCTGAATTACGATCTTAGAGAGCCGATCCTTCTCCCCGGCAGATCGTAAGCTGATTAATCTGCAGCTTGTATTTTCCAGCTCCCGGTCAAGGCTCTTAAAGAATCCTGAATAGCCTTGGTAATGGCGTAAAAAATTTGTTTCTCTGTGCGTATCCAAATGTGCTGAAATGTCCGAAACTAAATAAACCCACTTCATTTTGTCAGGGTTCAGCGTTTTTAACAAATCGAGTTGTCCTGCAAGAGTAGGTTTTTCATGTTCCTTGGAGAACAGTCTCAAAATAATCAATCCATCAAATGCACTAAGATTCATTTGGAGATCAATCAATTCGGCCGTTGCTCCATGTTCCTGGAGAACTTTTTGAATCTCTAAGAACGGTAAACTATCGCCCCCAGTAATTGCAAAGCGTTTTCCTTGGAGTATATCTGGATTTACATTAACAGTAACCTCTTGCGGAGTCAAATCAAAACGTAGACGAGATAACAAACCAGATGAGGGTTCAGCACCATTAATCTCGTATAGCAACGAAGCTAACCCATTTAGAGTCTTAATCGTTGCTAATTTTTCCGTCAAGTCCGCCGTTCCTTGAAGATCTTCACCGACATCGATTTTGGATCTTAGATCAGCTATAATTTCCACCCGCTTTATAGAATCGATACTTAGATCAGCTTCTAAATCAAGATCCGTCCCTAACATCTCGGTGGGATAGCCCGTCTTTTCACTAACGATATCTAATATTGCCGTTTCGATTTCTTTTCTCGATAATATCGCCTTGCGCTGCAAGGTCACCACCGAGCTACTTACCAAATCAGCATTATCCCTGGCCGTATCCTGGCCTGAATGGGCAGATAACCAAGCATGTAAACCTTCAAGGGTCTTTATTGCTGTTAGTTGCTCCATGACCGAATCATCACTATCTCCACTGGTAGAAACTAACTCAAGATTCTCGCGAATACTTGCTATGATCTCAATTCTTTTAATCGAATCGATACTTAAATCAGCCTCCATATCCATTTCCATACCTAGCATTTCGGTAGGATAGCCCGTCTTATCACTAACGATCTTTAGTAAAAGTGATTTTATATCTTTTAATGGCGGCTGTTTAGCTTCAACTGGTCGCGATTTTTCAGCTTCACTCGGCGGCAGGGGTAATACGGGAAATTGATTATGTTCTGAAAATGTAGAGTTCACCGCATGACCTACTGGCGAATTAGGTCTCGGATTTTGCCCTAAAAATGAAAGCATCACATCCGTCTGTGCTTGCATGAGCATTTTCATACTATTCAAGTATTCTTGTAAGAGCTTTTCCGTATCATTTTGCGCTGGAGCTACAGCGGGCTGAGGATTTGCACTTTTCATATCAAGGGGAGTAATAATTGGTAAAGCACCGTTGCTGGGTAGCGCGCCATTTACTGGCCGGGCAAATTGTCCATTAATACGCCAAATGGCGGGGCTTTTCTTATACTTCTCAGGCTGATCAATCTGAATAAATGTAGGGTTCCTGCTCTCGAAAAGTTTATGAAAATATATACCGCGTCCAGTGCCGATATACTCAGCAAGCATACGCATGAGGTGAGTAAGCTTGCTTTGAGCTGCATCTTCTACGTATAAAGTTGTATGCGATTCGTTTAGGCAGGATCTAGTCAAACTCGAAAGAACCTTTCCCGGCCCAACCTCAATGAATACTCTGGCTCCATCTTGATACATCGCCTGAATTTCTTCCATAAACCGTACGGGCTCCACAAGATGCTCTGTAAGTCTTTCCTTTATTGCCGCTGGCTGGCTTGGATATATTTCTGCAGTGGTATTCGACCACACGGGAATTTTCATCTCTGTAAAGGAAGCATCCTTTAATATCGCGCCATATAGATCTTTCGATCTAGCAACTACTGGGCTATGAAATGCACATGCTACCTCTAACTTTTTTGCAGAGATACGTTCATTTTTGAGCAGTTCTATTAACTGATCAATCGCAGTCGAGCTACCGGCCACAATAGATTGCACTGGGGAATTATAATTTACAATATAGGTATGCTCTACCTGCGCTACAAATTTTTCTAAGACTTCAGGTGACTGACTCACCGCTAGCATAACTCCCGGATCACCTTCCACCGATTCCACAATGGAATGGGCACGCTGGATACTCAGCTCCACCATTTTCTCCCCATCAAACACCCCCGCCAAACAAAGAGCTGGCAATTCCCCATAACTGTGACCTGCCAGCATATCAGGAGTAATGCCTAGCGAAAGCAGGAACTTCGCCAGCGCTAGATCGATAATACCTAAGAGTGGTTGGGCTATGCGGGTATCCTTAATCGTATCCTTTTGTTTCTTCAGCGCATCTACATCAAAAGTAGCTGGCGGAAAGACGGCCTGTTCAAGCTCTGGATAATCTTGTAAAAGCGAACGTAATTCAGGGAAAACCACAAACAGTTCACGAGCCATATCAATGCGCTGGCTACCTTGTCCAGGGAAAAGAAATGCTATCTTACCAGGCGTGTCCTTGACGATATAAGTATCCTTACTCTCAATGCCCGATAAAACCAGCTCGATCTTCATCATAAGATCCTCAGCCGTATCTGCGACGATGCTTAATTGAACCGGCTTATCAGAGCCGGTAGCCAGACTAAAGGCAATATCTTTTAGCGGGAGACTATCATTAACATCTAGTAATGATTGAACCTCCTTGAGTTTAATCTTGGACTCTTCGTAACTGTCCCCTCGAAAAACAAAGAGCTCTGAAGGCCACGCTTGCAGCGTAACACTATCGCTTTTTACTGGGTGATTAGCAATCACGACGTGGAAATTAGTCCCACCAAACCCAAATGCACTAATTCCAGCATACCGATTTTCCTCTCTCCAAACACCAGCACTGGCGTTAAAGGCAAAAGGACTTGTCAGCTGGTTATAATAAGAATTCGGGGTTTGTAGATGCAGTGTCGCTGGTTTCACTCCATGAAAAACCGCTAGAGAAGCTTTAATTAAGCCCGCTAAACCGGCTGCACATTTGGTGTGTCCTATCTGCGTTTTTACCGACCCTAAATGTGTTTGTCCCGGCAAAGCTCCCGAGCGGCTAAAAAGATTGGTAAGCGCGCTAAGCTCCGTTCTATCGCCAACTACTGTTCCCGTTCCATGAGCCTCCACCAGACCTACCTTCGCCGGACTAATACCCGACTGGTTATATGCACGCTCTAGCGCTCGCACCTGACCTATTTTGCGAGGCGCTGTAAGACCGAGACCTTTACCATCGCTGGAGCCACCTACGCCCTTTATGACCGAGTAAATCCGGTCACCGTCACGCATTGCATCGTCATAACGCTTTAGAACCAGGACTGCAACACCTTCGCCTAGTGCAATACCATCCGCCTGACTATCAAAAGTGGCGCAGCGACCTTTACGAGAAAGCGCATGCGTACTAGAGAACATTAGATAGTCATTGATGCTGTTATGTAGGTCAGCTCCACCAGCGAGCACCATATCCGATTTGCCTAGAATAAGTTCTTGGCAGGCTAAGTCTATTGCCGCTAGTGATGAAGCGCAAGCCGCATCTACTGTAAAGTTCCTCCCTCCAAGATCAAGACGGTTGGTGATTCTCCCAGCTATAACATTTGCCAGAATCCCAGGAAATGAATCTTCGGTTGTATGAGGGAAAGCATCTTTTATCTCCTCGTGCAACTCCCCGAATACTTGTTTATAATACCCTCTAAAACTATAATTATTTGATAAATCATTGCCTCCCTCGGCGCCAATAATAACAGAAATATTCTCTCTATTGATATGCTTTTCACCATATCCGGAATCATCCATAGCACGCTTTGCAACAAGCAATGTTAATAGTTGTGTGGGATCAATGGCAGCTAACGATTGCGGGGGAATCCCGTAATCTAACGGATCAAAATCAACCGCGGGTATAAACCCGCCCCACTTGGAATGCGAAACATCTGGCCCATCTGAATCTGGACGGAAGTAGACATCTTTATTCCACCGTTCATCTGGGACCTCAGTCACGCTGTCCCTTCCTAAAATAATATTTTGCCAATATTCTTCAAGATTTTTGGCGCCTGGAAAAATACATTCCATCCCAATAATCGCCACATCGAGCGATTTTTCTGTGGAAGTTGGCACCTGAAGCAAAGAAGCTTCTTTGATATATTTTTGATTACCAGTACCTACATCCTCATGTAAAGATGCTATTGATATGACCTCTTTGCGCAAGGACGCCGCTTGTCCGATCATGTACATGCCCTTATCTAGTTGTTCGGCCTTGGAAACATTAACAAGTTCGCATCCCTGGCGACTAATGCCTTTTGCGGCAATCCGTAAACGGCCAACATTCAACGTTTCAAGCTTTTCCCATACGATCTTTTTATCGATTCCCGCAGCAATAAGTTTAGATTTTTCTTCATTAAAATGACCAGCAAAAGCCGTGTTTAAGCAGCGCGTCTCGTGTCCAGGCGCTGTTTCTAATAGCACAGTGCTGGCAGCCCCGATCGCTTGTAACTGAAATTCTTCCTTAATTGCACCGGTACTTACCGCTTCATGCGTGTAGAGATAAGCGGTCCCCATCAATACACCAATCTTTACGCCCCTGGCTGCTAGTGGCGCCGCCATAATAGAGACAAAAGCGGTGGAAAATGCATCATGAATCCCTCCTGCGAAAAAGACGCTAATATCTTCCGGATGATCTTCTTTTAAGATACGCTCAATCTGCTTTTCCCAAAGCACCATACTTGAAAGAGGTCCAACGTGACCGCCACACTCGCGCCCTTCGAATATAAAATTCTTAGCTCCTTCTTTTAAAAACATATCTAGCAGCGTAGGTGAAGGAACATGTAGAAAACTTGTGATACCTGCCTTTTCGAATACCTTTGCCTGCGCAGGTCTTCCTCCAGCAATTAGTACCACTGGCGGTCTAGCTTCTAATATATATGAAGTATGTTCATCTCGCAATTCCTGCGGAGCAAACCCTAAAATTCCGATACCCCAAGTTTTATCGCCAGTTAGTTTTTTAGTTTCTGCTATTAATGATTTTGCCTGCTCTCCTTTTAATAAGGACAAGGCTACAAAGGGCAGGCCTCCGGCTTCAGCCACCGAATCAGCAAACGCCGGCACATCACTCACACGTGTCATTGGACCCTGCGCAATAGGATACTGTAAACCTAACTTTTTTGTTAAAGGATTATCCGGGCTAATAACATTAAGCACCTTTGCCTGGTTTAAATGCCCACGCATCGCCTCTTTGAAACCAAAAAATAGATTTTTAAGATTTTTAAAATTCTCCAATAGATCTATCGCCAAGGAGATATCCTGTCCCATAGGAATATAACTTTCGCTAGGATCCAGGTTTATAAATTTTTCCCTAAGGTTAACGCTTGTCGGATTCTCGGCTAAAGCCGGCGAGTTTGGACGTACTAGGACCCGATGACCAGCAATTATCTTGGTCTCTGATCCATTTAGTTTCGAGCAGATATTCTTGAACTCTTGCGGAACGCTGCTTTCGGGAAATAGCGCAAGCTGACTATCAAGGACGACCCCCTCTGCCCCTAGAGCCTTTAGCGCGGCAGCGGTATGAATACCTATACCTCCTTGCGCGAAAACAGGTATATTTTGTATTTCCTTAATAACTTTTTGAAAAAGTATAAAAGTTGACTCATAACCGACCAGTCCTGCAGCTTCATTCCCTTTCACAATGATCCCTAAGGCTCCTAATTTTTCTGCCATCTTAGCGTCTTCGAGCGTAGTGACTTGATAGATAATAGGCACTTGAAAGGATTGATTTATTTCCTGGCTATATGGAATGATTGCAAATTCTATGTTCTTGGGAAATTGAAGGGAGCCGAATTTATCATTAGGAAAATAAATACCATATGAGGAAATATTTACTTGATTAAGTGTATCCAAGAGTGCTTGTGCAGAAACAAGATTATCAGGTAAACTTAATACCGGGAATGCTTCCGCCTGATCTATTTTCAGCAGAAGATCGAGGTCGGGTAATTCAAAAGGTGTTAAACCAAGAATGGTTAAATTTTTCATTGGGCTAATTATGAGATTTCAGCAAGGTATTCATAAGCAGTTACATCAAATTTTTCAAAATCGATATAACTATATAGTAGATTAATAAAAGTAGATAATTTTTATTAGACTTTATAACATTACTCTCATTTAATAAAAGACCAGCAAAATTAATTTCCACAAAAATACACATACTACTCATCAAAAAATAAAAATCTACATCATAATGCATTAGAATTTAACGTTTCAGTATATTAAACTCAAGATCAGCGACTGTCGTCAATTTCAGCACAGTTTCTTCAAACTGAATATCACTAAAAATTATGTGGTGAGTTACCATTATATTCGACTATCAACGTCACCGTAGATTAATTAAATAAAAATCTTCAAAAATCAAAAATATCCGAAAAAACTATCTTATAATTGTAACAACGAATCGTTAACTTTAATTAAACTCATTATCATAGATGAATAATACGTCCACCGGTTTACCAGTAGGGAATATCCCCGAAGGAAAACTTCAGCAGCAGCTCGAACAATATGGTTACTATTGGAAATGGTTTGCATTATCATTTATAGTTTTTTTAACGGCGGGCTATTTATACCTACGGTATGCCGAACGCATCTATTACACAGACGCCACCATCTTACTCCAAGATGAAAAACAGGCCGCAGGTGAACTGGCGGGTTTAAGCGAGCTTGCAAATCTAGCAGGAAGAAGTAGCTCTTCGGCGGCTTTCGTAAATGATCAAATTCTCATTATAAACTCTCGTCGCTTGATGCGCAAAGTTGTTGATCGAAACAATCTTAACATTCTATACGGCGCTAAAGGAAGGTTAAAAACAACGGAATTACTCGCCAATCAGTCTCCACTAAAATTAGTCATCTTGGAGCCGGATCACGCACGTCTCGATTCCGTAGCATTTGAATTTGTTATAACAAAAAAAGGAAATTCATACACTCTTAAGGACGAGGTATTAGGTAGCAGACCATACCAGTTAGGAAAATCAATTCCATCACCCATTGGTTCAATTAAAATAATTCCGAATGTATCCATGGAATGGACAGGAGACCTTGTAATAAGGTACTTCCCCCTAGAGATTATGGTAGACATAGTTCGGAATTCGACCACTGTTGCCCCGAATAAAGAAATTGCATCGTTCGCCGTAAACATTTCAATGGAATCGGCCTCCATGAATAAGGGAAAGCTAATAGTTAGCTCACTAATCGAGCAATATAACAAAGACGTAACTCATGATAAAGCCCAGGTTTCACGTGCGACTTCCGATTTTATTAATTCTCGGCTTAACCTTATTACCAGTGATCTTGAAAAGGCAGACTCACGTCTAGCAAAGTTTAAAAACAACAACAATGTCGTGAACTTGGAGG
>JAALOO010000931.1_pt1 | contig 23024 bp, 16 predicted proteins | sample 7257641 | NCBI WGS metagenome assembly JAALOO01 (sample SAMN14085613, study PRJNA598686) | mite metagenome | biome: ENVO:01001000; feature: ENVO:01001002; material: ENVO:01001226; isolation source: single female mite from University of Michigan culture on fish food culture... ...
CACACACACACACACACACACACACACACACACACACACACACACACACACTTACTCACTGGGACCGCTTAATCACATTCCAATCACATACTTGAGACAATTACGATTCTACCCTTTACTCACGTCTGTTTCACGTTGTTAAATTATGATTGTTAATTTATGATGAATTTATAATAATTCACAAAAGTCACTTGTATATGTATTTTTATTTGTTGTGTAATTATGGAAAATTGTCAAAAACTTTTTTTAAAACTTTAAAACTGCAATTGTGTTGCAAATGTACACTCACTCAAATAGGATAATTTTGCACTAATGCTGTTGTTTACTTTCTAGTGCAATTTGTTTTCACAATTAAAAAAGTTTGCTACTTGATTTCTGCTTTGTACATTTCCATTAACAACTAAAAACGTGACATTTTTAAAATCACGTAAAACAAAAGTATGCAATAAATGTAAGCAAAATTTTTTTAAAATTGAACATTTCATCACCTTAATAATTTTTCAAATAATATTTTCAAAGTTAACAATTACTTCTTTTAATTGAAGTTTTTAATATTTAATTGTGTTTAAAATTTTTAAATTTATTCCTCGTTAAAATAAACGGTTTAAAAATGAAATATTACAGTTATTATTGTTTTTACTTTGTAATGCTGTTTGGTACGTATGTCAGATTTGCTTTTTACGTATATTTTAGTTAATTTTAATAAAATGTTTGCAAATTTAAATTTTTATTAACAAAATAATTGTTTTGACTATTTAGGCAAAATTCTTTTAGCACAATCTATTGAGGACACTGGTTTACCAGATACAAATATAATGCAATTTAAAAAACTTATGATTAAATCTATTAACAAAAACAAAAAAGAACTACTAAAAGCAAAAACCAACAATCAGCAAGAACATAAAGACAGTTTTAAAAACAGCAGCAGCAGCAACAACAACAATCACAAAGACATCAGCATTGCTCAACAGCTAAAAATGCTTAGCAGTTACAGCATCAACACCACTGGTACGGTAATCACTAAAATACGGACGTTGGAGTGCAATCAACTACAGGAAATTGCCAGACAAGTAGACCAGGCACTGAGCAATGCACAGAATAGTTGTGATAAGGTAATTCCTACTTTGTCGTCTATACTATCTTCAGGAGACTTGCTGAAACTTGAAAAATTAGCCCGGTTGAAATGCGTTCAGTTGAAAGCAGCGGCAATGATCCAGCGCGTTCTTGCTGGCACTCAGTGGCCTGGCAGCCAAAGTTTGCCCTCACAGGGCAAACATTTGTATTATAAACAACTTTCAATACCATTCCCAAGTAATTATTTTTATACATTGCCTATATTTTAAAAATGTAACATTAAGCTAAACTAATTTAATCATTTGCAAATGTTGTAAGGCAAATTTTATTTGATTTTTTTGTAAACTGATCAACAATTAAATAAAATTAACATCAACAATTAAACTGTATTTGGTTTTGCGTTTTTTAACGTACTGACTAGATAGAGAATCAAAGAAGGCATTTAAAAACATAGTAAACTGTTTTGCAGTTGTTTAGGGTTGTTTTCTTCTGCAAATTTGTGTTCCTATTTTACTGCTGCTTTGCTGCTAGCTTCTTCTTCAGCGACTCGGGCATCTCCGGCGGCGGTGGGCGAGGCAGATGCAGCCACACCTTCACGGCGTCGTAGATGAACCACTGCAGGGCGGTCAGCGTGCCGATCATGATGATACGAGGGGTGAGACCCTTCCAAACGCCTGGAGGATAAAACAAAACAGGGGTGTTTAAAAAGAATTCAACAGAAAATGAGGGCAAAGTTTGCAAGTGTGATCAAGTGAGTCACTCAACGGAAAACCCTTTAAAACCATCCTCCTCCACTCTACTACTCACCCATGGGACCCAGCTTCTTGAGCACCTGTCCGGCGGTGCTGCCCTTGTCCTGGTTCAGCTTCGACACCACCGTGTCCGCCGGGTGCGAGACGATGGCGCAGAAGACGCCGGCGATGTACCCGGCGGCGAAGGTCACCGTCAGCTGTTCGCCCTTGCCGCACTCGGCGCGCGGCTTCGGCACCACATGCTTGTACAGCAGCTCTACAGTGCGCTCGAAGCAGGCGAACTTCATCATCGTGTAGGGAATCTGGCGCATCCACAGCGGCGCCAGGCCCTTGTAGAAGCCGGACAGGCCCTCGGAGCGGAAGATCTGCGGCGCGACGACGCGCAGCTGCGGCGAGCAGCCCGGCTGCGTCTGCGCCCGCACCTTGCACGCCTCCAGCGGACAGAGGGCAATGTCGGCGAAGAACTCCGCGGAGGCGGAAGCGGCCAGGTAAAGCGACGTTCGGTAGAGGTAGGTGTTCTCTTCGCCGATCAAGTTTGAGTAGAAGACCTTGAAGAGCTCGTAGAAGCCGAACTTGCCCAGGCCCTGCAGCGAGTAGCCGATGGCGGTGGGCGCCCAGCCGCGCCCCAGGCCGCGAATGCCTTCCTCCGCCACGGTCACCTTGAAGCCGTTGGCGATGCTCTTGTACTTCTCTGGGTTCACCTGAATGCGGCACTTCACCAGGTCGAGCGGCGTGAGGGCGGTGTGCGTAATGCCGCAGCTCAGAATGCCGCCCAGGCCGCAGAGGGCGTAGTACTTGAGCGAACCGAACTCCACTTCCTCTGAAAGATGGGTGAAGGGTGACAAAAAAGCAATGAGCACGCATTAGAAAAGGTCAGAGGTCAACAGTGTCTGGTTTTTGCTTACCGCTAGCGTTGGCCATTGTCAGCTGGCGACCTTCCAGTGAGGCCGCATCGCACTGGGCCTTTTTAAAGGGGTTCATGTCGAGGGAAGAGGAGGAGGACGGTGATTGAGAGGCCTCAAAAAGGTCAATGAATCGGGCAACCGAGTCGGAAGACATTGTCAAATGGTGTTTCGGAGTTTTCTGTAAAGCACAAAACAAAAGTTACGCCAAATCAATTAAAGTTTTTTGTATTTAAATAAATGTCTTTATTATTATTAAACATATGCAAAACATATGCAAATGAAGGTGAACAGTAGGTCAACAGTAGCCAGTATACACCCACAAGTTAAATCAAAACAGTTTTATAAACATTTATCACAAATCACAACTTTAAAGTAAACAAATGTTCGATTTAACTACAATAAAAACATTATTTTTAACTTACCGGAACAAACAAAATAAAACCGCAAGCTGGTTATTGGGTGTATAGGTTAGATGGAGGTGAGATGAAAGCGGCAACAACAGCAGGCGCGCAATGAAACAGCACGCGGTGAAAAGAAAGTGCAGAACAGTGCAAACTGGTACAGAATGAGAATAAATGAACGAAATGGCAAAGGACGACTGTGACGAACACAGCTAGCGGCACTGAACAAAGCTACCAAGTAAATGTGGCTGACTGGCTGGAGTGTGTGGTTTTCTTCAGCCAAGCTATTCTTACTGAATTACAGAATACAGTCTGTCTAATCATTTTTATTGTTTAAAAAAGGTTTTTCAATCACCATTATTTTATTTTTAATAAAAATAGTTTTAGTTTTTTAAGTTCAAAGTAAACTTATTTTATTTATAAAATTTGTGTTTTTTACAACCGGTTTTCAATTTTTAAGTCAAGTGCAAACTAGTTTTACGTTCAACGCACGCATTGCGAAATGCGCTGTAATGCTGAGCAGCTTGTACGGCACTGTACGACACTGTACGAGCAGTTGTACAGTGCTTTTCAGAAAACCACTGCTTCTCTTTCTCTATTTTTCTCTCTTTCACTTTTTCTGCGACTGCAGTCTCAGTTGCGTTAGCCTGCAGTGCTGTGCACTCATTTACCCCATGTGTCACCTTTGTGGCAGAACATGCGCTCTGATGAAGGGCACTTGCGTCCGCTTTTCGGCGCTTGGGATACTATACCATTTATAGGAAGTGAATTAGACAATACCATTTTTACAAAATGCAAACAAGGTAAAAATCTTAATCATTTTTTTAATTGCACTAGAAAAAGTAGTCCTTTTTAATAAAGTTTTGTTGCACAAAAATCATTAAAATTATAAAAACAAATCGGTTTCTTATCAATAAAATTCAAAAAGTGTTAGTAGCATTAGGATATCAAAACTATTTTTCCAAACGCTTACAGCAACAGAAGCAGCAGCAGCAGCAACTCTACTCGTGGCTGATCTTATCACTAGAGGGCAGTAGAGCATCACTGTAAATACAGAAAAACTGTCCAAGTATTGGGTGTTTGAGGGCGGTGGCGTCCATAGATTGAGTCACGCACAGAACGTATACCCAAACATTGGAAACGAAAGGTGCACTGCAGCCCATGCTCAAGCAAAGTAAATGGCAGTAGGGCAGGCAGGCAGGCAGGCAGGCAGGCAGGCAGCGGTTCCCCACGCTCCCTTCACGTGTCCTGAGAGTGTCTCCCTCGTCCTCTACACTTTAGAGTCTGCTGGAGTCACTCGTTCTCGCAGTGACTGCCGCCGCCGCCGCTCTCTCAGCTGTCTGCGATGATCGCAGATTCACTTCTCTATCCCAGACCACCACCAAATTTCCTTCTTCTTCACCAGCAGCACCAGCATCGGCATCAGCACTGCTACCATCACCGTTACCTCATCACCGTCTCCTTCTCCTCGTGTCCGCTACCACTGTTCTGCTGCTGTACATCACCACCACCACCACCACCACCACCACGACCAGCAGCACCAACTTTGTAACCGCTGTCTGTCGCTCATCACCCATCACCTGTCATCCACAACAGCACCTCACCTTCATCACCTTTGATCTAGTGTCATTTAGGCAAACAAGGTCATCTGTTTACCTATTAACTGTATACAGTAAGTGATCTTGCTATTAGCAGTCGTCCTGTTCAATAGTTAGTTTGTTGTTTTCATCGATTCTAGGTCTTTTCATCCCAATCATTTCATCGCGAGCCGTTTCATTGCATGCCATTTAGCAGAAGGGGCTTCTAGGCCCTTTGACACCCGTAAAAATTACTTCAACTAACGTTTAAGTTGCAATGAAAAGGCTCGTGATGAAATGGTTGCGATGAAATGTTCGCCTATCGTTTTCACTAAACTAATTTCACTTTTTTCCTAGTTTAAAACCGACTAAATACGATCCCCTCTCAAATCACAACCACCTGACCCATCAATCAACTCAATCACTACCATGTTTGTTCGATCACTAGCCCGAAATGCCGTCCAGTCGGTGGTGGGCAACAGTTCACCGGCGAGGACGGCGACAAGCTCACAGCTGTCAGCCACTCGGCGGAACTTTGCCCTCAGCAGCACCTCACAAGCCCAGGTTTGTGCAGTTTTGGAGTTGTCAAAAATATTTGTCTGAAACTGATATATCACACATTTTTACCCTTTTCACCTAGTTGACCGTTCGTGACGCCCTCAATTCGGCCATGGACGAGGAGATGGAGCGCGACGAGAAGGTGTTCATCATCGGCGAGGAGGTGGCCCAGTACGACGGCGCCTACAAGATCACCAAGGGCCTGTGGCGCAAGTACGGCGACAAGCGGGTCATTGACACGCCCATCACCGAGGCGGGCTTCGCCGGCATGTCCGTCGGCGCCGCCTTCTACGGCATGCGCCCCATCTGTGAGTTCATGACCTTCAACTTTGCCATGCAGGCCATTGATCATATAATCAACTCGGCGGCAAAGACCTTCTACATGAGTGCCGGCTCGGTAAGAAGCTCCTTTGCTTTGCTTGAAAAGTGATGCAGTTACTCAAAGTAAATTGTTTCTCCAGGTCTCAGTTCCGATTGTCTTTCGCGGTCCGAACGGCGCCGCAGCGGGCGTCGCCGCTCAGCACTCGCAGTGCTTCGCCGCCTGGTACTCCCACTGCCCCGGTCTGAAGGTGCTCGCTCCCTACTCCGCAGAGGACGCCCGCGGCCTGCTGAAGGCGGCCATCCGCGACCCGGACCCGGTGGTCTTCCTCGAAAATGAAATCCTCTACGGCGTGCCCTTTGAGGTGTCGGACAGCGTCCTCGGCAAGGACTTCCTCCTGCCCATTGGCAAGGCGAAGATTGAACGGGCGGGCGAGCGCGTCACCCTCGTCGGCTACTCAAAGTCGGTGGGCACGGCGCTGGAGGCGGCGACGCAGCTGGCCGCCGCCGGCATCAGCGCCGAGGTGATCAACCTGCGCAGCATTCGCCCGCTGGACTTTGAGACCATCGCCCAGTCGGTGACCAAGACGAGTCACCTGGTGACGGTGGAGCAAGGCTGGCCGCAGAGTGGCGTCGGCGCGGAGATTTGCGCCAGAGTTATTGAGAGTGAGTACTGCTGGGTTTTTTGTTTATTTATTAACCAATGACATATCGTTTACCTACCATCAATCCTACATAATACTAGGTCCAGTCTTTGATTACCTCGACGCGCCGGTGATTCGAGTGACGGGTGCTGATGTTCCAATGCCTTACGCCAAGTCGCTGGAGGCGAATGCTCTGCCGGTGGCAGAGGATGTGGTCATGGCGGTCAAGCGGATGCTTAATGTTAACTGATACGCATAAAAATGTGTAAATTTTAATAAAACTGTTACAACTGTTCTAGAAAAAAAGGTTATTGAGTTGAATTATTTTCAAATTACATGTTTTTGTGATTTTGTCAATTTATTTGATGATTTGCTTTTTATTATGTTTTGAAATGTTTTTCATTTTAGTAAACATTTTTAATTCTTAAAGTTAGTTTAAAATGTTTAAAAATTTGTTAATTATTTTTTTACAATTTTTTACTTATACAAAAATTGCTTAAACGTAAGTGAAAATGTCATATTTAATAAACATAAACATTATGCAAAAATTACAAGTAATTTAAGTCATATCTAAGTTTAAATATGTATTTTAAAAACACAAACAAACAAAACGGCAAACTTTACATATGGAACTAAACTTTAAAATACAAAGTCTTTTTTAAGGCAAATGAAGTAAAAACTGTTAAATCAAAAATATGAGTTTTATAATTGGTCGAGTTAACTCTATCTTAAAGAACTTTTACTTTTTGTTGATTTCATTTACAATAAATGAGTATAAACAACTATTTTTTAGTCACAACATTGTTCAAAAATTTTTTTTGTCACAAACTATATCAAATTTCGGCTACTCTAGACAACAATTTCAATACAATTTATTATTGTTTAAGCAATTTATTTTTTATTTTTATTGTGGTTTTTATTTTGTTCGAACATTTTTTGTAAGTCACCTTCAATATCATCAACTGCCTCAATTTGATTTAAAAAAGTATGGACTTTGGGATCCTTTTTTTGTTTGGCTTTGTTTATTTGTAGATTATTTTGCATTTCCTTACACAACTTTTTCATTTGGTCTAGCATCTACAATTTACTCTGCATTTTTAGAGTATGTTTCAACATTTTGTTTAAATAAGCAAATAATGGAGATTCCTTATGCTGTGACAGTAAGCAATGACTACCGGCAATTGTTGATTTCTAAAACTGTTGACTTTTTAAGAAACTGCTCGTTTTTAAAACTGATTAAAACGCCTGTTGAAACTTTTAACAAAATTATTAAATTTAAACGTTCTTTTATTTCGAATGGATTAATTTATTTAAATAAAAACCAAAAACATCATACTACTAACTATTATTCAACATTTTATCCTTGTCTTAATGCTAAAACATATATCAAAGCTACTTATTATACGATAATTTTAGAAATTGGCGGTTTGGGAGCAAAAATTGCATTCAGTAAGTAAAAAGTTTATCATATCACAAAATAACTTTGTTTTGAAATAATTTTTTAATTTTGCTTCAAGTAATTGTTTTTTTACCATGCGTTTTTATCTGGACTAAAGAAATTTTGACTCATTTTTATTCCAAACAGCTTTCTCTGTTTTTTCAATTGCGTTTAGCTATTTTTGTGCCTGTTGAACTAATTATTGGATTTTTTGCTTGCAAACAAGTTATCAGCAACTTTTTGTTTCTTATTCAACTCCAATATTTAAATGTTTTTATTTTTAACAAACATACTCAATATATTAATAAACTTTTAAAAACAACATTTTTTAATAAAAAAGATAAAATTTTTCAGAAATGTAGGACGTGCTTACGTTTTAAGTCCTGCCCACATAAGTTATTTAAAATAAAAAACAAAATAAATGACAAAGTATTAGTGCCTCATTCAACTGGCTTAACTACCAATTTTTTTTATAAAGAACACTGCTGTTTAATTAGATTGATTGACTACATTGACAAAACTGTTTCAGCAAAACTTTCTTTTCTTTCTTTCTTTATTCATGTTCCACTTAACATACACATGTCTGCTCAACTATTTTTTAAACTGCTTGGTTTTCATTATTTGCAAAATTCATTTCAATTGAGACTACTTTTATTTAACTTTGTTATCAGTCAGTGGATGGGAATGTTGTCGTTTGCTCGAGCTGGTTCAATTATTTGCAATTGCCTAGCTAGTTCGGCACCAGTTCTTTACCGTATTCAAGTACTGCAGATGGGAACAAGTAATAACAATGATAACGTACTGTCAACATATCAAAAATTAAAACTGGCCAATTATTACCAGTTAGTGCATTCAAAAAAACAAAAAGTTGGAGTTCATTTTGGGCCAATTGGACTTGTTACTAAAAAATCTGTGTTTGATGTAAGAGTTTATATGTTTTTAGCGTTTTTCTAATATATTTTTAAAAGTTTCTGACGTTGTATTTAGGAATCCTTTTGTACTTTTTTAAAATTCTAAGAAAACAACATTAAAATGACAATTTGTAATTGTTTTTAAAATTTTTTTTAAAATTAACATACATTATTAAAAATATATAAACAAATCTTCAAAAATAAACAAAATGTAGTCCAAGCAAAATGCTAAACATCAACAAAAAATTGAATTTTTAAAACCTAACCCGCCTATTAAGTGATTAAGAGAAAAGAAAAGATTAAAAAAATGTTTTCGTGTAGAATTTAATAAAATTAGAAGTTAGTAACGTGGCGCTCAGAAAGATTTACAATCATAACGTAGTTTAGACGGAATTTTAATGGTGAAGGAAGCAGCTTATAAAGCATTTACAGAAGTTTCAAACTTTGCGTGAGCAAAGCCACGTCACCAACGGTTTTGCGGCCGCTACTCTAGATATTTTTATTATTTATTTAAAATAGATTTTTGTAACTTAAAATGTCATTTCAAACAAATATCAACAAAATGTTAAAATTACAAAAAACTTTAGTTTATTCAAAAAGTAAATATGTAATCATTTAAATATTTTAATTAACCACAAAGCAAACTTAACATTATAAATAAAATTTAAAATCATAAAATTATTTTAATATTAAATAATATAAAAACATTTTAAATAAAAACAGTTTGAAATAATAATGAGTTTTATAAATCGTTTAGCTAATTTTGTTCAAAAGTATTTTTTCAATTTGTTTATTTCTTTTGTAATAACTGAGTATAAACGGCTGTTTTTAAGTCACAACGTTGTTCAAAAAATTTTGTTGGCACAATTTATATCAATTTCCAGTTACCCTCAACACCAACGACAATATAATTTATTAATACTAAAACATTTGTTTAACTATTTTTATTGTGGATTTTACTTTGTTCGAACGTTGTTTGCAGGTTATCTTCAATATAATCCTTTTTTTAATTTTGATTTTAAAAACTATGGGCTCTACGACCCAATTGTAGTTTCACCATGTTTATATATAGATTTTTTTGCATTTCCTTACACAATTGTTTCATTTTGTTTGGCAATTATATTGTTCAGTGCTCTTTTGGAATACTTTTCAACATTTTGTCTTGATAAAAAAATATTGGCGCTTCATTATGCGGTTATAGTAGACAATGAGTACCGTCAGTGGTTAATTTGTAAACTTAAAATTTTTTTAAATAACTTGTTTTTATCAAATTTTGTTAAAACACCTGTTAAAACTTTTAAAAAATGGGTTGAATTGATGCGTTTTCTATATTGCAAAGGATTGTTTTCTCTAAATAAAAATCAAAAACAACTTAAAAATAACTATTCAACATGTTCTTTATGTCTTAACTCTAAAACATTTATTAAAGCAACATTTTATTCAATTTTATTAGAATATGTGGGTTTGGGAGTTTATATAACATTCAGTAAGTAAAATAATACAATACATATTAAATAAAACCTGTTATTTTTAATAAAAATATGCTTTTATTAACACTCAGTAGTTGTGTGGTTTCCGTACATTTTTATTTGGACTAAACAAATTTGGACTAATTTTTATTCAGCAAAAATTTTGCTGTTTTTTCAATTCCGTTTATCAGTTTTTGTACCAGTTGAATTAGGCATTGGATTTTTCTTGATATACAAAAGTTTTAATACTTTTTTATTATTTAGTCAATTACAACTTTTACATGTATTTATCATTTTGAAACATACAAATTACATAAATAAGCTTTTAAAAAACACATTTTTAAAAACAAATAATACAAAAAATCAACAATCATTTAAAATATTGACAAATTTTTCAGCAGATTTAATTGCAAATTTTTTTTGTCAAGAACATTGCAGTTTAACTAAATCAATTAATCATCTTGATAATTTTTTGGATCAAAATTAGTATTTTTAAGTTTTTTCTTTCATTTTCCTCTTAACGTGCACATGTCTGCTCAACTTTTTTATCGAATGCTAGGATTTCATTTTTTGGAAAATTCATTTTGGTTACGTTTGCTTTTGGTTTATTATGTTATCAGTCAATGGATGGGTATGTTGTCGTTTGCTCGCGCCGGTTCAACTATTTGCAATTGTCTAATTAGTTCAGCACCTATACTTTACCGAATTCAAGTATTGCAAATAAACAACAAAAATTGCAAAAATAACATATTGTCTATCTATCAAAAATTAAAACTGGCCAATTATTATCAGTTAGTGCATTCAAAGAAACAAAAAGTTGGAGCTCATTTTGGTCCAATTGGACTGGTTACTAAAAAATCGGTGTTTGATGTAAGAGTTAAATTGCTTTCACTGTTTTTTAACATTTTTTTATAGTTTTTGACATGGTATATAGGAATTCTTTTGTTTGTTTTTAAAATTATAAGAAAACAACATTTAAATAATAGTTTGTAAATTTTTGTTATTAAAGTTTTTATTTAACTTTTATTGATTTTAATTTGTAAAAAATGTAACTATATTTTCAAGAATGTTTTATGTTTTATATCAATATTTTATTTAAATAGAATTAGCAAAATCAATTCAGTTAAAAACTTGTACAAATGTGGCAAATATGTTTAATATGTAATTGTCTGTTTTCTGTTTTGACATGCTTTAAATTAAAACATTTTAATAAAACTTGAATTAATTCATTTTCATCAAATCAATACTAAATATGATTATGCTAAAAATAAACTGTTATTAATATTTAAAAATAAATGCGATTTTATGTTTTTGACAAATAAAAACAAAATAATATAGTACAACACTCTAAAAAATTAAATTATTTTGTGTTTGCTTTTTAATTTGTTTCTTGTTTGCTTCTGTTTAAAAATTTAGTCATTAGTTTGTCTATTTGCATGCATTTATATTTTGCGTTTCGTTTTGCACTCAATTCATGGCAATGTCAGACAAGCAAGTCGATGGGGCATTGTCGATAACTTTCAATGGCTCAGTGAGTGTGTGTGGGCTTAAAATTACTGACGCTTCTTAAGCAGTAGACCGAAAGTTTACCGAGACAGACAGGCAGACGATGAAACTCATATTTGGTTTGTTTGCCCCACTGTCTTCTTTCTCAGACAGCAACAGCCGCCGTTTTCTCCTTTGCCCCACTGTCTGGTTTAGCCTAGACGCCGTTAACTGTGATTACCGCCCTGCAACTGTTGTTTGCACAACTGCACACACACACACACTGCGCCACACCGATGCAGGTCACTTACCCGAAATGGGGAGGGAAAAGGGCAACTGCCAGGCAGGACAAGTGAGAGAGGGTCGATTGACCTGTGTGAAGGCCAAGTGTCGCCCATCTCTGCCACAACACCACCACCACCACCACCACCACCACCAGCACTTTGCCTTCAACTCCCTTCCACTTGTTTGCCTGAACCGAGGGGCACACCAGTGTATGCAGGGCAGCTTAAGGTGTCTGCTTGCACACTATTTTCCCTCTTCTCCCTCTCTCCTGATTTGCCTGACGGTGCACCCGTTGAGCCTACTTTGCCGGTCAAGGGCCGCACCAGTGGCAGGGCTGTCAGTGGCAGTGCTTGCAAACCAGACAGACAGAAAGACAGTCAAAAAATCTGCTGTGATCATGTTTAGCTGATGATGATGCTCAGGGCGACACTGGGCGCCTGCTGCTGCTGCTGCTGTTTGTGCTGCATTTGCTGGTAATGCTGGTACTGTCGCACTGCGGTATTTTCCCCAGTGCTCGGTGGTTGTTCAGTGGTAGCGGTGGTTTCAGTTCTCTCTCTCTCTCTCTCTCTCTTCTGTCTACCGATTGCGTCAGATTTTATTTTTGCCTCACAACCACCGCTACCCGACCAGCACTGTCGCTCCCAAGCACTAGTGTCCGAGTAGTGTGCACAGACACGATCACTAGCTGCAAATTAATAACCCCACTTTGTGAAAAAATAAAAGTGCTTACTAGCACTCAGACTCTCTTTTCCTCTACGGTCAAAGTTAGAGCCTTTGCTTTCAAGCGACAATTTGGGGAAGGGACTACTAGCGACGTCTATCGGACAAATTGATATTGCTTGCTTCTAAATGCCAAAGCATTATCTGTGGCAACTATTTGAATCGAAAATTGGTTTTGTTTGCTTTTTATTAAAATTCACCATTTTTAGATTAAATTAAAACGTTCCAATGCACAAATTAGGAATCAGTACAAGAAATGAGCTAACAGTGATTACACAAAAAACGGTAAAACCAGATTTTAATTTGAATTTTTGTCATTTATTATAAAACTCGATTGTTTCCATTAAAGGGCATTACTTATTTAAATGCACTTTCACTACTTTCACTAGAAAACACCAATTTTAAAAATTTTTTTATTTAATCGGCAATGCCAAGTTAAACTGATCAGTGAGAATACAGTAAATTTTGGCACCATTGGCTGATACTTTTTTCATTGTGTTTATGCGCCAAATTGACTGGATAGAGCCGAGTGCTTTTTTTTATCAGATGTTCATTAAGAAAAACTTAAAAACAAAATAAAAAATTTTGAGTTTGCACTAGAAGAGCACTACAAACTGGTGAAATGGTGAAGTTGTGCTAGTAAATCTTAGGCTAATCAAACTCCTGTGCAGAGGCAATCTCAGAGTCAACCATTTGCTGCAGAAATTACTTTTAACGTTTAAATGCAAAAAAAGTTATGATAAAGTTATGATAACAAGAAACGAACAAAAGCGAGCAAAACCAATTTTCGATTTGAATCATTGCAATGATTGGCACAGATACTGAGGCAACATTCACAGTGCGACGTTAACTCGTTCTGCAGATGGCGCCAGTAGTCCCTTCCCGTTTTTGTCGCTTGAAAGCAAAGGCTCTAGTCAAAGTTTGCCCTGTTCTAAAGACGTATGGCTAAATGATTGGCGGCAATCAGCGGCAAGTAGGCAATCGCCTGAAGTGGCTAATTGAGCGGAAAAGTATTGATGGCTTGAAATGTGTGAAAGTAGTGCAAGTAATAAGCTTTTTGAATAATAGATGCTCTTTTGCCCTTGCCTTTTCTCTTTTCCCTTGTAGGCATTGAAGCCCAGTGTCTAGTGTTCTTATTGATTGAAGTGCCTATTGAGGTAGTGGCGGTGTTCTTTTGCGGTTGCCTGATCTCTAAATTGGCTTCATCATCTTTCATTTTGCCGCTCACCTACTCGCTGTTCTTTCTTTTTCTCTGCTCTCAGTGAACAACTTTTGCCAAATCAGTTTTGCTACTTATCCGTTTGCAAGTTTCTCATTTCTTCCCTTCTTCCCTCCTCTCCTTCAATGTCCAATCAACATAAATCAAAGAGTGTTCAGAGGGGCTACATGCACTTCAACCGCTACAGCCATTATTATTAACTGCAGTTGGAGACAACAGACTGTGTGTCTAGGCTAGGCGACTAAATGCTGGAAGCAATCCGAATCTGTTGACACACTCAGACAAAAAGAGGAAAATGTGCAAACGAAAGCAGACGCCAAAGATTCAAGTACACCATTTGTTACTTGACAACGGCAAAAACAACTACAGCCATTGTGGGCTAGCCAAACCAGAAATGGCCGGCTTTGCCGTACAGAGCGGTTGTACATTTTCTAAGAAACTGCGTATCACTCTATTCTAAAATATTAAGACAGAATGTAGACTCTATAAAGTTAATCCAAAAGTGAATCTCTCCTTTTTGAAGCAGTCTGTGCAAAAGTTTAATATGTAGGGTACTCTATTGTTGTTGTCTTGTGCTTTTGTTGTGTGTTTTTGACTGTTGTTGAGGATGTTGCTGTAGCAAAAGATGAGTAATGAGCAGTGTCTGCTTGATGTAAACTGAGAAGAACTTTCTCTGTTTTTCATTTTTTGTGATTCTTTTTCTCAAATTATCTAACCAAAAAAGTGTTTAAAAGTGAATAATGAGTTTGTCGTTGTTAAGGATGAAATATGAAACTACAGTAATGGGTTAGTAATAACAGTTCTAAAAAATGGCCTTATTAGTTTTTTGTCAAAAATGACAAAATATTGATTTTGCACTGCCAATACACTTTAGTATGTATTGTATGCAGCTATTATTATTGAATTGTCTTAACAAGACTTTATTGTTTGCCTGCAAACATATGATCCGTTTTTTAAAATTTTTTTGCAAACAGAACATTATTTACACGTTTTTAGCTCAGTGGTTTTATAAACATTTTTTATTGCTAAAAAAACAATTGCTTGTTTTGCGTTTAAAGGTAACGCTTATTCTCTATTTTCAATTGACTTCAAACCAAACAATATTGTTAATAATACTGACAAATCTAAAGAGAAGAAGAGGAAAACATTGTCACATTTGACTCTGACTGACTGCTTGTTCATCGTGAGTTGACACAATTTGCTCTTTCTTTTCCCCTTTTTTCTTTTTTTCTGATTGATTGACGACCTCTTTGAGAGGCGACTGTTTGATAATTTTTCTATGTTTGTTTTTAACAAAATAAAAAACAAGCAATAGAATTGGATGTTTTAGCGTTGTCGTCAGTTAATTGTCCAAGTTTCTATATATCGGATTTTGTTAAAACAAACTATAAAAATAAAACTGTTGGAAGGCAGGGAGAGCGTGAGCTGATAGAAAACTTTATTCAACTAAAAGATAGAGAATAACTAACCCACTACAGTGAGATACGCCACTCTAAATAGAGTGGGAGAACAATACTTGCAAGTTCCAAAATCACAAAGGTTCTAAAACCTAACAAAAACGCTACTTGCAAAACATACACACATTTCTAATGCAGTAAACAATTGACAATAGTACATTTTAAAAGTAGCGAGCATTTAAATTGTTTAAAAATTTTAACTTTAAAATTAAAAAACATATGTTTATCTGTTTTATTGAGTTTGACCACTTTTAAAAAGTTTTCGCGTTAAACTTAAATTAATTTTGTAATAACTTTGTTATTTTTTGCCATTTTTTTATAGCTGTTGATGTTGCTTGTTTTGTTGTTAGTGATTTGGGTTTAGGTTTGTTTATCCAGTTCTTGAGTGCAAAAACAATTGCAAATTTTTGGGAAAAACAGTAAAACACTCATGCCTTCCAATTGAGTTTTTGCTAAGTGTAAGTGCAGCTCAGTCATATTCAGCTGGGATTTGTCACTGAATTATGATTACTCTTGTCACCATCTTAAAAATAAAAAAGGCAATCAAACCTAAAAGGATAGCGCTACTTTCACTTTTATTAGATATCGTTTTTGTATTAATAAAGCGAATGTTTTTCATATTGCAGGTTACCGTAAATAGCTGAATAGGCTAAAAACCAATATTATTTTTGCAATAATTTGATTATCAATAAAAAACATTTAAAAACAAATTCATTTTTCTCATTTGATTTCTTTTCCATTTTTTCCTTTTTTTCACTGTTGAATGCACTCATAGTGTTCTTTGGTTTTCTCTTCCCCTTTCTCCCATTCTTCTGATTACAATTTGTTCAGCAACAGTAACCGCAGACGACACACTTCAGTGAAGTCAATCAAAAAGGGCAGCTGAAATGCACGCTTCTATTTTCTGCTACTGTCTCTCTTTCTCTTTCAGTCTAATTGGCCTTTTTTTTACCTTTTTATTCGTTACCAATCAGTTACTAGTACAGTTTTTTCTATTGGTTTCAACAATTGCCAACTAGTTGATTTGCCAAATCATTTCAGTTTTGTTTGTGTTGAGTGCCATCGTTGACTTTGTTAAACTTTGGTTTTAATAAAAACTTTAGCTTGTTGTTTTTTATTTAAGTTTTTTATAGTTTGAATTTACAATAATGACATTTTTAAAAATTATTTTTTAGTAAATTTTTGTTTTTTTAAAGTTTATGTGTTTAAATTTTATCATGTTAAAATGTTTGTTAATTTTTTATTTGACTTTTATTTGCCACTACTAATAACCTTGCGTTGTCATCATTGTCATCTTTAATGCTGTATTTGTCAGTAAAAAACAAGTTGTTTGCGTGTCGTTGCACACCACAAAACTGTTCAACTATTCTAACAGAAAACAAAATCTTTGATTGACTTTTTAGCAGTTTTAGTAATTTTTCTTTTAGTTATCACTTTTGTTCTATTTGTGTTTAAAAATTATTTAAAAAGGTAAAATGATTACCTTAAAAATTTTGTTTAAAAAAATCAACGTCAATTATAATTATTAAATTTTTATTTGCATTTTTTTAAAAAAGTGTTTTTTAATTTTAATATTTTTGTGTGTGTTTGTTTTACAAATTTAAATGTAATTTTTACAAATATGTTTACAATTTTGTGTTGTTTTAAATTTTTTTATTATTTGTCATTAACTAATTTTTGCTTTTATTGTTTTAAAATATCAGTAAAAAGTCGTCTATTCAGTTTATTTTAAACACTAATTAAATTTTTTTTAATTATAACTAAAAAATACTAGTTAACCAATTTTATTTTAACATACACTTTGACAACAGGTGCACCGGAAGCCAAAGTACAACCGTTTTTGCTCAAAACTCTTTTAACAAAGGCGCCAACAACAATGATAGACAGTGATAATAATGATGATGACAAAACAATTAATATTAAAGTTAAAACTGTCATTGTTAGACAAAAGAAAAAAGTGCTGACAAGTGTTTTATTTTAGTTCAATTTTATGTTAATTTTTAAAAAAAATTTCTTCAAGTTTTAAATTAAACAAAAAATAACGGCTAGTAAAAAAATTGTTGCATCATTAGCTAAAAATATTATTTTGACAAAAAGTTTAATTAAAAACACTTGAGTTTGACATTTGCATCTGACTCTTGAAAAAAAGCTGCAACGCAATTTCAAAACAATTATGTTTAATTAAATTTAATTAGAATTGAAAGTTTTTTTACTTTTTATGCCACTCTCACCGTTTTTAAATTGTTTTCAATTTTCAGTAATTGCAGTATGTTGTTGTCCAACTGAGTAGAGCAGTTTCGTTTTCAAATGTAGTCATTATTGATGTTGTTATTAAACTAGTGCTCTTTTGCAGCTATGAACTGAGGTTTTGAGTGTTTGAGTACAGCATCCATTTAGTTTGAAGTGTTTTCCCGAGTATTCATCTGACAAAAAGCAGCTATTACCAATTAGTACTGTTTCCATCACTTTCAGCACTAATAAAAGGGATGAATTACGTAAACAAGTTTAAGTAAGGCACTTTTTGTTGCCGGGTGCAATTTTTCCACTTGACCAGTTTTTTCAATAAACCTCTTAAATTTTTTTATTTTACAATTTTTAGTGAAAATATTTACCAGCATAAAAAATATAAAATTTTTGTCAAACTATATCTGATAAAAAGAAAATTTAAATACAATAAATGTTTAAAAAAATCGAATAAAAATATGAAAAATATAAACATGTTAACAAAAAATCGTAATAAATTTAATAAACAAAAAAATTCAAATGGTTAGAATGCTCAAAGTTTAAATGATTTTTTATTCAGTTTAGCATTATTTGTGTAGTTTATTGTATATATTTTAATTTTTAAATTGTTTGTGTTTTAAAATTGTTACAACTGTTTTAACGACAGTAGGAAAAAAACAAATTACAATAATAAAACTAATATGTTATTCAAATTATTATTTTGTTTTTCTTGGTCAAACTAAGATTAGAAAAAAATCATCTAGATTTATTTCTAAATAGTTAACTGCGCCAATTGACTGTTTTGATGGTTGTCATGACGGCAGCCAGTTTAGACTTACAGACAAAGTGAAAAAACTCTACTGAAGCCTGCAAAACTAAATGACGTCTGAAAATCTTTCTTTTTTTAAACCACAAAAATGACTGCGTTTACACAGATGATTTTTTAGACTTGCTGACAAGTCAATTTACTGACATTTTGCCCTACTTATCTTTTTAAAACAAAACTGATTATCGTCAGTTCCGAAAAGTTTTTAAAATAACTGTTCATATGACGCGGTCTACAATTTAATGCAAACTAAAGTAAACATATAATTGTAAGAGAGTTTTTGAAAGTATTGGTCGATATTTTCAGTAATAAAAAAATGACGTTTATAAACGCACACGTCAGAAATAAAAACAAGTAGATTGCCAATCGTTGCTGGTGACATAAGCACTGCTGAAAATTAATGTTTGCAAAAAAAATTAATATGTCAGTTATTTTGTGTTTCACATCAGTTTTTTAATTGAAGACAACAAGTTAAAGCAATGATATACAAATCAAATTGCACAACAATTGCTGATGCATTTGTCAACTACAAAAAATAGTGTCAATTGACAATTGAAACTGTTAAAAGGCAGGAAAAGCTTGAGCTGATAGATAAGTTTATTCAGCTAAAAACTAGTGAATAACTAATTCACTACAGTGAGATGCACCACTCTAAATAGAGTGGAAAAACATTGCTTGCAAGTTCTAAAATCATAGAAGTTCTAAAACCTAACAGAAATGAATTAACTTATTTGTTTAACAAAATTAAAAATGATAAGTAAAACTTGTGACTACAAATTTCAAGTTTTGTTTTAGTTAATTTAACAAAAAAAATCCAATGGAATGTTCTAAATATAGTTGACTTAAATTGAAACTTGCATATTTCATATTTTGAATAAAATGTGTTTTTTAAGTGGGTTCGTTTTCAATGTTAGCTTTCCTGTAAAACCTTTTCCAACCAGCTGTACCGCATATTACATACTTAAACTTGCATTTTTTTTGTATTTATGTGCACTTTGTATGCAAATTTAGTTTTTAAAATTGTATTTTGCAGCCAAAGTTTATTAGCAATTGTCTTGTTCAATTTACTTTTTATAGTTGAATTTACATTTTTTTAAGTGTTTAAATAGTGAAATATCTGAAAATCAAATCCTTAGTGACCCATTGCTAGTGTTTGTTTAAAAATACCAATCTTAAAGTTTTAGTTAAACTTTTTAGCTTTTCTGCCCAGTTGCAGACGACATTTTTAGCTAAGAACACTGTTTGTACTTTTATACTGCGGCAATTTTTGTCGTGGTTGCGGTGCTGTGGTAGTGGCGCCGGCTCTATCAGCAACCCAAAAACTAGTTCATAACTTTGTGCTTTTTGAAAATTTACCATGCATTTTGCCTTTTATCCGCCAGCATACGGCATCGATTGGCTTTGTAGAAGTGGCAGTGACCACGCCAGTGTTCCAGAAGCACTTGCTCTCCATATTTTCCTCTCTTAGGCAAAAAGCAAAAACAAAATTCCGCCACGTCAGTGTAGTCGTACACTAGCACTGTACCTCGACTAGTTTGCAGACGACAAAAACTGCTGCTGCCCCCATCCGAAGTGAGAGCCACCACCAGTGTGGCATCGTAGTCGGCGGCCACTGCCTCTGACTGCGGCTGCAAAGTCGCCCACTGCAGACTGCATTCTCTCTTTCTCTTTCTTTGCAGGCTTCTAAGCAGACGACCACTACTACTCCTCAGTTTCGACTGCAGCGACACACTCACACACCACCACCACCACGACGACGACAACCACTTTTGCCGGCACGGCATTCTCAGTCGGCATTGTTGTCGTTGTCGTCGTCCGAGACAGTTATCCGCAACCACAACCACAGCAGCAGCAGCAGCGGCAGCAGCAGCAGTGGCAGCAACAGTTTCAGCTTTTTTCTCAGAAAATTTCACAGTAGCAGCAGTAGCGGCAGAGAAGTTGTTCTGCAATTTGTGCATCAGGGCCCGAGGATTCACCGAGGGCCAACAGAGACAAATTGGACAGGCAGCCTTTTCTTTTGCCTCTGGCTTTTTTGTAGTTAGTTTTTTTGTTTTTGTTGGTTTTCTATACTTTTTGACTTTACAATTGTGATCAGATTTTATAAACAGTGATTTTCTTCATTTTTTATTTCAACACTTGCTCTTTTCATTCATCTCACTTTACATCTTATTATTATTGGCATTCCAATCTTTTAATTTCCTATTTTACTCTCTTTTCGTTTATCTTCTATCTGTTTTTGGATTTTCACTCAACAGCAACATCATCATCATCACAATTTTCAAAACTCTAACATGTAAAGTATTTTTTGAATATTTTTAGTATTTTTTTACAATTAAAACTCATTTTAATTTTTATGTCAAATCTATTAACGGTAACTCGTTTTCTAATTGCCATTTTAGCTGTTGTTTGTCATTTTCAACAAATGTAAACATTTGTTGAACTTTAACTCACAGCAACAACACCAAGACACAATCGTTTCATCAAATCACCCCTGGCGTTCATTTCCCCTTTAATTTACCCTTTTCATCCACTCTTTATCTACTACCTTCTGTTGGACGGATTGCCTGACGTGTGCCACTTTGTCCTCTCCCCTCTATCCTTTTTCGTTACCCATCCACTATTTTACTTATTCCACCCACACACACACGCAGCCAAGCAGAGAGGAAATCAAATCAGTCATTTCCCCCCTTTCTGCCTTCTGCAAAATGTCCTCTTCTCGACGAGCGTCAAGAGAAGAGGCCCTAACGGGCGTGGGCGGCAAAAAACTGAACCTCAGCCGAGCGGGCAGTGCCAGTTCAGTTCGCTCCAGTGCCGCCAGCAGCACCGCCGGAAGCGGCAGTGGTCAGGCTGGTGGGCTGATGAAGACGACGGGCAAACCAACGCCCGACAGTGGCTCAGCTGCTGCCGACGCCTCTGCCGTTTCCTGTCACTTCCGCTACACCGGCTGCCACCTGCTGGTCATTGTCAGTGATGGCTGTGATATGCTCCGACAGGAGGCCATTTGTGCGGCGCTGCAGTTGAACGATGCCAGTGGGGCAGTTGATGGCAACCAGCCGGCAGTTTTGCCGCTTCCGCTTCCGCCTCCGCCTCCGCCTCCTCCCGACAACCTGGAGGAGCAGCTGAAGACGCTGGACGCCGAGTGGACGCGCAAGTTCATTGAACATGTGACGCAGCAGATTGCTAAAGGTAAGTGGATTCCTCTTCTTTTTTATTCTCACTACGTGTTGCAGTTTTTTAATTTGCTAGATTAATTTTATCGTTTTAATTAGTTTTGCGTAACTATTGAAATAATTTTATTAAAACCATTAGAGAAACATAGCAAGTTAAAGGTAGAGATATTGAATCCATAAAAAACGCTAAACCAATAACAGAATTTCATTTTCACAAAACGTGATTTGAATTGTCAATGAAGTGATGTGCGAGCTGGAATGACTGATTAGCCGTTGCGGCAGCCACCTACTCTTCATCTTCACTCAATTCGTAGTTAAAGCTCAAAGCGTGCTCGCCATAACTCAGCTTTCATGTTATTAAATTGTCCGTTAAGTGGAAGCCATAGGGCAAACCTTCACCTTGAGGGTTAGCCAACTCCACATCAGCATTAGCATCTTCATGAGCATCACCACCACCACAAGCATCATCATCATTATCATTACACTCTAACCATTGCCATTTTCCACATGAACTAATTCAGTGGTCATTAGTGGCTGCCGCCACCGCCGCTACTGCTTCTTCTATTGTTATTGTTGTTGTAGTGGCGGTGGTGGTGGTCACTCTAGTGGTAAATTGAGTACCATTTCGGCCACTGCTGTGTGCCATTGTTATGCGATGACAGCCGCAATTGGCAGGCTATTGCCGGTAATGGAAGTCGTGGTTAGGATCGTAATGCTCTGTTCAGGCTGCTTTATTGATTTTTAGTAGTTTCAGCTTTTTGTATATTTTTTTCTAAGTTTTTAGTATGCTCAAACTAGAACCGACACACAAACAAAAACCTTTTACTATTGTCTTCCTCCTACGCCCAGGCAAAGTGCTTTCTAATTAATCATCAACTTTTGCATTTAGTCGGCAGTTTTCGTTCCACATTTTAACTACCCTCAAAAACCAAACAATCAGCGTTTTAGTATATCAATCTACTAGAATGCAGCAGTGGCTGCTTCTAGTGTGTTTGCCTTTTTAGCTCTTTATATCATTCTTTCTTTGCCCATTTCTTAAAAAATGCTCTACCCTGACTTGCATTTTTGCCCACATTGTGTGTGTGTGTTAGTGAGTGTTAGTGAGTGCATTAAACGGACGCACAAACCTCAATTTGATTTAGCCTTCAGTGTGTGCTGGTCAGAGTGAGTGCCGGTTTGTTCTGGTTACCGGCTGGCACCGGCAGTGCTGGTGGTGGTGGTGGTGGTTGGGTTGATTGCGGTACACCGGTGCTGGGTATTAATAGAGTGCTAGGAAGATGATTCTCTCTTTTCTTTTTTCTCTTTTCCGTTCCCCCTCCCTCCCCTGCCTTTTCAGTGGTGTCCTTCAATGGCAAAAAACTACCGAGCTACCCTCTGTCTGTTCCCATTGGCAGTCAGTCAGTCAGTCAGCCAGTCAGCCAGTCAGTCAGCTTCATTGGCAGCCATGCACACTTTGACGCCTACACACGTTTGCACGGTGTGTGTTTGCGTCAGCTTTGATTAGCAGACTCTTTGTCGCTGGCTGACGTCGTGACAACCACGGTAAGCGTTTCTGCAAAAAAGTCGCGTCCCACTCACAAATTTGGTATCGT
>JAALOO010000933.1_pt1 | contig 23009 bp, 24 predicted proteins | sample 7257641 | NCBI WGS metagenome assembly JAALOO01 (sample SAMN14085613, study PRJNA598686) | mite metagenome | biome: ENVO:01001000; feature: ENVO:01001002; material: ENVO:01001226; isolation source: single female mite from University of Michigan culture on fish food culture... ...
GCGGTGCACAGTTAAGTGTGGCGTGAGCGAAGCGAGTGCGACTGAGCCCTTGTTACTTTTACAATTGTATGACAAATAAAAAAAATTGTTAAAAATTGTTTGACGCAATTCTTCGTTTGGTTCTTAAACAGGCAGTCAAGTTAGATAGACCATTATTGATGGTTAAATGAAAAAAAGAAAAACAAAAAAATACATAGGGTCAAAAATAGAAATGAGTATTGAAAAAAGAGGGAACACATCGGTCAAACAAACCAGGCAAGAATAATAGCAATTTGTACTCTTGTCAATAAAATCATTTAATTAATGAACTGATAATCTAAAAAAGGGTTTTCTAGTGTTTAAATTAAACTAACCAAAAATTTTTATGCCATTTCTATTTTTCAACAGGTCCTGCTGCAATCAGGCGACCACGGTGAACAGTTTGACGAGGTGGTCATTGACGAGCATCAGCCAGTGCTGGCGGACATTTTCCTAGATGCAGAAAGCAATCCCAAGCATCTCATTGCCGCATCGCCGTACAAAGTAAGTTCATTTTTTACCATTTTTACAAAATAATTAAATATTTTAAACTCGTTTTTGTTTTTGCTCAAAGTATAATTGAATTATAGTTTAAACTTCAGTTTCAACTGAATTTTTTAGTTTTTTAATTTCCTTCTGCATTTTTGGTTTTTCGGCCGATTAGTTGCTGTAGTAGAGTTTTTTTAAAGAACAGTTTTTAACTCTATCTTAAAACTCAATTCAATAAACTTGTTGGTGCGATTTATTGAATTAAAGAGTTTGTTTCTTCTTGTGGTATCAAGCAAATTCACTTGCAAAAAAAGAAAAAAGTAAAAGTGGGGGCTGGCGGCAATTAAATTAGCACATTAGAAAACATTAGCCAAAACATTAGCCGCAGTTTGCTCAAAAGAAGCAGCAAAAAGAGGCAAAAAGAAGTGGCTGGTAATTCAATAATTGAAAATAGCAGCAAAAAAGAGGAAAAAGGAAACAGTGCCAACGACAAATAGGCGTCGGATTGCTAATTTATTGGCGGCAGCCGCAAATTGGATTACTGATTAGAAAAGGAAAGACGAAACGGGATAAGAAATGGTAAAGAAAAGAAGAAGAAGAAGCCAAAAACGATTCACTAGATTACCATTACGCAACAGCGTCAATTGTGTTAGCTAATTTTGCTGTGTGTGTGCTGCAGTGAAGGAGAAAAACGAGCTTCAAAAAGATAAAATGATACTTTAAATGCAGATAAAATCTATAGTTTAAAGCTGTATTTAATACAATTAATTAAACACTAGGTAATTTTTGTATTCAAGTTTTGTTCAAGTTTTACTTAAATAAAAAGCTAAACACATTTGTAATAAAATTTTTTATAAATAAAAAAATATTTTCCGTTTTTTATTTTTTTACCGTTTTTGATCAAAAAATAAGCTTAAGTTTGACAGCGTCTTTTTTTGCATTCCTACTGTTTTAGTGATTGAAATGGGTAAAAATAGAAACACAAAAAGCTCGGTAGTGTGCTCTTGAACTTGAGACTAGAAATGTCAAATTCAATTTCAAGATTTAGATGATGAGCTTTCTTTCAATTGCATTTGACTGCATTGACCAATAAATATGCTGCTTGTATATTTGTTTGCATTTGATTAAGCAATTTTAAGGATGATGCAAAATCTGCAGTTGACAACCGACCAAGAGAGTTCTAGTTTTACTTTTAAAAAAGTTGATTTAAATTGACATGTTGTTTTTAGATTGTGTTTACTTTTTTGCAGTCTAAAGTTAATAATATTTTTTTGTAAAAAACAATTTCAGTTTGTCAAAAGTTTGCAACATCTTTGTTGCAGGACAATCTCAGTAGTTTTTTGTGCATAAGCAAGAATAAAAAATGTTTAAAAATAAAACAGACAAAACCAGTTATCCTCTTGGTTTTTTTGGATTCAGTTTTCAAACATAACTTATTTATATTGTTTGCCAGCAGAAAAAACGTAAAAATACACAAAAAATAGCATATGCCATTTTCAATTTAGCACTGTGTTCTCGGGTTTGCCACTGACCATCCATTGACTAAATTTAAGATTACACACTGGTTTGTAGAAAAGTAAAAAAGAAATAAATGAAAGTGCAAGCAAATCTTGGCAGGGCACCACTTTAATTATTCAACTCTTCAGTTTGTGCTGTGCTGTGCCCAAGTTTGTTGTAATGGTTTTATTGTGTGTTTTTTATCACAAAGTTTTCCCAATGCCATTTGTTTTAAAACTAAGTTCAAAATTGTTTGTGCACTACAATTTTATTTACTTTTAATCTAGTATTTTTACTTAAAAGATATAAACCTTCTTATCCGTTGTGTTAAAATGCATCGCTGGGTTGCAATTTTCACTCAAAAAGGAAAAATTAGCAAAACAACAGAATCAGCTGCATCATTTAACCTTCTTTTCATTAGCATTTTGTTAAACACACTCCTCAGCACAACAAAAAGGCCATCACTAGCAACATTTAAAACGTTTTTTTCTTTTACAATGATAATTCTAGTGATTCATTTTGGTGCTCTTTTTTGCTTGCAAATGTGTTTCAACTGTTGTTGTTGTTAGCCTAATTAAACAGCGTATGCACGTTTACTGAATTACTGAATTGCAAGCTCTAAAATGGGGAAAAATACTAACTGGGCAGATGTTTGCGCCCATAAAAACGAGTTACAAAAGTTACAACAAAAGTTTTGCAGACAAAACGATTTTTTACATTTAAAAAACCCAGCTCACTAGCAACAAACTTTTCACCAGAAACTGTTTTATCATCATTAAAGTCTATATACTTTCAATTAAAATTTCCAGTTACAATAGTTAAAACTATTTTAAAGTTTTGAAAAATTGAGTTGAGTTACAATTTAAAATAAATGAGTTGTCTGTGGGTCTGTTTGTGTCTGTGTGTCTGTGCTTCATTAACTTAACCAGTAACCCAATGTTTTTTAGTTTTCTGCCCCTTTGTTTCCCCACTGTCTGGCGTTGTCATTTGTAAATAATTAATCAACCTTAGCAGTAGTGCAGTTAATTAGCCAAACGGCAAAACAAAATGTGTGTGTGTGAGAGAGAGTGAGTGCGTTTGACAGTAGGCTCGTTGATTAAGCTGTTTCCAGTTGGTAACTGAACGGGTTTAATTTTTTTTTTGCCCCAGCACTGTTTGCAGCAAATTGATTTACTGGTTAAACTTGGTCGGTCGGTTTGTGAGCTTGTTAGTAACTTTACAAAAAAAATTTTGCTGTTGCTGTTTGTTTGTTTTGTTTGTTTGTTTGTTTGTTAACGGACGAGTTTGACAAGTGTGGACCAGTTGTGGCCACGTGCAAAAACTAATTAACATCTTCTAAAACTCTTTTTTGCTTAATTAAAACATAAAAATGTTTTTGCAGTTGCATTGAAACAGCTAACAGTTAACTTTAAGCTAGCTTTGCCGCACAACATTTCTACAGTGGCTAACTTACAATTAATTTTTAAATCATTGTCATTGATGAAGTTTTTAAATTTTTAACTGAAAACTTACTTTTTAAATTAAATTAAACCCATCAGAATTATAAAAGCTACACAAAATCGCCATCATCAACTACAATAAGCTACAATCAACAGTCAGGCCCATCTGTCTAAGATTCCTAAATCTGACCACTTAATGAATGAGAAAAGATGAGAAAGAGAATCTGGTTTGTCTTTTCTTGGGTCGACCAGCCAATCCTCTTAGAAATTGGGGCGCCCTTGATGGACGCTAAGTGAAAAAAGGAAAGAGAAAAGGAAAAGGAAGGAAAACAATTGAGACTCGCTGACGCCGCCACCGCCGCCGCTAATCTGAGCCTTTGTCGACAGTTAAACACACACAGAGAGACAAAATAAGAGAAATGGGAACAGAGAAGATGAAAATTGCCAGCCACCAAAGATTGAAAGTGAGAGCCCTCCTAGAATTAGCAATTGTTTGGCAGTGTCAAAGTCATTAGCCAGTGATTTCCGCCTTTTTTCTTCTGTTTTCCTGCCAAATCAGAGGTTTGGGCTTTGCGGGTTCTTTGCTGTGGTTTTCCTTACTCACTCACTCACTCACTGACAAAAAGCACAACCTCACATTATTATCAAGGCGGTAGTGGCTCATTAAAAGTCGATGCCTTTTTCTTTCTTTGGAGTAGTTGTGGCTAAGTATGTTAAAAAAAAGAAAAGAATTTTTTCTAAACTTGTAAAAATAAATAGTATAACGAATAAAAAGTGGTCATTGTAGTTTTAGAGTTAGGTGCCGATTAGTTATTTTTACAAAAAAATTATGAAAAAGAGAGAAAACTGATCACAAAATTAAAGTTTGAACAAATGATGATAATGTCATTTATCTAGTATACAGGGTGGGCCACCTAAAGTGTCACTAAATTTCTATTGCTGTTTCAAACATGAAAATGAAACTATTTTTAAAAACTAAAAATGCTATCTGTAAAAGCAACTCTTCATCTTTATTAACAATTTTAGATCAGTGATTTTGGACCAGTAACCACGAAGATATCATCAAAAGTTTGGAGGCGTCCAGGACCCGCTCTATGGGAAACCCATGTATTCCTATGGAAGCGCTCGAAACGCATGTCGGTCAATGGCAGCCTGCGTAACTCGCCACCGCAGAGCGTGAGCCACCGCAGAGCGTGAGCCACCGCGCAGCGGCGGCTAACGCCCCTAACTTTAATGGTCATCAACGATACTCCAATAGCCTCCGCAAAGGGGCGGCAACAAGGATCGACCTCGAAAACACCCTATTGCCGTTCGTTTGCGGCAGAGACTAGGCTCCCAGCCGCAAAGATGGTCACCCATCCTCCAATTGCCAACACGGCTAGTTCACCAAACTTTCTCAAAGTTTACACTTTTTCTAATTTTTACTTATCTCGGCGGCAATTGGAGGATAGATGATCATCTTTGTGGCTGGTCCTTGTTGCCACCGCAAAACGGCGGCAATAGTGTGATGACTTTCAAAGTTGTGTGAACAAACCGTTTTTTTGCGGGGCTTTTGGAGTATCGTTGATTATCTTCAAGATCGGTCCTTATCGCCGCCGCTTCGCGGTGGCTATTGGAGTATCGTTGATGACCATTAAAGTTAGGGGCGTTAGCCGCCGCTGCGCGGTGGCTCACGCTCTGCGGTGGCGAGTTACGCAGGCTGCCATTGACCGACATGCGTTTCGAGCGCTTCCATAGGAATACATGGGTTTCCCATAGAGCGGGTCCTGGACGCCTCCAAACTTTTGATGATATCTTCGTGGTTACTGGTCCAAAATCACTGATCTAAAATTGTTAATAAAGATGGAGAGTTGCTCTTACAAATAACATTTTTAGTTTTTTAAAATAGTTTCATTTTTATGCTTAAAACAACGATTGAAATTTAGTGACACTTTAGGTGGCCCACCCTGTATAGGCACAACTTTACATTGCTTTCAGGTAAAACTGAGTTTTTAAATCTTGAACAATGTAAATTATAGAATCATAAATGTAAACACAAAAAATCATATAGAATTAATATATGAAATTTTGAACTGGCCATAATAATTACTCTGAAAGGTTGAATCTTGCTAAGTTTTACGCCAGTAAATAGATATCCGTTAGCTTAGTATTCAAGCAAAAACCGCATCTTGATAACTTGTACGGTGTGTTTTTTAGAGTCAAAACAAATCGTATAGAACTTATTCGGAAAGTTCGAATTTATGATCTTAAAAATGCACCCGGTGTTTGAATCACCCCAAATTTGGTATCATTTGAAAGATGCCATTTAGCTTGTTTGTCGTGTAAAAACCGTTTCTCAATATCTTAAGCGATGTAATTTATAGAAGCAAAAATGTGCGTTCGGAGAAATGGAGAAACATCATTTTTTTAGGGAAGTTAGATTAGATAAAACAAGAGAGTGAATTTTTTTATTAATTCAGAAAATTAGAACTTAGAATTGTGAAAAGATTTTACCTTTTCAAACAACAGTCATCATTACAATTTGTTTGCAGAGAGCAATAAAGTTTTCTTTGGATGTATCAATCAATGTTTCTACTTCTCTATAGTTGTAGCATCATCGCAGCAGCAACTGAGCAATCTTTGAACAACGGCAGTGGCCGTTTCACTAGCAGTCCCCTCTTCTACATTCTCACCTTTATCATTCTCGTGCTGGCGGCCATTGGCCTCTTTGTACTGATCAAATGCTGCATTGATGGCGGCTACCCCAACTTGACTCTGCCCAGAAAGGCCAACAACCTGCAAAACAGAAAGAACACCACCAGAACAAGTAGCAGAGGAGGATTCAGATCTCGTTTTGGAACCAGTCTAGTACCGCTTACTAGCTTGCTTCGAGGTGGCTTTGGTCGCCGGACAACGGATCGCTTTGGCACATCTTCCGGTACACCCAAGGGAGGTACCACAGTAACTACGGAAGCCTTCAGAACGAGCCCACGAACAAGAAGCTAAAATAGAAAGAGCATTGAAATAAGCACAGATTCCCGTTTTTTAAATTTTTACACAAAGAAGAAATTTACAAAATAATAATAAAACCATCGTCATCATCGTAAAAGCGCACCAGCAAAGCAAATGGAATGGCAATTGGACAAGAGTGGATGAGTGTGTGGGTGTGTTTGCTGGGTGTGATTGCAGATTTGATGAAATGAAAGATGAGGAGAAGGAGAAAGATGAGCTATGTACAGTGGAGTGTGTCTGAGAAAGTATGAGAAAGATTTTAACAAAAAAGGTAAAAGGAAGGCGGTATCAAATATAGAAAAGAATATAACAGAGCAAGTGGAAGAATAAATAAATAGTTTATAAATGAGGTTCAAATGGTGGTGGTGGTGGTGGTGGTAGTAGTAGTAGTAGTACTTGTTAAAGTAGAAGTAGTAGTTTCCGTTGTACTGATCTGATCACTGGAGGTCAGTGTTCAGGAGGCAATCAAACCATACTGGTAGTTGTTGTGGTGTTGATAAGGTGGCCGTTTATTAAGCCGCGACCTGAAGCTGCCGTCCCTCCTCCTGCTGCTTCATTGCGTCCACCTTGCTCACCACCAACAACATCACCATCACCATCACCGTCGACGTCAATGTCAATGTCAGTCGTGTCGGTCGTGGGGGTGACCAGGGTGACCGGAGAAGGCAGCAACGGCGGAGGCGGCGGCGTCGACTGCAGCGGCTTCAGCGGCGAGGCGGTCGAGGTAATCACAGGCTTTTGCTTTTTATTGGCCAATCGAGGCGAAGTGTCCTTCGACACCACGGCATCACCTTGGCCAAAAGGATAGGAAGAGGAGGAGTTCACGTTAGACGTGGAAGAGGAGGAGGGGATGAGGTTGGCTGCAGAGGCAGAAGAGGACGGCGGCAGAGCTGGCGAAGACAGGAGTGGATTAGCTGACAGATGGTGGGGCTGCTGCTGGGGGTGGGGGTGGTGGTGGTAGCTGCTGTTGTTATTGCTGGAAGGGTTGCTGCCGTTGCCGCTGTCGGCACCCGAGCTCGAGCCAGAGTGAAGCTGCCTCTGACTGGAGGCAGACTCCAGAACTGCAGGAGCATGCAACAGCAGTCCTCCTTTCTTCTCTTCAGTTTCCTTCGGCAGCAGTCCACTGGCTGCACCTCGGCTGCTGCTACTCCGCTGCACCGGAAGCAGCTCGTGCAGGCCAATCAGACTGACGCTCTTCTTCTCCTTCTGAGTGTCCTTCTGTACATTTAATGTCTTCGGACTTGAGGAGGTCGTCTTTGCCGGCAGCGCTGGCGGCTCTTTGGAGCCCTTCCGTGAAGAGGGGGCGGGAACAACCGGCGAAGCATTACCACTCTTCCCCTTCTTCTTCTCCTCCTTCTCATTCTCCTCCTTATCCTTCTCCGGCACCTCTTCGGGTGAGTTGAAGAGCCGAACGTCGCTGGTCACATCTCGACTGAGTGGAAAGAAGTGCACATTGGTGTCCTCCTCGTTCAGCTGATCATCCTCGTCATCCTCGTAGGTGGAGTAGTCGGAGTTGCCCTCCTCCTCGCTCTCCGGGTGGGTACCGCTTCTCGACATCTGCCTAAGGGGAATCAGCGTCTCATCCTTTCCCGCCTCTACGCCGTCCTCATCCTCCTCGTCATCGGCTTCTTTGTTTTCCATCACTGTATTAGCAGGAAGGCCGACTTCAAGTGCAGCCGCCGCTGATGCCTGTGCTGCGGCCGCGGCAGCCATGCTTTCCTTTTCAGTTCGACTCGTCTTCCACTGGTGGTAGTAGCTGACGGCGAGGAAGGACGGCCTGTCGGCAATGTCCACATAGTCGAGCAACATCTCCACAATCTTCAGAAAGGTGGGCCTCGCCTTTGGCTTTCGCTCCCAGGACTTGCACATAATCTGCCAGCTGTGGAAAAAAATAATTGGCAAGGAATAGAATTAGAATGGTTCAAATTGAAAATCGAATCGCTTACAGAATGTCCGGACAGCTCTCCGGGCGGGTCATGCGACCGCCGTCGACAACAAACTTGAGCACCTCCTCATTGGAGAGTCCCTGATAGGGCTGCGAGGCTAGGGTGGCCATCTCCCAGAGGACCACGCCGTACGACCAGACGTCAGAGTAGGTGGTGAAGATGCCGTCCTTCAGCGACTCGGGGCTCATCCACCGCACCGGCAGCAGGCCCTTTCCGCCCTTGCGGTAGTAATCAGTCTCGTAGATGTCTACAAGTGGAGGAAAAATGGTCCACGTTAGCAAACACAACAAAAACTGATGAAATCTGGCACACTGAAAGCTCACCTCGTGTCATGCCAAAGTCGCCAATCTTCACCGTCAGATCGTCGGCGACCATGCAGTTGCGAGCGGCCAGATCGCGGTGGACAAACTTCTTCGAGGCCAGGTACGACATGCCGTCGGCAACCTCAACGGCAATCTTGAACAGCTGCTCCAGAGCGGGCGGCTTAGAGTCGAGATTCTCCTGAAAAAAACAGAACTTTAGCTTAACTTCTAAACTACTTTCTAGTCTTACCTCATTGTCGGGTCGATTCTCCCGTAAATACTTTCGCAAATCACCTCGCGGCATAATCTCCATGAGGACGTACACCGGTGCATCCTTGGAGACGATGCCCAGCAGCTTCACCACGTGAAAGCTGTCGGTGAATGATCTGCAGAAAAAAAGCAAAACAAAGTTAGAAAGTTGCACACAAACCCAACCAATCAAAGAGCACTCACTTCATCACATCAGCCTCTTTGAGAAAGTCAAATCGAAGCCGATTGCTCGAGTTGTCATTGACCGTCTTCACGGCGCAGCGGATCATCTCCTTCTGCTCGTTGATCATCGTGCCCTCGTAGACCATGCCGAAGCTGCCCTGGCCTAGCTCACGAATCAGGTTGACGTTTTCCCGGGGCACCTCCCACTTTGGATCAGGAGTGTACACTGAAAAAAGAAAAGATAGAATTAAATAAAAACCGAAACGCCTTTTGTTTCTCTTGTCCTCTCTCTCTCTCTCTCTCTCTCTCTCTCTCTCTCTCTCTCTCTCTCTCTTTCTCTCTCTCTCTCTCTCTCTTTCTCTCTCTCTCTCTCTCTCTCTCTCTCTCTTACCAAAATTGCTGCTCATGTAGTCCGGATTGACGCTGATGTAGTCGATCTTCATGCGCTTCAGGTAGCTCTTGTAGGCGAAGAGGCCCACAAAGGCGATCACAGTGATGAGCGCGAGAATGACGACGATAAAGATGAGGAGGAGGTTGTAGCTGGTGCTGGGCTCCTCCACAAAAATGTACAGCTCCTCGGTCCAGGCGCCGGGCCCAAAAAGCGACCGGGCGCGCACCTGCACCGAGTGGTTGCCCGGCGTCAGCTCCAGCTTGTAGCCTAGAACGCTGTTCTTCAGGTAGCTGGCCCGCGAGATGCACTCTATGGTCGGCTTTTTCTGTGCAGAAGGCAACCAAAAGATGTTTATATAAACAAACACGAGCTGAGCTTTCCCCCAACTTACATTATCACTGTTCAAAGAAGAGGAGGACGACGACGTTGAAGAGACCCTCATATGCTGAATGTTGTAGGAGTGAATGATGCCATTCGGCTTGGGCGGCTCCTCCCAGCGCAGATGTACCAGACGCAGGCTGTTGGACACCTCGGCGCTGTCATTGCCAAAGGTGTAGACCACCGAGCGAGAGTCAATGTCGTCGGCGCCGACTGCAAGAAAGAGAGTTGAAAAAGGTTCCATTATAAAAATGGCATTCAGAAAAAAAACCAAAGTGCAAACTTACTCAGCGGCAAGGTGCGCACGGTGGTGATGGCCGTCAGACTGCAGGAAATCGCCTCATCGGCGACCTCACTGTTGTCCTGACAGGCGCGCATCTCAATGCGGTACACGGTGTAGTGCACCAGACCGGTGAAGGTGGCGAGGCGGCGCAGGGGCCTGGTCACGTTCTTCTCGTACGTCGTCTCCTTCTCGGGAGCAGGCGTCAGTGTGGAGGTGGAAAAGGAGGAAGAGGAGTTGGAAGAGGAGGTAGTGGAGGAGTTGGAGATGTTTGAGGAGGAGGAGGTAGATAAGGTAGAAAGAGTGGTGCTGTTGTTCAAGGCGGCCAAAGAGCTGTCGTTGCCAAAGCTAAAGTAGGACACTTCAGTGGGAAAGATAAACTGTGAGAGGTCCACTGCCAGGGTGGAGGTGGTGGTGGACGAGTTTGAGGTGTCGTTAAGGAACTCTAAGCTGCCGAGGGCGTCTCGCCGCCGTCGACGGCCTGCTGACGCATCGCCAGAGTCCTCCGCGGCCTCACCGGTGCCGTTCATGTTTACTTCTTTTGATCTAAAAAGCAAAAAAAGAACAGTTAGAACAACTCTTTCTAAAACTCAAATCATTGAAATTTGGTACCTTCTGACATAGACAGTGTTGAGGATAAAGTCCTCAAAGTTGATGCTCTGCTCGACGTCCATAGGGCGAATCTTCTCCGTCGGCTTACAGGCGCAGCACTGTCGTCCGTCGGTTTTCTTCCAGGGCATGTTCTGCTGAGGGTCACTGCTGCCATTCGTCCACACGTTGACCAGCGGCTCCGAGGGCGAGGGCGTGGTGGAGGCGACTGCCGCAGCAGCAGCCGGTCTGGTGGTGGTCGTGTCACCTCGCAGCACACCACCGTGGTGGTCCTTCTCCAGACAGAAGTCGCGGTGGTTGCTGATGCTCACCGTGGAGGTGCTGTCACTGCTCACCTTGATGTAGTAGCGGTCAATTTCGCCGTTTGGCCTAATGGGCAGGTCCCACTTCAGCTCAAACTCGTCGTACTTCTTTGAGCTGGCGGCGAGGTTACGCGGCGGTGTTGGTTCTAGGTAGTGGCAATAAAAAAGTGATTAGCATTCGCTTAAAAACAAAAAATAGATCACTCACTGGACGGCTTCGTTTTAAAGTAGATAATGTCCGATTGGGCGCCCCTGGTGGCGATGGCCAGCGTGTAGGTCTTGATGTAGAGCGCATACTGCGTGTACGGCTTCAGATTGGGTATGATGTGGGTGAGCATCTCGGGGCCGTTCAAGTTGGCGTTGATCATCTTGTCGGTGGTCGCCTTGCCGTCATCAGTGTCAATGTCATACTCGACGACGGTCCACTCGTTGTCGGAGCAGGCGTCGCGGCCGTCGAAGATGGAGACGTTGCGGTGTTCGCTGGTAATGTTTGAAAAAATTAAAGTCATGTTTACTCAACAAAAGCTCAGCTATAATACCTTTCCCGGTAGTAGATGAGGTAGCCCAGCAGCGTCCGACTGTCGTCCATCTTGGGCTTGTAGTCCTCAAAGGACAGGCCGACCACCTCCGAGCCGACGCCCCACAGCGACAGTCCGAGGCGGTCCACGGCGCAGGGCACCTTGTCGCCGTTGGTGTTGGGCGACACCTCATTTTCGTTCCACTTCCCCGGTGAGCCAAAGTCAATGTACTCGCGCATCTTCTCAATCTTGTTCACGCACAGCTTCGGGTTGATGTGAAAGAAGGGTCGGCCGTTGGGAATGCGCAGCCGTTTCGCCTGCTCCGACTTGCCCTCGCCGTTGGTGACATTGTCGAAGATCCACAGATCCTGCAGGTTGGGGTTGTCGAGGACGAGCAGCGAAAAGGACTGCCGCTCCAGTTTGTTGCCCTGAATCACCTTGAGGTTGCGCAGAAAGTTCAGCGTAATCAGCGGATAGGAGCGGGCAATTTTGAGAAAGTCCGTAATCTCAGAGAGGTCCTTCAGATTTTCTTCCAGCTCTTTGACGATTTGGGCTACAGTGTTCATTCAATCAAGTTATAAAAAGTTTCTTTTGGTTGTAAAAAGTCACTCACCTCCGCCACTGCTAATGTAAATCTCCAGACTGCCGTTGATGATAGTGCAGCCCTTCAACTCCTGCGCCGACTGAATATTCGACACCACCGAGCTTTGACACACTGAAAAAATGATTTTAAGCAAATTCTTTCTCAGCAACAGCAGCAGCAGCTTACCCTTTGGACACTCCACGCCGCAGTGGTCACACCGGTGGCGGTCCTTGACATTCTCCATGTAGCCCACCGGACAAGTGGCTTCGCAGCGATTGCGAAAGGCCTTCATGTAGACGCCCTTCTCGCGGCTGGACAGCGAGTAGCACTGCTTCTCGGTGACGCACCGCCGGTTGAAGTACTCATAGGTGTTGGGCGGACACTTCCGGTAGCACCGGTTCTGGTAGATGAAGTGCCGACAGGTGAGGCACACCTGCTGTTGAGAGGCGGAAGGGGAAGGGGAAAGGGAAGGGGCGGAAGACGAAGGAGGCGAAAAGTCCACCGCCTCGAGAGCGGTGCTCCACCGACAGCCGCCAAGGCACTCTCGCGGACAGCAGTCGCCGCCGGAGCACGTCTGATTTGCCTGCGCCTCGCACTTGCCGGGACAAGCTTTAGAAGGAGTAAGATAAATAAAGCCAAGTTAAAATACTATTAAACCCCTTCTCCCCAAAACACTTACAATACTTCTGACAGACCTCGTCCGTCCAGCAGACGCGCCCGTTGAAGTCGCCGATGATGGCGCCGTCGCTGCGCCGGGCACTGACCACCGGACAGGTCTCATTGCAGGTGGGACAGGCGGCGGGGGCCTTGTTGAGGATGATCAGACTGTTGCGGGCGATGCGCGACCAGTCGACGGTGTCCACGAAGCACAGATTGGGGTTCTTCTCTATTCTCACGTCGCCCCGGACAATGTCCGTCAGACTGGTGAGGCCAATCTCCTGGAGGTGCAGCATCTCGTAGACCACCAGGGCGTAGTTGTCCAGCAGCGTGCGCCCCCGAATGACGGCCAGGTTGGGGAAGAGCCGCTTGAGGGACTGCAGGCCCATGATGCGAAAGAGCAGAAAGTAGTCGGTGATCTCGCGCAGTCGGGGAAAGGTGAGGTTGGCAAAGTCCTTGGCGGTGCCATTGTCGATCAGGACAATCTTCACGTGGCCCTCCACGACGGTGCAGTTCTCCAGCTCGTAGAACTGCGTCACCGAGTTGCGAATGTCAATGTCGCCGCACACTGGAGAGAAAAAAGCGAGAGAGATTGAGAAAAGAATGCAGATGGTGAGTAAAGTAAAGTACCACTAGTGGTGCACAAGTGTGCAAATGTCCTGCAGCAAAGTGTGCACCACTTCACCAAGCAAAGCTGTTCTTGTACAATGTAGTAAGCAAAGTGTGCAAAAAGACTAAAAGTTTCAGAATAGAAAAAACAACAGTAAGCCGTGATTGTTGATGAGGATGCTATCATTTGCATAGTTTAGCGTGTTGTGTTACAAGAAACGAAAAAACAACAACAACAACAACAACATCACCGAAAAGAAAGGCCAAGTGCACCGCTCTCAGATGAAAGGGCACTTGAGGAAAATTAAATGTGTCCAAGAAAAACCCGATAGTACTTCAAATGAAAGCACAGAGAAAGAGAAAGGGCATTCTCACTGCTCTTTACTCTCGGGCAAGTTGGCAAAAACAAAAGTAGGCAAACAACAAACGATGGCAAACAATAACAGGAGAAAAAACAAAAGGTTCAGTTCCAAGTTCTGATTCAAGTTCTGTGTCTCAACAAATGATAGTACACCAAGGGAGGTTCGGCAATTCCCAAAATAGAAAGGTGTCACCTTCCCTGAGGGGGCAGAAGTAGTACTAGTGGAAGTGAAGAATAGCAGTGAAAGCTCACATACGCACAAACAGATAAGGAGATGGGAGATGGGAGCACCTGAAGGAGGAAGAATCACCTAAGGAAACATGAAACGGGAAATTAATCTGATCACGCTAAAAAGCCTGAGAAGGCGAAATGGCAAAATGGAAAACAAAATCTGTTTATAGGAAATGAGAACATTCTCTGCCCTTCTACTTTTAACTGCCATTTTGCTTTAGTTTTAATCTTTTGTTGACGGTAACACACACATACCCGCTTGATCAGTTAACCATAAAGACACCACTGAATTCGCTCAACGTCATTCCTACCTCACAGAGCGTTGGACGTGCCTCTGTTCAACTGAGCAAGCCCCCTTCCCTCCTCTCTTTTGCATAGAGCTGCTGATCGCTTGTCCAACAAAAGAAGAAGAGGAAAACATAAACATCCGCCTGCGTCATCAAACAGTGTGCTTTGGTGGTGGTAGTACTCCATCCCCAGCAATGCTACTACTTTCGTACAAGCAGCAGCAGCACTGAAAGCAAACAAGCGAACAGTTGGTGTGTGACCACTGCCATCGTCATCACCACCACCACCACCACTCACCATCACTATAACAGAAAGACACACTGGTGCTAATTAATTAATTTGTGTACACTGCACCTACAGAGCACCAGTGTGATGGGATTGACGGAAACCAAAACAACATCTCTCTACGACGTTTGTCAACCTGACTGAATGAAGCAGCAGTAGCAGAAGCTTCCCTTCAGTCAAACCAATCTCTTTTTCTTTCTCGCTTTCCTGATCACTGAACTAGATGCACCAATTAGTAGTGCCAAGGGGAACGGGTGAGTGAAAGAAAAAAAAGAGAAAGAGAGAAAGAGAACGATCGAAAGGGAGCAGCCAACGGTGTAAGTGAATACCACTGCCACTGAAGAAGAATCTATGCACCATTGAAACCATTAAAAGCAAAAAGCAAAAAGCAAAAAAGGGGAGACAGTGGCTGATTAGTCGACAGATGATGAACGTCAGGAGAGCGAACAGTCGAGGACACCACCACCACCACCAACGGCTGGCAACACTGTTGCAGACGGTGGATGAACAAACGAGCTTACAAGTGAGAGAGAGAGATATAGAGAAAGGGATAGAAAAGGGGATAGAGCGAGCAAGTGATTCCCGTCAGCTTGACAGAAAGAAAAATAAAAAGAGTCAAGAGATGAAATCATCAGCAATCAACAAGCAAGAGCAAAACAAGCAAGCAAGCAGTGGTGGTGATGGTGGTGGTGATGGTGTGCCATTAGCAGCGCAATTTGCAGCCGACTTCAGCTCCAAACACAGCCAAACACAACCAGCTAATCTCTGTGCCTGAATCTCTTTTTGCTTGCTCTGAATGGAAGAGCACCACCACTACTAGACAACTCGTTTGGTGTCTTACTCACACTCAAACGATCTCTCTTACTCACTCAAAGCTGAACCCTTTCACTGTTCATGAGGCTAAAGCGCTCTTCATTTTAAACTTATTCCTCGGAGAAATGAAATTCCTCGGCATTGCCCCGCGTGGCACACACACACACACACACAGTCAGCGCTCTGATGTGGCGCCGGCAAAGGAAAGGAAAGGACAAAAGAAGAAAAAGGAAAAACTTACCATGCTCCTTCATGACAGCTGGATTGTTCATCAGACTGTTGCTCGCTGTCTGCGGTGCTGCTGATGGCGCTGGAGGTCGTCTTTGGGCCGACGATGACGCCGCCAGGACGGCTGCATTAGGGTCATCGCCGACTTCGTAATTGGAGATATCACTGGTGATGGGGCTGCTGATTTCATGGAGTTGCTGCTCGCTGGCTTGGCCACTGCGCGAGAATAAGGAGGAGGAGGAGGAGGAGGAGGAGGAGGCTGCTTTGCTGAGGTGAGAATTCTGTTGACTGTTTAGGTGGTGGTGACTGATGGCTTGGCCATCACCACCGCCAAGGTTCTGCGCTGCTGGCCCCGTCGCCCCTGATGCTGCTGAAGCTGCAGCTGCTGCTGCAGTGGCGGCACAGAGGAGAACACTGCTGCACAGAGTACTGAGTAGAAGTAGATTCACAATAGTCCTCGATGAGGAGGAGGAGGGGGAAAAGTGCAAGTGGTAGAAGAGAAAGGGATGGTGACACCGACGGCGGTAGTGACGGTGCTGCTGGGCAGGGGAGTGGGCACAGTGATGAGGATGAGGATGAAGATGAAGATGATGACCACTGCTGCTGCTGTCATGACTTATTTGTACAGGTGTTGTTGCTGCTGCTGCGTCTTGTTTCGACGTTGCTGAACAAGAATTAGTCGTCGAACTAGGAGAGGAAGAGGAGGAAGGGGAGGATATGGTCCTCGTCACAGTTGAATGACGATGACTATGATGATGTCTTTGAGCAAGGGCCTGCTGAGAGGGCCCGGCAGCAGTGTGACTACTGCTGCTGAAGGCGCAGTAGAGCACCAGCAGGAGCCGCCTCGTCCAGCGAGACCAGAGAAGGGAAAGTCGGCGCAGCCTCTGTCTCCCTGCCGACACCATCAGTCTGGGCGGTGGCACTGCTGATGATGCTGCTACCGCCGCATGGTCGACCCTGAATACTGTTGAAATGGTGGTGGCCATCACCATCAAGGCCACGGTGAACTGAAAGAAGAGCCTCGTCGCCGAGTCGCAGTGGTCGTCGTGCTGGTCAAGAGGGGCCAGCTGAGGTAGTGGTAGGGGGTGATTATTATTATCAGCACCTCTTCCACCTACTCCTTCAGCGTCCGCCCCATCATCAGCCCCGCAACCACCGCCGTCACTCGACGGCCAAAGTCTCAGCATGACGGCAACAACAGCTGCCTCCGCCGACAGTTTGTCGGCGTTTCCGCCCTTTGATGGACTTTTTGCTGGGGGTGGTGCTGATGGTCAACTGCAATGTACGTCAGATTGGTGACGACGTAAAGGGGAAAACGATTGTGGGAAAACTGGTGGTGGTGGTCGTAGTCGTCGTCGTCATTTAAATCGACCCGTACCCTGGCCGCCAAAACTGGTTGCAGCATTAGGACTTCCGGGAGCAGAGAAAGGGGGCGGAAGAAAAAGGGAAAAAAGGAAGGAAGGTAGTAAATCGAAGAGGTAGCAAGTGTGGTGAGTGAGTGAGGATGCCGTCACAGGTGACGATGACGTGCAGAAAAGAACTCTAGAAGAGTGGAAAACGGCGATGAGGAAAGAGGAAGACAGTTGTTGAGGTGATCGAGTTGTTGTTGTCGTCGATGAGGTTGCTGTTGAGGTTCCTTCTTCAGCAGCAGATGCGGCCAAGTGGTGGGCGCTGGCGGGGAAATGGCATGTGATTGAGTGAGTTGAGTCTGTGTCTGTCTATAAAATCTTGCAGTCTGTAAAGTCTGGCGCAAGTCGGAGGAAGGCAATTCACTCCAGATTCAGCATTAGCTGCGACGGCGGCAGTTGAACAAAAAACAAGCAGTCGTGGTTTTGTGGCTTTCCGTGTCTGTGATTTGTGCCTTCGCACAAACAAGTTGCGGTTTTTTAGCAGAATGATGCTCCTTCTACGGCTTCCATTAGGTGTGATGATGATGATGATGCTGAGATTCTGTGCTGCTGCTGTTGTTGTTGTTCATTTGTGTCAGCAGTGTCGATTCTCTTTCGGTGCTCTTTCTTCTTGCTGATGATTGCCGCTTCTGTTATTCTTCGGTTTTTCCCCAGAAGAAGAAGAAGAAGTGGAGCTGTGTTCCAGTGTGTGTTGTGTTGTTCCCGTGTCTGTGTTGTGTATGTGTAATGTTTGAATCAGAAGGGAAAGGGAGAGAGTAACTCGCGCACGGCAACGCGCGTCGGCAAATTGCTTGCTTGCTGCCTGTTCGTTCGGCGCTGTCTACTTCTGCTGCTGCTTCTGTCGTGTTTCCCGTGTTGTTTTCACTTTGCCGAGGAGAGTTGTTTGCAATTTTTCTGATCCACTTTCCGCCGCTATATTGTTTTCGCGCTGTGTGGCACACTGTGTGAGTGTGAGTGAGTGTGTGTTTCAATGGTAATGTGCCGTTCTGTTATTAAATTTATTTTATTGCACAGACGAGAAGAGAAGGCGAAAGAAGAGAAAGAGGGGGAGATGAGTGCGCGGACACACAGACGGCAAAGAATACGGTAAGCGGCGGAAAAGAAGAAGAAGAAGAACGCAGAGAGGAAGGCGAAGAAGATATAGAAGCGAAGAGTGCGAGGATTGTTATGTCAACACACACACACACCACGACGATAACTCAGTCTGAACAGTTGAACAGATGTGAGTGAGAGAGAGAGAGAGAAATTAGAGGGGGAGATGAATATGAGGATAGAAGACCAGGCGTGTGTGGCGGAATTGCAGAATGGGAATATCGCCGGAAAGAGAAAAGGAGAAGCAGAGGAACTCGGCAGAGCAAGTCAAACTCCGACTGGTGGCGTACCGATGAGCAGAGTTTGTTGTCCTTGGTGGTGGACGATCGCAGTAGCCGTCGAAGCTGAAGTGGCCGCGTCGTTGAGAGGTCGTTGCGGCCGTCGCCGATAAAGGGAAAATAAATAGTGCTAGTGCTGTTGCTGCTGGTGCGAAACGGAAAATGGAGCGAGGTCAGTGGTTGGCGGCGGTGGTTGGGCTGCCACTGCTCTTCATCATGTGTGCTTCCTTTTCACAGTTTTGACTCTGAAGAGATGCGGAAAGTAAAGTACTGCTGTGGTGTCGTTGTTGTTGTTATTGGCGCTGGATATTAATCAACTTTCGAGCTGCCGTATTTCATTTCAGTACAGTTTTTTCCTCAACCAAAGTAGCTGCCGTATATCTTCTTGTACCTTCCTTTAAAGTTGGCATCAACGACGACAGCAGCAAAGACAACAACAACAACTTTAGAGTAGGTTGTTTGTGTGTGTGTTTCTGTTTGGGGCACCACTTGAAGTGGTAACGGCGGCGGTAGAAGTGCGGAAATAACGGCTGCTGTTGCAGTGATCAATGATCACACAGTAGACACACTGTCTCATGCACACTTCAGTTCAGTCGAGTTGAGTTGAGTCGAGTGGCGGCTGATGATGATACTGTTGCTGCTGATGTTGATGATGTTGCTGCTGCAGGCTTCTGCGGTTGCCGCCGTCGCTGGTGGCTTATTGCACTTGCTGGGAAGTTGAGGGAGAAGAGAGTATGTGAGAGAGTGAGAGAAGATGCAGCAGTTGATAGGACGAAAAAAAAGTGACGAGCACTAGTGAGGTATATCTGGTGAGTGGAGTTGAGCAACGCTAACGTTCGTCTTCAGGCCTGTCAGACTGTGTGCCCACTGACTGAATCTGAGTTTGAGTTTAAGTCTGTGGAGTCCCGAGGGTAGTTTTGTTGAGGAATAGATACAGTTGGAGCTGCGAAAAGACTCCACTGGAAGCTGCAAGAGGTATTCAAGTAATGCTTTACAAATGGGATCAGCAGATGAGTATTTTTTAAAGAGCGGGGTGAACTGCTAATCCGAAGTCAAGCGCACACGACTAAATCGTACACTCTTTCCAAAACACGCTCTTCTCAGAACAGCTGACAGCAACTGGCTGGCTGGCTTGCTGTATGACCATCTGGTGGCGCCGTCGCCGGTTACTGGCGGTCTTTTTATATTTTCTGCCGTTGCCGGTACTGACCTCAGTAGGTGGTGGTGGTGGTGGAGGAGGTGTGGAAGGTGCAGGGCATGTCACTTCAGGAGATGTACTTCGTAAAGACACCCAACAGACAAGTGCACACACTACTACTACTGCTGATCAGTGTCAGTCCACCATGTGCTGATCGAGATGTGTTGGGGGGAAAGTGTAGAGCAGGCTGTTGTTGTCCTTTTAGTGATGCAGCAGCAGCAATCAGAGATACTACTCAAGTCAGTTGATAATAAAGAGGCTGTCGTCTTTGATGAAGGCAAATATGTTTTGCAGTAGAAGTAGAGGATGTTGCTGCTGAGGATGATGAAGAGTGTTGTAGAGTAAAGTTGAGGCAAATAGGAAGGGGAGAAAAAGTGGTTGTCTTGAGGCAAATAAATAAAATACACACGACACACAAAGGCCAGGGGACTTGAGAAAGGTACTGGTTGATTGCGGGGCAAAGGCCAAAGTGGTGGTGGTGGTGGTGGTGGTGGTGGTGGGGCTGCCTGATCTGATGACTGATCTGCGGATGACTGAGTGACACTGAGTGGGTGACACTGAAGAGGAGGTAGTTGAAGGGACTGGAAGAGGTCTGACTGAAGATGGCCAAGAGTTGATGACTGAGACAAGGAGTCTGCTTGGTAACAAACAAATACTAGCAAAATACTAGCCTGATAGTTGGCAGGCAGATGTGATGGTGGTGGTGGTGGTGGTAGCAATGTTGCAGTTGTAGTCGGTACACTCGGTTGCTGCCTGCTGCCGGCGTGGAGTTGTTGTTGTTGTTGTTGATGTTCTCGATGTACAGCTCGACCTCAATAATCGCCATCGAGTAGATGTAGTTGACGTAGAAGCGGTGATGGTACTGATGGCGGTGGAAGTAAGTATCAACAACACCATCATCAGCATCAGAGAAGCGTAAGATCTCAGATGCACAGTCAGCAAACAGTGAAGCTGATATGAGCAGTGGAGGAGGAGGAGGCACTGAAGTGAGAGAAAGTTGTGGTGGTGGTGATGGTGGTGGTGGTGATGGTCAGCAGACAGTCGATGGGCCGATGGCGGAGGCGAGGATAAGCTGCTGCTGCTATTCCTGCTAGTGGGAGGTGGAGTTGGTCACTGGAGAACCATCAAGAGTAAAGGGAAAACGGAAAGCTGCTGGCCATCAAGTTGTTTTGTTGTTGGTAAATAAATGTACAAATGTACTAAGGAGGAGATGTCGCCGGCTAGGTCGATGGTGGTGGTGCTCTTGGTTGGCAGGCAATGATGACTGATGATGATGATGAAGGCTGGTGTATAGTTGGTAGAGTTGGCGATGGTCACAGACGCCGAATGATCATGAATCACTGGCGAGGATGCAGCTGTCATCCAGTCTGGTGATGCTCAAGCTGAACTGGAGAACGGAGATTACCTCTTTCCTTTCGTAATACGCTTCTTTTGAGTGTGTGTGTGTGTGTTTGCCGGCAAAGGACTGGAGTTGTAGTGTGTATGGCTTCTCGAACTGAGCAGCGGCCGCTGCTTTTGTTTCTATTTTGCTTTGCCTTTGTGATTGTTTTCCCGACTAGAGAGTAAGAGAACGGCATAAATCGTGGTGAGCGTGATTGAGTGTGAGTTGTGGTGGTAGAGGACTGAGTTCGGGGTGGCCATCAATTGGTGGCTCGTGGCATAATGTCAAACTTGCAAACAAACGAATGAAATGGATGAATGAATGAATGGCTGTCGTGTTGAGGGTGAGGGCGAACGGCAAGATCGGCGGATGGCGGCGAGGATGCCACGAGGGGCGAGAAGAAGAAGAAGAAGTGATATGCAACACTCACTAAACACTTTACGTGAATGAACACACCGAGTGATCTTGCCGTCTGAGAGATAGAAGGAGAGGGAGAGAGAGCACCGACCGACCGATGCTTCAGAGGAGGCCAAAGATGACAACAACATCAACATCAACATCAACAGCTGCTGATGCCGCTGCCTAGGTCCAAAGAACAGAGAGTAGAGAACGGGGCAAGAGTGAGGGCAAAAGCAAGTGAATGAGAGTGAGTTGAAGAGAGAGTCAGTGAGTGAGAGAGCAGGGTACGTTGACCTCCTCTCTTCCTCCTTCTTCTACCACCACTTCTCCTCAGTAGCAGCAGCAGCAGCAGTTGAAGCTGCTGCTTCTGCTTCTGCTGATGGCGGTGGTGGTGAGGTCGGATAGCTCGTCTGTGACACGACAAGCTGCAGCAGCAGCAGTAGTCTCACCAAAGAAGAAGAAGAAGAAGATAGATCAGCAGGCAGAAGTGAATCCTCGCCGCTGCTGGCACTGCCGAGGCTGAAAAAGAACAAGAAGCTGCGCCGCTGCTGCAACAACAGCAACAACAGCAACAGCGGCGACGGTGGTCTTTCAGCGGTGGTTGTTCAAGAAGAAGGAGAAGAAGGCATCATCAGGGCAGACCACCACCACCACCACCACAACCATTACCAAAGAGGGGAGAACTGAGGGATCAGAGACCGCCACGGACACTCTGAAGAAGCAGAGGCAACATCAGCAGCAGCAAATGGTTGCAGCGGAGGGTCGAAGAGACGGCAGAAGAATGAGAATGAGAGGAGGAAAAATATTAGCGGCGACGGCGATGCTACCCTTCGCCGAACAGCCGACCACGCTGTGGTCGACCAGTATTTGCAACCTGCCTCGGCAATGGCAGCCTGGGGGATTCTCTCTTTCTCTTTCTTTCTCTCTTTCGCGATCCCTCTCGAAGAGACTTTGCGATGACAAGCAAGACGTGAAAACTTTCCCCATGAAGACCACACTGACCGCCATCACCACGGCAAACTGCAAAGTCCAACAGACTGCGGTCTGAGTTATCGAGAAGACCCACAAGGGAAGCTGTCACACGGCTGAGTTCGAATCGCACAAAAGAAGGAACTTGCCGCCACTTCCGGCGAAAATGACAAAGAAAATTGGGCACACAGTCGACACAGCAACTACCTCCAATTTGTTTGCGTAAATGTTGTTTTCCTTACTGCCTCTGGGGAGGCAGAAAGGGAGACAGTATCAACAGAAGGTAGTTTGTATTTCAATTTGATTAGTGAGTTTGTGTGTGAGAGCTGCAGAGGCGCCGGTAGGAAAACGATGAACGACAGCAGAAGTGACAGTAGTGGCAGTACTGTTTGCTGCTAGCAGCTGTACAGCAGTGTACGACAGCAGCGCAGGCAAGCTGGGAAAATGGGCCCACCTCCTGCAACTTTTCTTCGGTGTTTTGGTTGCAAATAAGTGCTCTCTCTCACTGCTGACATCGTCGCCGATGCTGTCGTCAGTGGCGGCCATCTTCTCTCCCCTCCGGTTAAATATAACCTCCCTTTCGTTTGCTCTCTCTCTCTCTCTCTCTCTCTCTCTCTCTCTCTCTCTCTCTCTCTC